>Ga0209337_1002231_pt1 | contig 14225 bp, 21 predicted proteins | sample LinPmetageLP53_FD_184044 | JGI IMG/M metagenome (GOLD analysis project Ga0209337, IMG submission 184044) | Marine viral communities from the Pacific Ocean - LP-53 (SPAdes) (version 2) | ecosystem: Environmental > Aquatic > Marine > Oceanic | place: Pacific Ocean | collected 2010-02-08
AATATTATACTGAATATTATCATATAGACAATATATATAATATATAATAAAAATTAGTTATAACTAGTCATGATGCGTTAATACTTAAAAGAATGTCGATATATATATATATAGAGTGAATAAAAATTAGTTATAACTCATCAAAATAAATTATAACTCATTAATACTTAAAAGAATAACGACATATATATATATAGAGTGAATTAGTTATAACTCATTAAAATAAATTATAACTCGCTAATACTTAAAAAATAAAATATAATACATATAAAAGAGCATGAGTCAAAATTATTCAGTTGAATTACTCAATAAAAATAAACCACTTGAAAAAAATAGTAATATTATTGTTGATGGTAAAAAGTTTGTATCATCAAAAAAATATGAAATTATGTATAAAAAATATGAAGATGCTGGATGGGACTTTAAAGACATGAAAGAAAAATATGATATTCAAGTTGCAAATAATAAAATATTAAAAGATGATAATAAAAAATTAGAAACATTATTTCTAAAAGGTGATAATAGTAAAAAACGAGATTTAGTAGAGAGAGTTGATTATTATCAAAAACAATATCAAGATTTAGAAAATAAATACTCTAATAATGATTATGCTAATGATAGGATTAAAGAATTAATTGATGAATTAGATGAGGTCAAAAAAGAAAGTAATAGATGGTATGATAAATATCTAGAATTACAAGAAGAAAATCAAAAACTAAAAGAAAAATCACAATCTAATAACAGTACTGATGAGCCCGAAGTAGAAGATTCATCTTTTTCAGAATTACAAAATAAATATGATATTGCTATTAATAATAATAAAAAATTACAAGAGAAAGTTGAGTTTCATTCAGAAGCATATTATAAAAAGTTAAATGAGTTAAATGATTATAAAGCTCAAAATCAAAATCAAAATCAAAATAATAATGTTGATTATAAAAATGAAATAGAAAAATTACAAGAAAAAGTAGTTGAATTACAAAAAGTAATAGATGATAATAAATCTGAATTAGTTATAACTAATACTATTGAGACACAAACAGACAGACCCGAAGATGATAATATGTCTGTGGCTTCTACTAATTCATTTAATAATAATGAATATGTAAAAAAACTTACAAAAGAAGAGCTTTTTGATAAAGTCATGTTTAATGTTTATGGTAGTAAAACTAAAAAAATTAAAGGTAATGATATACATAATAAAGTTGCTGGACGACTACAAGTACATAAATCTAGTATGAGTAAGAAAATATTTACTGATAATAGTAAAAATGATGATAAATTAGATTATTCTGTTGAATATATCAAAAGATTAATGGTTGTAGAAAATCAATTAGAAAAAATGTTAAATCAATAAAAGTTTATAAATTAAAATAAAAATATCAAAATATATAAATGGGTAAAAAATATGTACCGACTCAATCTGAATTAAATTATGTAGAAAGAGAAATATATGATTTATTGCAGAGTGTACCCGAAAATGAAGTATATCGCATGATGGAGAGATGTGTTGAGGGTCGAATGAGATGTGATGATTTAGATGTTGATATGAGTGAAAGTGATGAAGAAGAAAAATATGAAAGTGAAGATGAATCATTAGAAGATTCAGATGAAGAAACTATTTTTCAAGATATTAAAGATGATTATGAAGAAGATGGATATGATTTAATTATTGATGACGAATTATAATTAGTTATAACTAATTAATATCACCATAATCAATTATAGTTGGTTTTTTACTACAACAATATATTTTTTGTAAATATTTTGGTAAATCTACCTTTCTGAAGCCCCATCGACCCCAGCATCTATATCTTGCGTACCAGTATTTAATGAATCCACAATATTCAGATTTTTTTTTTTATCATTATTTTTTTCAATTGTCTTTACTATTACAGAAGACATGATAATACCTAATCTTAATTGTGGTGTAAGCATAGATGTATCAATCTCACCTAAATCAATCATTTCTTTTAAAATTGGTACAATTTCATCTTTATATTCTTCTGTATTATCTGCTAAACCATCTAAACATTCTACCTCAAAATAATTTACAGACCTTTCAACACTTCTGCAACCTAATAATAATGTTTCAAATACTAGATTATGTGAATGTCTATCTGTTATAATTTTCATCATTAAATCTTTTTTTGTATTTAATGTACTACAACTCATCTCGGGGTCAATATTAATATTTTCTAAATTATCATGAAACTTTTGCTTTAATACGAATAACTGATTGTATAGTGCTTGTTGTCTTTCTTTATCAGCTTTATCTTCATCAGTTTCTTCTATTACTTTATCTTTTTTTCTTTTTTTTGATTGACTCAAAGCATTATATTTTTTCTTTTCTTCATCGGTCATATCAGATATTTTTTTATTTAATCTTTTTTTATATTCTGATGCAGTTTCTAAATTATCTTCTATATCAGAAATAATTGCTTCAACTTTATTATTATTTTGACTTTCATTATTTTTTAAATCGTCAATACTAATATCCATTTTATTTAATAATATATTTTATTTTTAAAATAAAAACTTATTAAAATTAAAATATTTATATAATTAAAAATGCCTATACTTTCAATATGTATGAGAAGTCAAGATTTAGATAATGATGGTGATAATGCAGTTAAAACTTTTAGATTAGAAAATACAAAAAAATTAACTTATTTGAAACTTTTACATATTTATCATAATATAGATAATAGAAATATTACAGATAGTCAAGGTACATCAGATAATTCTATTATATTTGCGAAGTTTGGATTTCTTAACTCTAATAATGCTGTATACTATGAAAATCTACGAGAAGAAAGTTATGATAAAGACCAGTCAGAAATAGCTGATGGTAGTGCTGTATCGGGTAAAAGATATATTATAAGGTCAGTTGGTAATTCAGATTTTACTAGTATTGGTGCTGGTTCTAATGCTGTTGGTGTAATATTTACTGCTACTGGTAGTGGTGATGGTACTAAAACTGGTAAATTATTCGAATTACAAAATAAATCATCTATTAGAGAGCATCAAGGTTTAGTGTGTTTAGGTGAAACTATTAAAGATGCTAATACAAATAATTTTAGAGATTGTTATAAAGTATTACATGATGGAGGAGTATCACCATTATTTTTGAATCAACCTTTTAAAGTTGAATTATTTAAATTAGAAACGATTGATGCAGTTCAGCCCGAAGGTTCAGAAACTCAAAATATATATGATAATACTGGTTCACATCTAATATCACCTATTACAAAAACTCAATTTCAAGGTGGTTTAGATACTGGGGGTCAATATATATCTTTTGTTTTTGAATATAAAGAAGATTATAGAAAATAATTTAAATTAGTTATAACTAATTATAATTAATAATATTTAAAGATAATGTTTTCTAAAAATAATAAAGTAAAAATTATAGTTATTTTTTTCAATATTCATTTTAAATAAATATTTTTCAAAAAAAAAATATATATTATTAATATAAAATGTCTAATCCTCAATTAATTCATCGTGCTAATGAAAACTCTTCACTTTATAATACTATTAAAGCTAGAAACTCAAAATCTAATTTTCTAGATTATGCAGTTTCGGGCGAGAAAAATATTTGCCCCGTTGCCCGTAGTCGTCTTATTGTAAATGCTACTACTTCTATGAATACTACAAACGCACAGCAATTAAAGTTCGAATTGAGTAATCATGGTATATTGGAGGATATGTATCTTCGTACTAATTTTAGTCAAGGTGATACTAATACTGCTAATGGTAATAATGATAGTGCATTAGTAGAGTTTGCTGGTGCTTTTGCTTGGAGTAGAGTCCGTATTGTTTATCAAGGTAATACTATTTGGGAGTGTACGCCCGAATGGGTACTTGCTTCACAGTATACTCGTGCTGGTGCTGAAAAATCTAAACAGCTTGACGCTATGCTTGGTGCTGGTATTCTTGGGGCTGCTAATGATACACCAGCATCTATTACGGGTCGCCGTCTAGTATCATCTTGTAAAGGTGGTGTATCTCTTGCTTGTCCTCTTAAAGCATTCTTCTCTGATTCACTTGGTAGAGGTTTTGACTTATATTCTCTATCTAGTAGAGTTTATGTAGAAGTTGATTATCGTGCTAATAGTCAAGTCCACAGTATTCTTGATACTGCTAGTGATGGTAATCTTTTTCAAAATGCCGAATTAATTTGCTATATTTCTGAATTGTCTAGTGCCGAGCTTGTTGCGTATCAGTCGAGGCAGTACGCCCCTAATAGTGTATCTAGTCAATTAGGTTTCACCACTACTCATTTCTCCGAATCTATTGCAAGTCCAGTTGTTATTACTGGTTCATCTACTACGGGTAATAAAGTTAAGATTCAATCTATTTCGGGTCTTGTCCGCCGTCTATATGTATTTGCTACTCTTGATTCAGATAGAGCATCGGCAACCGCACGGGCTTACATGAAACTTGTTGATATTGCTTCTATTAAACTCGGAGCAAATAATCAAACTATTTATGAATTAGAAAACTCTGCTATATTTGATGCAAAAGCACAAGATACTTCTAATGGTTATAATGTTGATTGTGTTGTAGAAGCATATAAAAACAATCTCCCTATGTCTTATGGTGTCGGGCAAAATGGGGCATTAGATATTGCTACTACTAATTCTCTTGCTCCTATTGGTTCGGGTGATTGTGATGTTAATAAAATTAAAGTTATTAATTTTGCATATTCTCCCGATGATTATAGTAGTGCAGATGGTTCATTATCATTTAGTCAACTTTCTTCACCTACTATTGAAGTTATGTTCCCTACTGGTACAAGTGGAGCTCACACTCTTCATATTGTAGCAGAAGTATTAACTATTAACACATATAATACTAGTTCGACGGGTCAAATCAACTTCAAGATGATTACTGAATAAATAACTAAAAATAATTAGTTATAACTAATTGATTAATATTTTTTATTATAATTTTATATTTTATATATTTAATATGAGTAATATTGAATTAAATGAATATGATTTAGCAGATTTACCCGATTCGCCCTCGATTGTCCTTTGTGGAAAAAGACGAAGTGGAAAAGGAGTTTTAACAAAAGATTTATGTTATTATTATTTCAGAAATGTACAAAATGTATTTTTATTCAGCCCTACATCAGAAATAGCAAACAACATGATAGATTATGTCCCCATAGAGTTTCGTTATAAAGAAGTTGATATTGATGTAATAGATAGAATCATGAAAAGACAAGAATATTTAATAAGAAATGACCCGAAAGGCAAACATAATGTACTAATTATTATTGATGATATAATTGCTTCTAATGATTCAAAACAACAAAAAATATTAGATAAATTATTTATTTGTGCTAGACATTATAGAATATCATTAATAGTATCTTATCAATATGTAAAAAAAGATTTTACACCGATTCAAAGAGATAATGTTGATGTTATTTTTTGTTTTCAACAAAATAATTATACAAATAAAGAAGCATTAGTATATCAATATTTAAATACAACTGATAATAAAAAAGATGGATTTAATTTAATAAATAAATATGCAGATGGATATGATTGTTTAGTTATATCTAATACAAATAATTCAAATAATTATGAAGATTTTTGTTTTACATATAGAGCAGATTTAATAAATAGAAAGTTTAAGATGGGTCGTGAATACTAATTATAATTAGTTATAACTAATTAGAATATTAAAATAAAATAAATATAATAAAAAAAATATAATATTAATATAAATGTTATTAAACTTTTCATTCACGGGAGAAGCATCGACGGGTCAAGCCACATTTACAACAACAAAAGAATATAAGTTTAAGAATCTTTATTTAAAAGATATTAAATATACTATTACTGGTGAAGATTTATATGAAGAAATTGCAGTAGGTACTGCTAATGACGGACAAGCTGGGATTTCTATACAAGCAACTACTATACCATCACCACTAGCATTACACATGGATTTTTTAGATAATAAAGATTGTATGTTATATGGTCTTAAAGATGGAGCAGATACGGGGGGTGAAAGTGTTGGAGACCCTCAAAACATTATTGGTATGATTCCTATCGGTTGTGCTGATGTGACTCTTCAAAGAGCATATTATCAGACATTAAAAAATAATGTATCTCATTCATATCCATATAAATTAATTAATAATCGACCTCAAACTTGGGAGAGTGGTAAAACATTAACTTTTACATTATATTATAGAGATGTACGGACTGATGGATTAGTTAAAGATTGGGCTTTAATGTCTTCTCTTACTGATGCTTTTAATGATATGTGTAGTATTGATATTACATTAGAATTAGAATAATAAAATATTTTATATAATAAAATGATTAAATATATTGAGGGAGATATACACGATGTAATAAAAAATATTGATACTGATTCATTTAATTTAATATATACATCACCGCCTTTTGCAATTACAAAAGCATCGTGGGATAAACCTCTGAAATGGGATATTTTATTTGATGAAATGTGGAGAGTATTAAAGCCGAATGGGATTATAATTCTTCACGCATCTCTGCCTTTTACTTATGAATTATTAAAATATGAAACACCTAAATATCATTATACTTGGTTAAAAAATAATTCTACTAATCATTTTTTATGTAAAAAACAACCATTAAGAAATTGTGAAGAAATATTTGTTTATTATAAACAAAAATCAACATATAATCCACAGATGATAGGTGATAAAATATATAGTAAAAGAAATGTTAAATGTGGTGGTTCGAATGGCTATTATGGTGAAAAATGTATAAATAAAAAAAATGAATATGTTAAAGAAGAATCTCATAAAGGTAAATACCCTACAACATTATTAAAATATAATATTAGAAAAGATAAAACTGGGATTACTAGACCCGATGAAATGATGGACTTTTTTATTAAAACTTATTCAAATGAAAATGATAATATATTAGATTTAACAACTCATAATAATTATTTAGGTGATAGATGTAAATTATTAAATAGAAACTTTCTCGGAGTTGATATTGATTTAAAATTAGATTTAAAATAAAATATTTATATATATTATAAACAAATATGCCTATGAGTCAAGCACACAAAGATAAAATATCTGCATCATTAAAAAAATATCATGCAAGTTGTAAGAAAAAACCTATGAAACCTAAAAAACAAGCAAAAAATATAGATGATGAAATTAAAAATCTAATGAAACAAGATGATAAAAATAGAAAAAAAAAAGAAAAAGCAAAAGCAAAAGCAAAAGCAAAAGCACCAGCTAAAAAATCAACAGCAAAAAAGAGAAAATATCCGAGAGAAGAAATATTTCGTGATAATATAAAATCTAATGAATAAAATATTTATATAATATAAATGAGTACATATAAGCAAAAGTTTAATAAAAAATATAAACAACCATTAAATCAATCAAACAGTTTACAAGATATTTCAAGATTAACTGGATATAAATTAAGTGGTTTAAAAATTATATTTAATAAAGGTCGGGGAGCTTTTAAATCTAATCCGCAGTCAGTACGACCACAAATAAAATCTGCTAGTGCTTGGGGATATGCTAGGGTTTATGCATCAGTTAATACATCTAGTAAAGCATATAAAATAGATAAAATACATCTGAAAAAAAAATAAATAAATAATATATGGATAATATTGATTATTTTTTCATCAATTATTATAAAACAATAAAATATATATACAGTATTATATTTGATGACTAAAATGCAAGATTTTAATATAAATGAATTAATGTTATTTATAGTAGGAGTTTTAGGGTCATTTGGGGGTTTATGTGTAATTATTCAAAAAAGTAAATGTAAAAAAATATCTATATGTGGTATGGGTTGTGAAAGAGATGTAAGTGCTATTATACAAGAAGAAAAATTACAAATGACGGGACATACGGGAGAAACGCCACGAAAAGAAGAAATACAATTAGATAAAAATATTAAATTAGATATAACTGATGATAATTAGTTATAACTAATTAGATTTAGTTTAAATAATACAATCAGCAAATCTATATAATCCATATGAAATTACACAAAATAAATATAATAATTCAAATAAAGTACATAAGGTAAATAATAATAAATAATCTATCATATATAATACTAATTATAATTAGTTATAACTAATCAAAACTTATTTTATATGGTTCATCACTATTTTTTATCTTTAATCCAGTACATTTTTCTTTATATTTTACATTAAATATTTCTGATAATTCTTTTTTAGTAAAACTTTGTGATTTTAGATTCAATATTATTTGTATTAAATCTATTTTACTTAATTTAATCATTTTTGCAATATCTTCTATATTCAATTCTTCTGATACAACTATATATAATAATCTACATATTTCAGAGCAAAACATATTCATTTTAGATGGTACTGCTTGTTTATAACTACAATAAATACATAATTCTTTATTTTTTTTTGCATAATATTTGTCCTTATATTCTTTACCTTCATGCTCCATTTATATTAATATAATATTTTATTATTTATTTTTTACCACTCAAAGTTGGCTTTGATTCGGGGTCTGCTTGTTTTAATTGAAAAATCCCATATTCATATAAACTACCTAATACAGCAAAAGCAACATATTTATTATTGCCTTTAAAGTTTCTATCTACTAAATAAAATAATGATGTATGTTCTATAACTTGTAATGCTGAATCGGGTACATTATCAACTAAACCTTGTGTTGTATATTTTAATAATCTCGGCATATTTATAATAATTAATATATTTTATATTTTAATAATATATATAATGAATATTAAAGAAATAATACAACAATATATTTCTGAAATAATTTCTAAAAAAAATATTGATAATGAAGAAGATTTAATAATTACAATAGAAGAAATGTCTGAAATGGTTATAGAGTATATAAATCAATTAGTTATAACTAATCAAGATTAGCACTTACTTTCTTTTCTACTTTTTTTGATACTGATTTACCAGCACCCTCTATAACTTTTGATGCAAGGTAAACACCAGCAATTAAAAATACTAATTGCATGGCTTTTGTTTCAACAAAACTCATTACTCTATTCGATATATCACTAGCAGTATCTCCTACTGCTTCTACTGGTTTATCATATAAATCATTCTTTACTTGTTGTAATGCTGTTTTACCCGATACTATTTCTCTATTTTGTAATCTTTGCTCTGTATCGGGTACAAATTGATTTGGTTCTGCTGTATTAAGTCCTAGTGGGTCGTCAATAAAGGTTGTTAATCTTTCACTAAAAGTTAAATCTTTTGTATTTTTTAATCTTTGTGTATCTTTTACCTTTAATTCTGCTTGTATTGTTGGTTTTTCTTTTGAGTTTGGGTCATTAATATTATTAGTTAATCTTTTTGTTGCTTCTTCTCTTTGTAATTTATTTGTTAATGCAACATTAGACATGGGGTTTGGTGGTGGTGCTGGGTGTTCTAATTTATTTGAATCACCTACACCATCGGGCTTTATTTTACCATAAAACTTATCATCACCTTTCATATTAATTAGAAGAGTCATTTTATATTAATATTATATATTTTTTTATTATATTTATTTTATTTAATAATTGTAATTAGTTATAACTAATTATTTTATGGGGATTCTATTTATTTGTACTTGACCTACATAATTTTTACATTTATCTTCTGTTTTTATTTGTTGTACTTGATTATTATCATCAAATATTAAATATTTATTTTTTAAATTATTCAATTCAGATTTAGTTAATGTGCTTTTTAATTCATTTACTTCTTTAAAAGATAATGGTTTATTATTATTATCTTTAACTGGTATAAATGTTGGTTGTATTATTGTTTTATTATTTGTTGATATTTTTTCGTATGGGCTGGGAGTTATTTCGTAAAACTTATTTTGATTAGTTATAACTAATTGAGGTCTCTCGGGGATTTCTAATAATTGTTGTTTATCAATTGGTTTTTCTTGTTTTTTTTGTTTATTTTTATCTTCATTTGCGTTTTTATCTTTTTTTTCTAATTTAATATTTTCTGATACTAATTCATCATTTTCATCAGTAATATATGTTGGATACATGTATCCACCTAATACTAAACTTAATGATGTACCTATTGCAAAACCAGTTGTAGCACCAGTAAATATTTCTTTATTATATTCATAAACCGAATATAATATTCTATAATTATTATTCATTATTATTGTAAATTGATTATTTATTTGTTCTCTATTTGATGTTTGGTCTACTATAAGATTATCTAAATCTTCTAATTGTTCTCGTGTTTCTTGTATTTCATCTCGAATCTCTTGTAATTCATTTAATTCTCTTTTTATACTTCTAACATCAATATTAACATCTCTCAATCTACTAGACAAACCTCCACTACCATATATTAAATCTCTTAAATCTTCTGCATCTAAATCGGGGTCGTCTTCTGTACCAGCTAATAAACCTCTTTGAATATTTAATTCTTCTAATGTTTCATATCCTATACCACCAGCCTCCGCTCCCTCAAATAATAATTCTGTTTCTTGTTCGTTTATTTGTTCTAATGTTTCTGTATTTATTAATAATTGATTATTTTTTCTGTCTAAAAGATTCTGTATCTGATGGTCTAAATCATCTAACATACGGAGATTTTCAGTTTCAACACCTCTTAAAAACATTCTTTTTTTCATGACTCCGAATGAATATCCTATAAATCCACCAGTTATAGAAAATAATGGTGGTAATATTGATGTAAAAGTTTCTCTGAATCCAGCATATAAATATTGATTTCTATCATAATATCTATGATATTCTCTTTCTTCATTTGTTAATTGTACCATACCTTCACTAACAGTTTCATCGGGCATTACTATATCTTCACTTATTTCATCTACTCCACTTATTTCTTCTAATCTATCTAATAAATCTTCTACATCATCATCTTCATTTACTAAATCTAGTGGTGGTCTTTCTATTTCTATTGGGTCAATTGGTTCGACACTAGGTATTGATGGTTGTGGGTGTTCTAGTTCGGGATTTCTATCACCTTCTCTAATATAAGACCCTTCTTCTACATAAGATTCAATAATTTCATTAGTAGGTAATAATATTTGTTCGTTTAATCTTGTTCTAGATACTTCTCCACTTGCAATAGCATCTATATCCCCTAATGTTTGACTATCATTTTCATCAATATAATATAATAAACCATCTTCTCGTACATAAATTAATTCATTATTATATCTGTTTTCATTTTCAGATAAAGTATGATTCATTAAATATTCATATTGTAATTCTGATAATTGAGATGGTTTACCGTTATTTAATTCTCTGTATTCATTTTCTAATTCAATTGTTATTACATAATCTCGTACATCATTTTCTATACTTGGTGCAAAAGGGTCTGTTGGGTCTGTTAATTGATTAATAATATTATTATAAAAATTATCTCTTTCTTCGGGGTGATTAAAATAGTTTGTTGTTAAAAGATTAATAACATATAAATCATTTGGAGGCAAAGTATTCATGGTTGATGAATATTCTATTTCATCGGGTTCAGCATCAAAATCTAAATCTTCTCCACTAGGTACTACTATTTTTTCATTACCATTATAAAAATATAAAATATCAAGGTCAGTATCAGCATATATGGGCTGACCTCTATAATTACCATTATTACCTTGTCTAATAAAATCTAATTGTTCTTGTGATAATAATTGAGGTAAACCACCATTTTCTCTTCTAAAATCATACTCATTATCAACATCAACAAAATAATCATATAAATTATCTTGAATATTATCAACATTACCTAAATTATTTATTTCTTGAATATTATGTCTAAATAATTCTCTTGCTTCTGCTCTATTTTCGGGTGGTGAGTTTAAATAATTATATGTGATTCTACTTATTTCTGCTCTTTGGTCTTCTGTATATGTTCTATGTTCTCCCGTGTCTTGATATTCTGTAATATAAATATCATCTAATATTTCTTGTCTTCTATCTGCTTCTTGTTGTTGAGTTTGTGTTAAAGGGTTGAATGCTATTCCTTCGGGTAAATATAGCCGAGATGGACGACCTTCAACATCTCTTACTCTAAAATCATCTGCATATAATCTACCATCATCATCAGTATATATTGTTGTACGAGATATATCGAATTGACTACCTTGATTTCTTAAAAATTGTAATTGATTTGGTGTTAATTCAGATGGTTCGTCATGATGTCCTATTCTATATATTCTCTCTTCTTGTGCTGAATTAGATATTTCGTGTACTTGGTCTTCTGAATATCCAGCTTCTCTTAAATCATTTAATAAAGATACATAGTTTTCGTGTTCTGTATAATAATTATTTAAAATATCATTTAATATCCCAGCTTGTTCTTGTGTTTCTCTTGTAGTTAAAGTTGATGCTTGTCCTATATCAGCATTACCCGATTGACTAGAAATTGGTAAATTAAGTGAATCAAAATCTTCGGGTTCATAATCATCTCCCATTTATATTAATGTTATATATTTTATTAATCTAAATTAAATCTTGATTTATATTTTCTAACATTAGCTCTAAATGATTTAGTATCCCATAGTGTATAATAACTTAATGCACCAGCAGAAAACTTATCATTTAATTTATCTCCTCTATGTCTTTTTCTATATGCTTCTCTTTGTTTATCTGTTGCAGAAAGAGTATAATCATTATAACCCGAAGCCCCATATTGAGTAGTTTTAATTTTTTTACCATTATTATCATAAAATATTGCTTTATATTTTTTCTTACTGTTATTTAATTTTGTTATTTTTACTTTCATTTACTTTTATTTAGAAAATAAAACTCTCTAATTTTTTCTAGTTTTTCTATACAAATATCTATTTTATCATCATTATTATTATCTTCTCTGTCGATATATGTATCTAATCTACATGTTAATTGATTCAAATAATTTAAATATCTTTGATTAGTTATAACTAACTCCATTAAGTTTTTATTTAATTTATCAATTTCGTTTTTTTGTTTAAAAATTAATTCAATATAATCATTATCCATTTTATATTAATGAATAATTATTTTAATTTTAAATAATATTATAAAAAAAATTAGTTATAACTAAATATTTTTAGTTTCTAATAACTCTAAATACTCAGTTTTAACATTTACTAATCTTGCAACCTCTTCTTTACCTCTATCCCATCTACCACCCATAGCTACAAAATATTCATTCTCGTACATCTTTTTATCTTTAAACTCCCAGCACCATATACCATCACTACAATTAAATATAAAAAATACTTCATAACCATTTTTAATAATTTCTTTTGCTTTTTTTAATTTTATTTCATCAAAATATATTGTATCATATCTATCATGTTTTATTCTCCTTGACTTTACTTCAATAAAATATTTATCATTATAAAAATCAAAGTTATTATATTTATCAAGTTTAGTTAGTGTACCAAACTTCTCTTCTAATTTATGTTTTATTATTTCTTCTTGTGATAAACCAAATAATAAATCATTTTGTTTAACTGGATTCATTTTAATTATATAAATATAATTATATAAAAAATAAAACGAATTAATTATTTACCATTAGGGAGCGGGAGTTGTGGTAGTACTTGTTTGACTGCTGGTCGTACAACTAAATCATAACCAAGACCCGAAGCCCCAAATCTAACACCATCATTAAAAGTCCCCATAGAAAATACGGGCTGACCCTTAAAAACTGCACGATTCACAGCACTAACCATAATTCCTCGTAGCATAGCATCAACTATATCTTGTCCGTTTAAACTCATATTTATAAACATTATATATATTTATTTTTTGATATATTTTTACTCTGAATCTATCAAAATATTAAAAAAAAGTTAAATGTAATAAAAAAATAATAAATAATCAAAATTATTCGCCGTAATTTAATAAATCATGTAATTCTTTTTCGAATCTTTTATCAATATCTTTTTGTAATTTCTTTTTTTGATAATATTCTTTTTGTTGTTTTCTAATTTTATCTTTATTATCTATATAATATTGTTTATAGTATTTAGTTTTAATTTGTTTATCTGCAATATTCATTAAATCATCTAGCTCATTATTGAATCTCATTTCAGTTGTGAGAGTCATTATAGTACTACACTTATATTATATTTTATTTTTTAAGTATTAGCGAGTTATAATTTATTTTAATGAGTTATAACTAATTCACTCTATATATATATATGTCGTTATTCTTTTAAGTATTAATGAGTT
>Ga0209337_1002233_pt1 | contig 14221 bp, 24 predicted proteins | sample LinPmetageLP53_FD_184044 | JGI IMG/M metagenome (GOLD analysis project Ga0209337, IMG submission 184044) | Marine viral communities from the Pacific Ocean - LP-53 (SPAdes) (version 2) | ecosystem: Environmental > Aquatic > Marine > Oceanic | place: Pacific Ocean | collected 2010-02-08
GCTCGGCAATCTCCGCAACTGTTGCCTTGAGAAGGTGCAGGGCAGCTAGCGTCTTTTAATACTACCATTGAAGAATTTGGCCAGCTGTTGTTTTGCTGTCCAATCATTGGGGGTGAAAACCTGATTACTAGATTATCAGGCTTACTATCTAAATGATCCTTGATCCAAGCTTCTCGGGTGGGCATCCAGTGTTTTATTTGAGGTGTTAACTTACACACTTCATAAATGTTTTTTAAGTGGTCCAGGTCCTGGACGTCCCCTGCGTCATGCCATCTAAAAAATTTCTGTCTTTTAATTTGTGCAACCATTGCGGCAACCCACAAAGAATTTTTTAAGCTATCTAGTCTTACATACTGAGCGGCTTTGATTGCTTTGTATCTTGTATAGTTACCCTTCAAGGCATAACACATAGAACAAACTGAATTTTTAATTTTACGTAATTTGCTGCCGGTTTTACATTCCCAGGCTGGCAGGCTATAGCTCAAGCCAGGCATTTTTGAAGTTCTAGTAAGTGAACCCGTTATTTTTTTAGCGTCTGTTATTTTCATATATTCCTCCTGAATCTATTCTTTACACGTCTACCCGGTTTAAAACATTGTACACTTTGACGCACCCTGAAGCTTGAGGCTTGAGGCTTGGTCAACTGTACAAATTGTCCTGCGACAATTTGTCGCAGCTTGTTGCTTGGTGCTTGTGCTTTTACTTTCATAATAATTTTTTCTTTATAATCATTCTAAACTAAACCAGTCAACGGTACGGGCGCGACCCGAATAGTTGACTGATCCCAGGTCCTCTTCACACAATCGGATCTATAGACCGAAGCACTAATAGGACCAGGGATCAGTGATCCCAGGTTCCTCCCGCCTCCATGGTTAAGCTAGTATATGGAAGGAACCAGGGATCAGGATCCTCCAATGGCTATCTTCCAGGAGGATCTAAATCCTACTTGCTTTTGCCGGTGCAAGTCCCGTTAAGATTTACTGTTTTGTTTCAGCGGTAAATCTTCAAATGTGGCTGAAATTAAACTATATAGGAAAATCCTAATTATTCAATAAATATTTTAAGACAGATCGCCGCACCCTGAGGCAGGACTCAAGGCTCTTGGATCTTGTCAAGAAACAGATTGACGCGCGACAAAATGTCGCAGCGCCATGCGACACTGTGTCATCTTCAAAAACACATGTGTTGATGATAGAATATAAATATTAACAAAGGAGTAAAAATGGCAAAACATGAAGACGGCACAATCAATCTTTCAGATAAAAAAGTTAAATTCTGGACGGATCAGATTAACGAAGAGACCGCAGATAAAAAACGAGATCTTGAAAGAGAACTCGAAAAAAAAGTTGATGAAGATATAGATAGTAAAGTTTTAAGTTTTATGAAAGATATAAAACTAGATAAACTTTACAAAGACCATGAAACAAACTGTAAAAACTTGGATGATTTTTTAAATCAAAAAGATTTAAAAGAACAATCATTGAAAGATAAGAAAAAAGAAAGCGCGGCAAGTTTTATTGATTTGTTTAATAGACAAGCTAACATCCATGATTGGTCTACAATGTACGATCACGATCACGACATAGAGGACTTTGATAGACATGTTAAGAATGTTTGTAGAAGTGAGTATTTTAATGAGCTTAAAAAGAATACACCAGAAGGCAAGCTATTAAAAGAAATAGACGGTAAAAGAAAAGCTATGTTAAGAGCATTAAATCAACCTAAACTAAAATTTAAAGAAGTTGATTTTAACGCGGCTATGTCAAACGGCTTTAATGCAATTGGTATTGAATATAAACCAATTGATATTCAAGACGCAAACAAAGAGTTAAATTAAACTGCGACAATCTGCACACTGGCGCTAACTCCGCCAGTGTGATAGTATAGAAAACGAAAGCGAGGTTATAAATGGCAGAACAAAACGAAGAGCACTTTGAAATAATTGATAGCAACAAAGCTAAAATACATGAAGAGCAGAAGGAGATGAGAGCAGAACTAATTGAGTGGGTTAAGACATGCGATAAGCTTCATATGGGTGAGCTATACTCGGAGATGAGAAGGATGAAAAGAAGTTGGAATGATTAAATAATTTACTAGACATTAGCCTCGTCAAGTAGACAAAATGTCCTGCGACAAAATGTCGCAGGGCGACCTTGCGGAACCGCACCGGAACCGCACCGGATCAGTAGAGGTACCAAGCACCAGGCAACATTTGAATTTTTTTAATTTTTAGTTTAAGGTGTAATAAAAAGGAATCCTAATACATACGTATTTATACAAAGGTTTGGATAAACGTAGCCATAAAATACTTTAAGGTTCCAAAAACATAACTGAAAAAATTTTGCAAAATTTTTTTTCGAATGCACTATGGATATAGATAAACTAAAGAAATTTGAAAAACTCCCACCTGATGTCAAAAGACAACTGGGTTTGTATATGGCCAAGTGGAAAGATAAGAAAAAACAAGCTGATATTAAAGATGACTTTATGGCTTTTGTTAAACATGTTTGGCCTGATTTTATTGAAGGTAAACATCACCAACAAGTTGCTAAAAAATTTAATGATATTGCAAATGGAAAAGTAAAGCGTGTTATTATAAATATGGCTCCCAGACATACTAAGTCTGAGTTTGCATCTTACTTATTACCAGCCTGGATGGTTGGTCGTAACCCTAAACTAAAAATTATTCAATCTACAAACACAACTGAATTATCTGTAAGATTTGGTCGTAAGGCTAAACAACTTATGGATTCACCAGAATACAAAGAAGTATTTCAAACAAGGCTCAAAGAAGATTCACAAGCTGCAGGTAAATGGGAAACTCAACAAGGTGGAGAATACTATGCTGCTGGTGTTGGATCTGCCATCACTGGTCGTGGTGCCGATCTCTTGATTATTGATGATCCACATACTGAACAAGATGCAATGAATGCTCAAGCGTTAGATAGAACTTATGAGTGGTATACATCTGGTCCGCGTCAACGTCTTCAACCTGGTGGAACAATTGTAATTGTAATGACTAGATGGAATGAAAAAGATTTAGCAGGTCGTTTGATATCTGCACAAAAAGAACCAAAGGCTGATCAGTGGGAGGTGATTGAATTTCCTGCAATCTTACCAAGTGGTAAACCCCTGTGGCCTGAATACTGGAACTTGTCTGACTTAGAATCAGTCAAGGCTTCTATCCCTGGTGCAAAGTGGAATGCACAGTATATGCAGAATCCTACTTCAGAAGAAGGAGCATTAATTAAACGTGAATGGTGGCAACCTTGGGAGAAAGAGGGTTTGCCTGCAATCGAACATATTATTCAATCTTATGATACAGCTTTTATGAAAAAACAAACTGCCGATTATTCTGCTATTACCACCTGGGGCGTGTTTCATCCTACAGAAGACTCTGGTCCCTGTCTCATGTTGCTTGATGCAATAAAAGGTCGGTATGAGTTTCCAGAATTAAAACGTGTGGCTATGGATCAATATGGTTATTGGAATCCAGAAACGGTTATAATCGAGAGTAAGGCATCAGGATTACCGCTTACTTATGAACTTAGAAAAATGGGTATACCTGTTTTAAATTTCACCCCATCAAAAGGTAATGATAAACACACCAGAGTTAATAGTGTTTCTCCGTTATTTGAGTCTGGTAGAATTTGGGCTCCAATAGAAATGGAGTTTGCTCAAGATGTAATTGAAGAATGCGCAGCATTCCCCTATGGAGATCATGATGACTTGGTGGATTCTATGACTCAAGCTGTAATGAGATTTAGACAAGGTGGATTAATTAATCACCCAGATGATTATGAAGATGAACCTTTACAACAAACACCAAAGGTGTATTATTAGATATGGCTGAAGAATACAAAGAATCAGAAATGTCAAAGATAGTTAAAAAACTCATGGACGAAGAAGGTTTTGAGTTTGGTGAAGCTGTCAAAGAAGCTATGAAAAGAACTAGAAAAGATGTTGCAGGTGGAGGCAATATAAATTATACTGGCAATATGATGAGATCAAATTACGCAATGGGTTCAGAGGACATTCCAGAATTAGAGGAAATGCAATCTGATGAATATAGAGATTTATTAAAGTCACTGAATGCACCAACCGAGGATCAGGCTTCAGGAATCATGGGTCTAAAAGAAAATGCTCCATCGATTAAGATGGCAGGCGGAGTAGATCCAATGTTACTTAGAGAATATGAAAAATATGTTTTTGAAATAAGAGAAATGGGTGGAGAACCTATGCCTCTTAAAATGTTTATAGATCAAATTTTAGCTGAAGCAAGAAGAGGTGTTAATGTTGGTGGAATGATGAGAGCAAACTATGCAGAAGGAACTCCAAAGAAAAAAGATTTAAAAGAATATAATTTTATGGAACTTGTCGATAAAGATGCAGAAGACGAGTATTATAAAATTAAAGAAGAACAAATGTTAAGAAAATATTATCCTGAAGATTATCCACCATCTCAAAGAACTATGGGTATGGAAGATCTTAGAAAAATGATTAACAAAGCAGAAAAAGAAAAAGAAAAACGAGCTAAAGGCGGTATTGCAGGAGTCCTGTAGTGCCAGACAAACCAATTTCAAAACCCTATACTATTGAACAGTTTAAAAAATCTGCAGATACTTTATTAAATGGTATTTATGGAACGGGACCTTCTTCTAACAATTATCTTATAGGTTTAATTCAAGAAACTTTAGACAAAGGTGTTAAAGAGGGTGTTATTACAATGGAAGAAGGTTTAGGTTTTATTAAAGAAAGAAAAAATTATTATGATTCTGAACTAGGTAAACAAGAAGGAGAAAAGAAAAGAATGCCTTCGGCTTATGGTGAAGAAGTAGAACAACGAGTTAATTTTTTAGATGGTGGTGACACTGAATACAATTCAATGGTTACAAAGAAGTACATTGAACTTGGTGGCGAAGAAGGAACTGGTATGGATATAGATAAATTTGCAGAAGAGTATTTTCCAAAAATGGCTGAAGGTGGTCGTATTGGCTTTAATGAAGGCACTATGTCTAAATCTGAAAGATGGATGAGAGATTATTTTTTTGATGGCAAAGGTGGATATGATGATAGAATGTCATACAAAGAATTTGCTCAAGGACCGGGGCAAGAGTTATTTAAAAGATTTAATAAGAAAAATGGTGGAGTGATGTATGGGAAATATGCAAAACAAATCTTATCTTCGTAAAACATCAGGACCTCCTCCAAAATCAGGGCCCACACCTCAGGGGTTGAATATTAATTATAATACTGTTAGAACAGTAAAACATACGGAGAAAATAAATGGCAAACGATACAATAGACAAAGCTCTACCAAACGAGCCTAGAAAAGAAATTACTCTTCCTGGAGAAGAAGAGATTCAAGAATCTTTAGTAGAAGAAGTTGAATCTGAATTAGAAAAACCAGAAGAAGTAGAACAAGTTCAAAATGAAGATGGATCAGTAGATATTAACTTTGATCCAAGTGTTGGCTCTCAAGAGGGTGGTGATGACCATTATGCAAATTTAGCAGAATTTTTACCAGATGATGTTTTAGGATCATTAGCATCGGACTTAAACTCAAAGTATACAGATTACTCTATGTCAAGAAAAGACTGGGAGAAAACCTATACTCAAGGTTTAGATTTATTAGGATTTAAATATGATCAAAGAACGGAACCTTTTCAAGGAGCTTCAGGTGCAACTCACCCAGTTTTGGCAGAAGCAGTTACACAGTTTCAAGCATTAGCTTATAAAGAATTATTACCATCTGATGGACCCGTAAGATCACAGATACTTGGATTACAATCTCCAGATAAAGTTCAACAAGCTGAACGTGTTAAAGATTTTATGAATTATCAAATTATGGATCAGATGAAAGAGTATGAACCAGAATTTGATTCTATGTTATTCCATCTACCATTAGCAGGATCTACTTTCAAAAAAGTTTACTTTGATGAAGTAGAAGGTAGAGCAGTTTCTAAATTTGTTCCTGCGGATGATTTGGTTGTTCCGTACACGGCTACCTCATTGGACGATGCGGAAGCAATCATTCATAAAGTAAAAATTTCTGAAAACGAATTAAGAAAACAACAAGTAGCAGGTTTTTATAGAGATATAGATTTAGGTGATGCTACTGATAAAGAATCAGAAGTTGAGAAAAAAGAAAGAGAACTTGAAGGAGTTAAAAAATCTCAAAATGATGATTTATATACTTTGTTAGAGTGTCATGTGAATTTAGATCTTGAAGGTTTTGAAGATACAGATCCACAGACTGGTGAGCCATCTGGAATTAAGATTCCATACATTGTAACTTTAGAAGAAGGGTCGAGAGAAATTTTATCTATAAAAAGAAATTATGAAATAGGTGATGTAAAGAAAAACAAAGTTCAATACTTTGTTCATTTTAAATTTTTACCTGGACTAGGTTTTTATGGGTTCGGTCTAATCCACATGATTGGTGGACTGTCAAGAACAGCGACCGCAGCTTTAAGACAGCTCTTAGATGCGGGAACGTTATCTAATCTGCCAGCTGGTTTTAAAATGAGAGGTATAAGAATTAGAGATGATGCTCAATCAATCCAACCTGGTGAGTTTAGAGATGTAGATGCACCTGGAGGAAATTTAAAAGATTCATTTATGATGTTACCATTTAAAGAACCTTCACAAACTTTATTACAATTAATGGGTGTAGTAGTTAGTGCAGGGCAAAGATTTGCATCAATTGCAGATTTACAAGTTGGTGATGGTAATCAACAAGCAGCAGTTGGAACTACAGTTGCTCTTCTGGAGCGTGGTTCAAGAACTATGTCTGCAATTCACAAAAGAATTTACTCAGCTCTTAAAACTGAATTTAGATTAATGGCTAGAGTATTCAAGTTATATCTACCCCAAGAGTATCCGTATGATGTAGTTGGGGGCCAAAAGATGATTAAACAATCTGATTTTGATGACAGGGTAGATATATTGCCAGTTGCCGACCCCAACATTTTTTCACAGACTCAGCGTATTTCCCTCGCTCAGACGGAATTGCAGCTGGCAACTTCTAATCCACAAATGCACAACATGTATCAAACATATAGAAATATGTATGAAGCTTTAGGTGTAAAAAATATTGATTCTATTTTAATTAAACCAGCACAACCAACACCAAAAGATCCTGCATTAGAACACATTGATGCATTGGGTGGTAAACCATATCAAGCTTTTCCTGGTCAAGATCATAGAGCTCATATTACATCTCACTTAAATTTTATGGCAACAAACATTGCTAGAAATAATCCAATGGTTATGGCTTCATTAGAAAAAAATATTTTTGAACATATTAGTTTAATGTCTCAAGAACAGATTGAATTAGAGTTTAGAGATGAATTAGTACAGCTACAACAAATGCAACAGATGGCACAACAGAACCCTCAGATAGGTCAACAAGCTATGATGATGCAACAAAAGATTGAAGCAAGAAAAGCTCAACTAATTGCTGAGATGATGGAAGAATTTATGAACGAGGAAAAACAAATTACTTCACAATTTGACAATGATCCAATTGCTAAACTAAGATCGAGAGAATTAGACCTTAGAGCAATGGAAAATGATAGAAAAGCTAAGGACTCTGATGAAAGATTTAACCTTGATAAGATGAGAACAATGATGAATCAACAAAATCAAGAAGATAAACTTCAACAGAACGAAGAATTAGCTAATTTAAGAGCTGATACATCCATTGAGAAGACTGTTTTAAGTAAAACTCTTCCAAATGCAAAAGACATGATGCCAAATGTTGAGATTTTTAGGAAAGGCTAGTGACAAAAACTAAAAAAACAGTTAAAATAAATTAATTAAGGAGAAAATATGGAAAAACTAGATAAAATTGTTGAGATCCCGTCAGAAGACAAGATGAATCTTGAAATTGACCCGAGATCTAAAACAACAGCAGATGGTGCTTTCAATTACATCGCTAAAGGTGAAGAAGTTGAAGTAAGAGGCACTAAAAGAATGCTAAAAGAGAAGTCTAAAAAAGCTAAATGGATCTAACATGTGGTTATCGGCAATTAAATTAGCCGTCTCTGCTGGTAGTAAAATTTATGCTAACAAACAGAAGACTAAAATGGCTATGTCAGACGCGCAATTAATGCACGCTACTAAAATGGCCGAAGGAAAAGAAGCTTACCAGGGAAAACTTTTAGAAGCCCGTCAATCAGACTGGAAAGACGAGGCAGTTTTAATAATTTTAAGTTTGCCCGTGGCAATTTTAGCCTGGGCAGTGATATCGGATGATCCATCCGCTATGGACAAGGTTGATCTTTTCTTTTTACATTTTTCTACGCTCCCGGGATGGTTCACAAATTTATGGATTCTTGTCGTGGCGAGCATTTATGGTATAAAGGGAACACAAATATTTAGAAACGGAGGAAAAAAATAATGAGAAACTTTTATAACAAAGGTGGCCCAACTTTAACTAAAGCACAAAAAACTTTGCCAAAAGAATTACAGAAAAAAATTTTAATGGCTAAAGGTAAAAAGAAAAAAACTAAATCACCAAGAGAAAAAGCAATGGGGATTGCGTAATGGCTAAACTCTGTCCAAAAGGAAAAGCAGCAGCAAAACGTAAGTTTAAGGTATATCCTTCAGCTTATGCAAATATGTATGCTTCAGGTGTTTGTTCAGGGAAAATAAAACCAGGTGGAAGAAAAAAAGCTAAAGATGGTGGAATTCAAAAAGCTGGTTTAGCAAGAAGAAAAAGATGTCTCTAAGAAAATGGGTTTCAGAGAAATGGGTAGATATTGGAGCTCCAAAGAAAGATGGAAAATATCAGCCTTGTGGAAGAAGCAAAGGATCGAAAAGGAAGTATCCGAAATGCGTTCCACTTGCAAAAGCCACACGGATGACAAAAGGGCAAAAGGCATCTGCTGTCAAACGAAAACGATCAGCAGGTAATCCTGGAGGCAAGCCAACTAACGTTGCAACTTTTACAAAAAGAAAGAAAGCAATGAGTGGTGGTTATATTGGACCAGCAATTAATTCAGAATATGGTGGAGTAAAACTAAATAATCCATCTTATGCAAAATATTATAAAGGTATGATTTAATGAATTTAGAAAAAGATTTACAAAAATTAAAAAAAGAAAAAGCATTAAAAGAATCTGCTATTGCGCAACTTAGAAAAAGAAGCAAAGATTCTAATGCTAGACCCAGAGCAGAAAAAAATATTTTATCTACTGATCCAAATTTACAAAAAATATAATGATTAGAAAAACTACTAAAGGTAAGAACGCTAATTATAGACCAACAAAATCTGGAGCTGGGATGACAGCTAAAGGTGTAAGAGCTTACAGGGCTGCAAACCCTGGAAGTAAATTAAAAACAGCCGTGACTGGAAAAGTGAAGCCAGGATCAAAAGCTGCCAATCGTAGGAAGTCATACTGCGCAAGATCGCTTGGACAATTAAAACGGTCATCAGCAAAAACACGTAATGATCCTAACTCACGAATCCGTCAGGCAAGAAGGAGATGGAAGTGTTAAAAGAAATAACTAAAAAACAAAAAGAAACTTTAAAAAAACATAGTAAGCATCATTCTTCAAAGCATATGGCTAGTATGAAAAAAGACATGAAAAAAGGAATGTCATTTTCAAAAAGTCATAAAAAAGCTATGAAGAAAGTTGGTGTTTAGTATGTTAGATAGATTTATATATAGTTTTTTTGGAGTATTAGATAATGCTATTGCTAAAATAGAAACGTATGCTATTAAATGTACAGAATGGTGTTGGCATTCAAGAGTTAATTTATTAAAGAAAAGGAGAAAGAAACATGATGGACGACGAATTAATATACATAAGTAAAATACAAAAATATTTAAAAGAAGCATATCAAAACATTGGAGACAGTATGATTGCTGGAGGTATTGACAATATGGAAAAATACAAGTATATGATGGGACAGGCACATGCCTATTTAAAAATATCACAGGAAATCTCTAACCTGCTAAAACCAAAGGAGCCAAAAAATGAAGCTAAAAGACCAAACAACGTTGTCGACTTCGGATTCGACAAAAACTAAATCAGCTCTATTAGACAAATATAAAAATGATCATCAAAAAGAAGTTGATGGTTATGAGCGTTTAAAAAAAAAAGAAGTAAATAAATTACCAAATCCAACTGGATGGAGAATGTTAGTTCTACCATTTAAAATGCCAGAAAAAACTAAAGGTGGATTATTCCTGGGGCAGGATACATTGGAAAGACAGCAAGTTGGTTCAACATGTGGACTTGTATTAGCTATGGGACCACACTGTTATGATAAAGATAAATTTCCAGAAGGACCCTGGTGTAAAAAAGGTGACTGGATAATTTTTGCAAGATATGCTGGATCAAGAATTCAGATAGATGGCGGGGAAGTAAGATTGCTAAACGACGATGAAGTTTTAGCAACCATCGAAAATCCCGAAGATATACTTCATCAATATTAATCATAGGAGAAAACTATGCCAAACGTAGAAGAAAATAAAACAGTTGATATTGATACATCTGGTCCAGGTGCTGAAATTGAACTGCAAGAAGAAAAAGATGAATCGGTAGTTAATACTGAAGCATCAAACGAAGAAAAAACGGAACAACCTTCCGAGGACAAAACGTTTGAAAACGAACGTGAGACTAAACTAGACGAGGCTACAACAGAAGATAAAAAAGAAGATGATAATGAGTTAGAGCAATATTCTAAAGACGTTAAAAAAAGAATATCTAAACTTACTCATAAATGGAGAGAAGCAGAGAGACAAAAAGATGAAGCTTTAGGTTATGCTGAAAAAATGATTTTAGCTAAAACAAAAGTTGAAGACAGACTCTCGAAGCTTGAACCAGGATACTTGAAGTCTACAGAAGATAGTATTACTTCAGGTGTACAAGCAGCCCAAGCTAAACTTGCAGCAGCAAGAGAAGCAAACGATTTAGCAGCTGAAGCAGAAGCTTTAACATCTATTTCTGAACTGGGTTATAAAAAAGCTAAACTTGAGGAAACAAAAGTTGCTCAAGAAGAGTATAACAAGAAACAGGAATCAAAACCTGCTTCTGAAATTAACTTAAATAGACAACCAGTATCACAAGGAACACCTGATCCAAAAGCTGAATCATGGGCTCAAAGTAATGCATGGTTTGGTCAAGATACAGCTATGACTTATACTGCTTTTGATTTACATAAAAAGTTAACAGAAGAAGAAGGATTTGACCCATCAAGTGACGAATATTATGGTGAAATTGATAAGAGAATAAGACTTGAATTTCCCCACAAATTTGGTACAACAGAATCTACGGAAACGGCTAAGCCTGTACAGACGGTTGCTTCGGCAAGACGTACTACAAAATCTGGTCGCAAAACTGTAAGACTCACACCTTCACAGGTAGCAATTGCTAAAAAATTAGGTGTGCCACTTGAAGAGTATGCAAAACAACTAAATATCACGAAGGAGGTATAAGCATATGGAAAATAATAATAATAAAAGAACCTCACGTGCGAGTCAAACAAGAGAAAAAACTTCTCATAAAAAAGTTTGGACTCCACCATCATCTTTAGATGCACCCCCTGCGCCAACAGGTTTTAAACATAGATGGCTAAGAGCTGAATCTTTAGGATTTCAAGATACTAAGAATATCGCTGGAAGACTAAGATCTGGATATGAATTGGTTAGATCTGATGAATATCCTGATAGCGATTATCCAATTGTTGAAGACGGCAAGTACAAGGGAGTGATCGGAGTTGGTGGCCTAGTGCTGGCTAGGGTACCGGAAGAAATCGCAAAACAGCGTAATGAATATTATGCTAGACAACATGAAGACAAGGTAAAAGCTGTCGACAACGATTTAATGAAGGAACAGCACCCTGACATGCCAATCAATATTGAAAGGCAGTCACGTGTAACCTTCGGTGGTACAAAGAAAAGTTAATTTTTTAACAATTCCTAAACCGCTGGATAAACTTAACCCGTGAGTGAAAACTCACAAAAGGAGAAAATATAATGGCAAATAAAGACGCAGCTTTCGGTTTGAGAGCAATCGGAAAAGTTGGCCAGAATAGAGACAACCAAGGTTTATCCGAATACGATATCGCAGCAAATGCAACAGCAATTTACCAAGGTGACCCTGTCGAAATGGCAGCCACTGGTACAATCACTGTAGCGGCAGCAACAGATACTCTATTAGGATCATTTAATGGTGTTTTCTTTACTGATGCTAACACAAGCAAGCCTACATATGCTAATCACCTTAACGCATCTAACACTGCAACTGACATTGTTGGATTCGTATCTGATGACCCATATGAAAGGTTTGAAGTACAATCAGACGGCGCAACTGCAGCAGCAGACGTTGGTCTAAACGCTGACATTGTATACGCAGCTGGTAGTTCACCAGATTATGTATCAAAAGTTGAGTTAGACTTTTCTGATCAAAAAACTGCAACAGCACAATTAAGAATACTTGCAATATCTAACGACATTGAAAATAACACAGCAGGATCTGCTAATGTTAACCTTGTTGTTATGATTAACGAGCACTTCTTGAAAGGAACGGTAGGTATCTAATGGCCATATCACGAGGACAACTAGTTAAAGAACTAGAGCCAGGTTTGAATGCACTATTCGGTCTGGAATATAAACGTTATGAGAACCAGCATGCTGAAATATATGCTACAGAATCTTCAGACAGAGCGTTTGAAGAAGAAGTAATGTTATCAGGTTTCGCAAATGCTCAAGTTAAAGCTGAAGGAAGTGGAGTTGTTTTTGACAATGCTCAAGAAACTTTCACTGCAAGATACAGTCACGAGACTGTAGCTCTTGCCTTCGCAATAACTGAAGAAGCAATTGAGGACAACTTGTATGACAGACTTGCTAGTAGATATACAAAAGCATTAGCTAGATCTATGGCGAATACTAAACAAGTAAAATCTGTTAATCCATTAATCAATGGACTACCAGGTGGTACGTTCTTATCAGGTGACGGTGTTACTTTAATAAACACTGCGCACCCGACTATCGCTGGTAATGTATCTAATACATTAGCAACGGCTGCTGACTTGAATGAAACTTCATTAGAACAATCATTAATTGACATTGCTGGAATGACAGACGAAAGAGGTCTGAAAATTGCTGCAAGAGGTGTTAAAATGATTATCCCTTCTGAGCTTCAATTTACAGCTGAGAGATTAATGAAATCTCAAGGTAGAACAGGAACAGCTGATAATGATATCAACGCAATTGTTTCTATGGGAATGATTCCTCAAGGTTATAGAGTGAATAATTTCTTAACTGATACAGATGCGTTTTACATTATGACAGATGTACCAAATGGTATGAAGTACTTCGAAAGATCGCCAATTAAAACGGCGATGGAAGGTGACTTCGATACTGGTAACGTAAGATACAAAGCTAGAGAAAGATACTCTTTTGGAGTTTCAGACTTTAGAGGTATTTTTGCATCACCAGGCGCATAATACTTAATAAATTTGTGGCGGGACACAGTTCCGCCACATTTAAATCACAAGATAAAAGAGTTATGAAAAAAATTTTAATAAATATCTGGGCATATAATCATCATGCCAAATTTGAAGTAGAATCAGAAGATTCCCCAACATCACTAGAAAATGCAATCCTTGACAAACTAGGAAAAAATAGTATAGTTTGGGAAAACCTTGGAAATAGTTATAATGACAAGGTAAATAGAATAACCTATGAGGAGGTTATAGATGATACAAGACCTATACAAAGCAAAAAGGTCCTTGGAGTTGAAGTGGGAACAGGAGCATCTAGATAATAATAGATATACTCTTGAAATGGTCAGAATTGATGACAAAGTAAAACAAATCATCACTGACATTAAGCTGGAAGAAGCAGCGATTGCCCATAGACAGAATACAATTGAAGGTTCTGCTCCAGAAGTTTCAGTAGCTACTTAATCAAAAGCTACATCGTTGGAAAAAATCCACTCCACACTACAGGCTCTCTTGCACTCTACTAAAAACTAGTATATAATTTTTACACTATACATAAATAATATAATTAAATGTAGACGCGTATAGTCGACAACCCCTAGGGACTACATTTAAGATATCTAGGAGGATATTAATATGGCAAACACAACATTTACAGGACCGGTACGTTCCGAAAACGGATTCCAGTCTGTAGTAAAAAATCTATCAACAGGTGAATTTACACCTAACTACCTAAACGTAAAATTTGATTTCGTTGGTATGA
>Ga0209337_1002234_pt1 | contig 14216 bp, 11 predicted proteins | sample LinPmetageLP53_FD_184044 | JGI IMG/M metagenome (GOLD analysis project Ga0209337, IMG submission 184044) | Marine viral communities from the Pacific Ocean - LP-53 (SPAdes) (version 2) | ecosystem: Environmental > Aquatic > Marine > Oceanic | place: Pacific Ocean | collected 2010-02-08
CTTTAATTATTGCACCTAAAGGTGTTATTGGTACTTGGTATAATCAAGAAATTCCAACACACTTACCTGATCATATAGAGAATGTGTCTGTATTGTGGCAAGCAAATATTACAAAAGGTCAACAAGAAAAACTAAATGAATTACTAAAAACTAGTGATAAGCTACATATTTTAATTATGAATGTTGAAGCATTAAGTACATCTAAAGGTACAGACTTTGCAGAGTCATTTCTTAGAACCCATAATACTATTATGGCAATAGATGAATCTACAACTATAAAAAATTCTGCAGCTAAAAGAACTAAAAATATTTTAAAGCTTGCTCCTCAATCTAAGTATAGAAGAATTATGACTGGTTCTCCTATAACTAAAAATCCATTAGACCTTTATAGTCAGTGTGAATTTCTTAGTTCATGGTTATTGGACTTTGCATCTTTCTATGCTTTTAGAAATAGATATGCTGAAATGAAAACTATTCACGCACAAGGTAGATCAATACAAGTTGTAAACTTCTTTAAAAACATTGGTGAGTTATCAGAAAAATTAAAAGGTTTTTCTTATCGTGTACTAAAAGAAGACTGCCTAGATTTACCTGATAAAATATATGTAAAAAGAAATGTTGCACTTACTGAAGAACAATCTAAACTTTATAAACAGATGAAGACTATGGCTCTTGCTATATTAAATGGTAAGCAAACAACTACAGTTACAGTCTTAACTCAGCTAATGAGACTACATCAAATTACTTGTGGTCACTTTACTGCTGATGATGGTAGCACTCAAAACATAAAAAGTAATAGAATAAATGAACTAATGAATGTCTTAGAAGAGGTAGAAGGCAAAGCTATTATATGGGCCAACTATCAAAAAGATATGTTTGAAATTAAAAAAGCTATTGAAAAAGAATATGGTGAAGGATCCGTGGTCGATTATTATGGACTCACTCCACAAGAAAATAGACAACCTAACATCAAACGTTTTCAAGAAGATCCTGAATGTAGGTTCTTTGTTGGTACTCCTCAAACAGGAGGTTATGGTATTACATTAACTCAAGCAAACACTGTTGTATATTATTCTAATGGTTATGATCTTGAGAAAAGATTACAGTCAGAAGATAGAGCACACAGAATAGGTCAGAAAAAATCTGTAACCTATGTTGATTTAATAGCAGATGACACCGTAGATGAAAAAATAGTTAAAGCTTTACGTAAAAAGATTAACATTGCATCAGAAGTTTTGGGTGAAGAGTTAAGAGATTGGATATAAGTTTTAAGAATGGGATCTATGAGTACCCTTGAGGCGAGTGGTAGCGTCTCGTTTTAACAAACGCCGTTGGTTCGGTCCATACGATCCCTGGTTTTCATTACCGTTAAACCAACAACTGCCACTTAACCTACGACTTTGCCGTCTTTCCATTCCATATCTGGAAGACCTTCAGTGTATTTTTTCCCATCAAAAGTAAGGACTTGTTTTCTGTTTGATCCAGATTCGTGGTAACTTATGTGAATCCATCCGCCTGCTGGATCATCTTTGTCAAAATATTCCATAATCAATTGATCAAAATCGACGTTATTTTGTAACCAGTAAGCTAATTTAATGTTGGGCACGCCAAATATTTCTAGGTCGACCGCCTGGCCCAGTGCATGCTGCGATGTCTTTTTGCTGCCGATTGCTTCACACAACGCCTCGCTCCGATAGCCGCTGGTAATGGTAACAGCTTTGTCGAAGTGTGCACGTAGCGGTTCAAGAACTGCATAACATAAGTCACCTAAATTTTTTATTTCTCCAGGTCCAGGAGTGTTATCAATTCCTTTCCGCGTCGCTGTCATCGATTTGGTCATCTCTTTTAAACTGAAGTGTTTTGAAAGTTGCATAAATTTTTTTATTTTGCTACGTCTGTTAGTAAAGTTATTAAGACAGCTCCCATACCGCCAACAATCCAATACTCTAATCTTTTAATTCGTTCTTGCATTTCTTTGATCTGATCAAAAGTTTGTTTCTGCATAATCCTGCAAAGCTTTTCGTGCGACTCAATTTTTTGCAATGCAGATTTTTTAGCCATTATATCGTAACCCCCGCTACAATAGAAACCCGATAGGAAAGACCTATCACACCGCCCAAACTTTTAATTTTGTTTATCATTACGTTGTAAAAAATTCCTCTATTATTTTTGATCGTTCAGCAGTAGGTAAACTAGCAAAGTTAGCAGGCAATGTCGACCCTGTATTTTGGCTCTGTACTACTTGTGTATTTATAGATGCTGGTGATGTCAGTGGTGGCGTTGTTATTGTTCCTAACGGATCAATAGTTTCTTCTGGTTCATCAAAGTCTGGTATATTTAATTCTCCAGTTTTTAAATCAATTCTTCTATTTTGTCTTATTATTTCATTTATAAAAGGTCTTGCTTCAATATATGGATTAACCAGGCTTTCCCCTGTTTCTATATTTAAATTTCTATTTATTTGATTAATTCTTCTTTTAAAAAAGTCACTTGGTTTTTTAGGAGTATATCGTCCCTTAATTAAATCTTTAAAAACTTTTTCACTAATACCTTTTCTTTTTACTTTTGATCTTATTTGTGCATTAGAAACTCCAAGTTGTTTTGCAGCCTCAATATCTAAATACATTTCTCTTAATGTTTCAAATCTTTGTTGTTCAGAATATTTATATCTATTTAATATTTTTTCTGGACTAACTCTACCACCTCTTAATAGAGTTGATGTAAATAAGTTTTCTGAATCTTTTAAATTTTTTCCAAAGTTAGTAGTTTTATAAATTAATCCTCTTTCAGGATCTATTTTTTGAACTCTAAATCCTCCTAAACTTTTTATTTCATCTGCAAAATTAAATGTTCTACCATAGCTATCTGTTTTACCAGTTACTGAATCAGATAATCTTTGAAGTTGTGCGATTGAACCTGGTTCAAATGCTTCTGCAATGTGTTTAACTCCTTTAGCAATTTTAACAAATGTATCATCTGCAGGAGACCATATTCTTCTACCACTCTTACCAATACCTTGTCTTAATGTAGAATCTACAAATGCTTCAGTAAAAATAGATTCACTTGTAAATGGTTTTGCTAAATCAATAACACCATCAAGTGTACCTGTACCCAAAGCTTTCATTAAAGAATCTTCAGTAGATTCTCCTCTAGATAATTCATTTAAAACTGCATTGAATGGTCTTAGTAAAGTATCATAAGCATTTCCATAACTAAAATCTACATATTTTAAATATCCATCTTCATCACGACCAACTGGAAGTAGTGTAGAATTTCTAGACCATGGTGGAACAAATCTTCTAAGAGCATCCATCTCTTCATTTGTTACATCATTTTTAGCCTTAAAGAATGATGTTAAACCCATTGGCACTGCTGTAGTTGTTGCACCAAAACTAAACAATCTTTTATAACCAACTGCCGCTACATCTGGAATACCACTGTATATTTCTTTTATTGATTGTTCTAAAACATTATTTCCTGTTCTAATAACTTCAAGTGGAAATGCTATAAAATTACCAAATGGTGAAGCTCTTAAAGCTCTACCAAATCTACCAATATATGCATAGTTGGGTACATTATTTCTAGTAATATTAGCTGCAACCTCTGTAAACATTTCTTCATATGGTCCTAAGAATTGTTTAGCACTAGCGTCATAATTTCTAGTTAATGATTTTTCTAAAAATGTTTGAACTTGTGGTCCAAAATTTTTACCATCTTTTGTTATACTGGCCAAAGCATTTTTGTCTCCAGCTAAAACTTTATTAAAGTTTTCAGCATTAACACCGTAAGATTCTAATGCACCTTTGTATCTAGCTCTTTCAGTTCCCCATGTAAGTATCTTCCAAAAATCATCTTCTGCAACGTATGCATCTTCTAACTTGCCATACACTTCTCTAGATTTTCTCATTAATTTTTGAAACTTACTACCATCTAATGTAGCCCCTAAAATATCTTTTGCTGATTGATCAGCATTATTAATTACATTTCCTACGTTTTGTCTCATAACATTAGCTTCAACCTGTGTTCCAGTAACACCATATTTGGTTAATTGCTCCGCTATATCTCTTACTTCATTTGCTGGTATTCCACCTATAACTCTATTTGCTGTTAAATCTTTTGCTATACCAACTAAACTTCTTTGATTATTTTTTATTAGACCCGCATCAGAAAATAAAGTTTTTAAATTTTGATCAGGTAATAAAATACCATTGGCTGCTGCAAATGCACCCGCACTTACAAAATTTCTTGCGTGAGTTAATGCACTTAAAATAGTTTTTGATATTTGAGCTATGCCTTTAGGTGCAAGAACAGCATATTGATAGGCTTGCATCCAACCTGTATTTTTAATTAAATTATTACTTACATCAAAAACAGAATCATACACAGGAGCTCTTAAATATAATCCTTCAAAAGGTGACATACCTGCAACCTCATCTATACCTACTTGAACTTTTTTAAATAAATTTGAATTTATTTTTCCATTTAATACATTGTTTGCACCAAATCTTTGAATCATGTCGTCTTGAGTAAATATTTGTTTATTTTTTCCTTTAGATAAAACATCATAAACATTATTTAAATATTTTGTATTTGCATTTAATCTCGCTTGTTTTAAAACTGTTGAATAAAAATTATATCTTGGGTCTTTTACTTCTCCTGCGACTATCCTTTGCCACTCTTCTAATTGTTTAGGTTTTAAAATATTAGGATTTAATTTTATATTTTCTATTTCTGTTTTAGTAACAGGATTTACAACTTCTTTTAAATCACCATTTTTAGCACTCATTTTATCTAGTGGTATTTCATCCAAGCCTTTGTTTTTAACATAACGAGCTATATCTTTTTTTGCTTGAATATCTAAACTTTCTCTTGTTCTATTTATATTTTTTGGATCTTTTACAAGTTGTTCAAATCTAGATTTTTGAGATTTAGCTAAGTCTTGAGCAGTTGGTTTATATTTAGCCAGTAGACCCATATTTAAATGCATTCTATAATCAGTTGTCATGTATGTACCAATCTGATCATTTAAAATTTTTGCTAATTCTTCAGGCATATTTCTATTAAGAAGTCTTGCACTCATGTTGTCTATGCCACTTCTAACATTAAATATTACATCACCAATACCATCTCCTCGACCCAATACTTCTCCTTCTTGCATTTTACCACCAGCTTTTTGAACTGCTGTTTCTATTTTTTTATATAAAGGATTGTCTTTAAAATTATAACTAGACTCAGTAAATATACCGCCACCTTGTCTATCAAATTCTTTTATAGATTGAATAGCTTTATTTGATTCTGTGATTTTTGCTGTTTTATTAACTATTGCAGTTTTTATAGTTTCTAAACTTTTTTCTTGTTCTTTAGAAGCTACTCCTCCTGGTTGTGTTGCAATTTCATTTTTTAATGTTTGTTCTTTTTTTAACAATTGATCCGCATCTAATTCTAATTTTTTAATTAACTGTCTATCAGCTAATCTTGCAAGTTTACTTCTTTCACCTAATATTTTTTTAGCATTTTGTTTTGCAGTTTCATCTAGTAAATTATCCGTTGGTTTTAGGGTAAGTAATTTTTGAACATCATCTATTATAGTTTTTTGAAAAGTATCTGATACTTCTCTTGCTCCTTCTTTAGACATTGCTTTACCAGTTTGTTGTAAATAATTTTTTTCAACAGTAGGCATTAATTTATTAATGCTTCTTGTTAAGTCCTGACCTACTTCTGTTGTTGCTCTAACAACAGCAGCTACTTCATCTTGTGCTAGTCTACCAGCTTCAAAAATACCTTTAGTTCCAAAACTTTCAGGTTTAGCTCCATAAATAATATTTTGTTGTAAAAATTTTACTACAGGACTATCACTATAAGCTGCTAAAGGTTTTTCATTTGGAGTTCTTAATTTTTTAATACCTTTCCCTGCACCAATTAAACCTAAATTAAATAAAGCACCTTCTGTACCAAATTTAATTCTGTTCATTAATCTTCTATAAGCATCTTCTCTACCTTCTTTTGTTTCTCTATCCATCATAGTAAGTGCTGCACCTTCTAAAGAAGTTCCTTGTAACATATCAGCTAGTGTTCCAATATCTTCATCAGCAACAATAGCCTCTCCTATTCCAGCTCCTACAACACCCATACCTGTTTTTGCAATCTTTCTACCAAAGTTCAACATACCAAATGACTTACCAGCTTTTCTAGCAGCAACAGCTTTTCTTGCTAAATCTCTAGCTATTTTAGTACCTGCTTGTGCACCCTTAGCAAAACCAACAATTCCAAGTGGTGCTATCTGTGCAAAAGCTTGTGTTAATTTTCCAGAAAGTCTTGCTTCTGCTTCATCATCAAATGGATTAAGATCATCAAAAAATTTTTCAACAGATGCTGCTGTATTTGTATCACCGACTAAATCAACAACCTCTGCACCTAGAGAAAAAAATCCTTTAGGTATATTCCATAAACCTGTGTAAACTCCAGCTAAAGCAGAAGTTACTAAACCAACTTCTTCATCTTCAGCTGTTTTAGATCCTCCTGGTAATTCGTCTTGTAATTGAAAAGGCATCTAACCTCCTATGACTTATTTTTTTTAGAATCTTTAAAACCTTTTTCACCTGGTTTTATCAAAGTCCCTTTTTCTTTATTGTATCTTCCTACTTCTCCATTTGGAGAAACATAATATGAACCATCTAATCTATCTTTTTTATCTTTTGGAAGTTCAGAATATGCAGTTTGAGGAACTCCAAGAGCTATTGAATCATACATTGTTTTAGCAGCTGTTCCTGAGTTTCTAGCAATGTTAAAATCTTCACTTAAATCTGTTTTTAAAGCTTGTACTTCTTCAAAAGCTATGTTTGCTCTAGTAGCTGCACCTGGTCTATTTTCTTTTAAATAAGTTAATATTTCATCATCACTGAAATTTAAATTTTTAAGGTCTTGAACAAGTTTTCCTGTTTGACCTGGAGTTGTTTTATCAATTGCAGTTTTTAATGCTAATATTTTAGCCTCTCTATCAATATCAGAATCTCTTTGTAATACTTTACCAACACCTTCAAGTGGTTTAGCTGCTGCTTTTCCTATAGCACCTGTTAGATCCCCACCAGGTTGAGCAAGTAAGTTGGCTCCAAACTGAGCTAGTTGTGTATATAATTGTCTTCTTTTATCATCTGGATCAGATAAGGTTTCTTCCATCATTGGAAGTAAATCTTCATAGATAGTTTTTAAATCTGCTTTACGATCAAATTTAGAACCTTTGTTTGTAACATCATCGTCACTAGTATCATCGTCACTAGTATCATCGTCACTAGTATCATTATTTATTATACCTAAGTCTATAGAGTTTTGTATAACTTCAGGACTATCAAAATCTAATTTGGTTGCATATCTTTTATTTGGATATTCTCCTGTTTCTAAATCAAACATAGCAGCTTCGCCAGCGTCATCAGCAGCAGTTCCTACTTGACCTGATTCTTCTAATACTTTTACAGCTTCATTTTTCGGCATAAACTCACCTTCTTTAGGGTGTCCTTTTGGATATACAGGATAGTTAGAAACACCTATTGCTGCAGGTAAAACAAATGGCGATGTCATAAGTCCTGTAGCTTTTGTTGCCGCAGCAGTAGCTGGAAATTGTCTAGCCCCTTTAGATAAAAGACCTTCTTCAGGAATAAAATTATATGCTTTTTTTAAAAGGTTAATTCCTCCTGTTCCCATATTTTTAACCATATCACCAAGTGCATATCCTGGTCTAGTTGACATGATACCATCATCGCTTCGACCTCCCATTCTAAACATAGGTCGTTTTAAAATACGATTCATCATGTTACTTCAATGCTCCGAATATTCCTGCTAGTCCTGTACCTAATCCTAGTGCAGTTTGTAAGGGTGATGCTGGTGGTGTTGATTGGAAATTGTATTGTGCAGGATAACCACCCATTAATCCAGTTACACCTTGACCAAAGAATCCTAATCTCTCTAATGGTTCATAAGCCGCTGTTCTTGCGCCTTGTCTAGTTGCATCTAATTCAGCTTGTGATTGCGCTTGTTGCGCTGCACCTACTTGACCTAGTGTAGAGATATCTGCTCTTTGTAATTGTGGTACTTGACCTGCTAATCCAGATTGGAATGAACCTAATCCTAATTGTTGTTGTGCTAATCCAGATTGCGCTTGTCCTAAACCAAATCTGTTTTGAATATCTTGTTGTCTAGCTTGTTGTGCTTGACCAAAACCTTGTTGTAATAATTGTGCTTGAAGTGCTGCTCTATCTCTTCCTGATTGAGATGCAAACTCTGCTCTTTGTACACCTTCTCTACCACCACCAAACGCTCCTGATGCAATTGCTTGATCTGCAATAGATTTTTCTTGTATAGCTTTTTGTCTATCAAACTCTGATAGAGTTGTATCAATTACTTGCGATTGATATGGTGACATGTATTGTTGCATTTGAGCTGAAGTTGGTGCTCCAGTTAAACCAGCAATTCCACTTAATGTAGTTCCAACACCTCCTACTGTTTGACCAGCAGCAGTTGCTTGTTGTTGTGCAGCTTGTATAAATGGTTGAAAAGATCCAACACCAGATCCAGCTAATGTTGCTGCTCTTTGTTGTAATACATCTTGACCTGCAACTGTTGGTGCAAACTTAGAAGTATCAACAGGAATAGCAGTGGTTGCTGTTAATTGTTTTGCATAATCTTTTCCAAGATCTTCTATAAACTGTGCGGGTAATGATCTAGTTTCTGTTATTGCCATTATACTTGAGACTCCAAATTTTTCATCATACTATACATCTTATCTGCGCCTTTATCAACACTTCCTCCACCTGCTGCTCTAACAGCATCAGCGGTCATTACAAATTCATTTTTAGATAATCTAGCTGGTACATCATCTGCTTTTTCTTTAGCTCCTAATGGTACAAAACCACCACCTCTAAGGTCCATTTCATTTCCTCCAAGGTTCATGATTCCTCCTTCAGCTACTTCACCACCCTTAGCATAACTATTAGATCCCCAAGAACCTTTAAATATATCGGGTGCAAAGTCTATTAAAATCTGTCTAATATTATTATCATCAAATTCTGATGCATTTGTTTCAGGAAGTTCCAGAGAATTTAAATTTTTAACTAATGTTCTTCTACTCATTTTATCTACATCTTTTAATTTTTTTCCAGCGTAACTTCCTGGTTCATTTACTAATCCACGTTTTGCTTTCATGATTCCTCCTTCAGCTTTATCTTGACGTTTTTTAGTTTTAATTATATTGATTTCTTCTTGAGATGCTCCAGTTATACTTGAAATAGTGCTATCATCCATTCCTCTATTTAACATATCTTTTATCATAGAAATTGTTTTATTTACTTCACCACCTTCCGCGTAAGCCTCTGTAAATCCTGCACCTGGTAAAAATCTAAACTCAGGATCATTTTTTCTTGCACGTCTAATTACATCTGAATAATCTATTGTTTCACCTCTATCAAGATTTGAAAAATCTGGTTCTTCTTCCTCTTCTGCTTCTTTAGAAGCTAAATAACCACCAAGACTTGATATACCACCAATAAGACCTAATTGTTTTCCAAGACCCATATTTTTAATACCACCTAATAAACCTTTAAAGGCACCTGACTTAGCTCCTAAATATCCAAGTCCACCAATTATTGCAGCTTTACCTATAGGACTTTTAACAACTTTTTTTACAGCCTTCTTTGCTTTTCTAAAAATTTTTTTTAAAAAATATGACTTGATCCCTGTTCCATTAATATCTTCTCCTGCTCCACCTAATGACTTTAAAAGTGCAGCTTCTTCTGGATTAATATATGCTAGTGATTCTCCTGGAGGAGCCATTTCTTTAGCTTGATCTAAAGTAATAATTCCACCTTCATCGTAGAGTTGTCTATTCATATCTAATCTTGAAATTGCCATAATTTATCTATTCTATTTTGTTTCTCCAAAAATATCAAGGCTTGGCATAAGAACTTTTATATCTCTTCGAATATCTTCCTCAGGTATTCCCTTTGATTTCCACTCATTATCATCCTTATATTCTTCACCTGTTTTAAGGTTAGTTATTTTTTCTATTATCTTTTCTGGTTTTAATACGTTCATTTTCCTCCTATGTTCTGTCAAATTCTAATATTGATACTGTGCCTTCAAATATATCAGCTGTCGCTGCTTGTAATTGTAACTTGTCACTCTCTTCTAATATAATTGTACCATTATTTAATGATCTAGATGTACCTGTATTTATAGTTTGTTCAGCAAACTGAAAAGCTTTTGATGCAGAAGTATCAAATACAAAACCTTTTAATTCTACATTAGAACCACCTACATTTGCAACTTGTATGTTTTGTATAATAGCTCTTGACTCTGATGGGCAAGTATAAATATCTGTAGCGTTAGTAGTTGTTAAATCAAACTGTTCGTTTTTATATCTATTAGCCATTATTTACTCCTGAACTTGCTGAGGTAAACCAAGTAAATCTTGATTGCTCATCTCTTAAATCTTGTTGGAAAGTTGAGTTTAATTTTTCAATCAATCCATCTAAATCTCTAACTAAAGAATCTGCATCTTGCTGTCTGTATTCTTTATTGGGTCTTGTAAATACTACTGTTATCTTTGCCATTATGATCCATCATATATACTTAAACCATCATCAGATATAAGTGCATTATTTAAAACGTCGTTTCTACCTATATCAAAGTCTAAGCTTGGACTAAAAGTTTGAGGTAATTTTATTGTACTTTGATTTGTTTTAATAGGATTTTGTTTATTATAAAAATTTTGTAAAGCTAAACTATCCATACCAATATTTGAACCAATTGGAATATTTTTTGATTCAATATTTCTAGTGTCAACTAATTCTCCATCAACTAATTCTAAATTATTAAAATCAGACATATCATCATACATGCTTTTAGGTTTGAATTTATCTATCGCTGAACCTATCGCTGAACCTACAAAAGGAACACCTGTTAGTAAACTTAAAAGTCCTCCAAGAACTCTTCCACCTATTCCTGGTTTAGCATCACCAACATTTTCATCCTCACTATAATATTCAAATCCTGGTGTACCAGGAGTTCCTCTTGTTTTAATATTTTGTTTACTCATTAATCTATCTAATATACCCTGAGTCCCAACAACGTTCCTGTAACCGCTTGGATTAAATAAACTTTTACCTACAAATTTTTTTGAAGAACCTACATATCTTCTACCACCTGGTGTATTTACATATTCAGGCATTGCATTACGTCTTGTTCTATCACTTACTGCAACTGTTTGACCCGTAGTAACATTACCTCTCATAATGTCAGCAGCTCTTGCTTTATCATTTCTTCCTCCGCTTCCATCACCACTTTCAGAATCTGGTCCACCTGGACTTGCATCATAACCACCAAGATCACCTTGTAATGACATAATACCAGCAGGGCCTTTGTTTGGTTTTCCTTTTAATGACCCATAGATATTAGCATCTAATAATATTTTTTGTTCTCTTGGAGTAATATAAGCTAATTCAGCTACAACGTGATCTGGAGAAGACAACCATTTTTTAGGAACAGTAACTGTTTCTTGTTTACCTAAATAATTGGGACCACCACCTTGATTAGCAGGCTTTGCTTTTTTCTGTTGAGCTTTAGTTAATCTTTGATCGCTATATTTTGCCATTATCGTCTTCCATCAGGTTGTGTATCTAATCTAAACGTACCTAATTTCCAGCTTTGATTAACCGCTGTATTAGCTACTTTTAAAGATATAGCTCGTGCTCTTGCACGAGTATCTATCTTATCAGTAGAACTTGTAATTGTAAAGGGTCCAAGTGGTGAACTTGCTTGAGAATTGTTTGGATAGTTTCTAAGTTGTAGTGTTATTTGAGTGCTCCCTGTTTGAGATAAGAAGTCAGGTATAAATCTTCTAATCTTCATAATGTATTCACCGTCTCCTTGAAAGTCAGCAATACCAGTCATTTGACTACCAACAACTCTTTGAGTAATATCAAAGTCTCCTGATTCAATATTAGAAGTAATTGCATTAACACCATTTGCTAATGCTTCATCAGTTCCTTTTTCATGTTCAAAGTATATTGTACTTCCTTCAGTATTACCAACAACATCAAAACATGCATCATCACTTGCAGTAAAATTAGTTGCATGTGGTAAACCAAATACAGCAGAATCTTGCCATGTTCCACGAGCTAATGTTCCTGTTGTCCAAACAGGTCTGTTAGGACGTGAGTCAAGATAATTATAAGTGACACATCTATTAACAACAGTTGATCCTGATGTACAGTAGAACCAAGTAATCTCACCAAATAAATTATTTAATCCAGCATTGATTAATTGATTAGCAGTTGTATTTAAATCATCAAAAACAAAATCTTCTACTAAACAAATCATAGTCTCAAGGTTACCAGAGTATTTAAAGAAACCATTTTCTGACATCCAATAAGCAGCACCATCAACTTCTAATGCAGCGTTCTGTCCAATCAATCCACAGTTAGTCCCTACTTGTTGAAAACCAAAAGTAAAAGGTTGACCAATAAATCTCATAGTAAATAAAGATGTGTCTGTCCAAACATAGATTGCATCTCTACCTCTTACTGCACCTGTAATTTTTGATCCATCCGCAAGTCTTTGTGTACCTGCTGTATTAACTGCTGTTGGTTGATAGGTATTAATATCTTCTTGGTTTGAAAATCTAATAAACATTTCATCTTGTGTAGATGGAGTTCCAATAGTTGTTTCTGTTCCAAAGAATACTAAGTGTCTATCAGGTGTAGATACTAACATATCACGTGATGCTGTTGGAGCACCAGATATAATAGTTGCTCTAACTGTTACAGCATTTGTTGCATTTGAATCCCACTCAAATACTTGTGCATTATGAATTAGTGCAATTACTTTATCACCAAAGTTATCAATAGACCATAAACCAGGATCAACAACTAAGTCACCAGATGCAGCTTCACCCCATGCAATGTAATCTGAACTATTAAGTACAGTTGCACCATCTGAATGTGTTGCAGCTGTTGTATTTCTAACTCCTCTTGTAACACCTGTTAAAGTATTTGTTGATATACCTGTGTATGAAATTTCTTCTGAACCTATTTGTATAAAGTTTGTACCTGAGCTTGGAAACTGAGATGCATCAGTTAATACAATAGTCGTAGTTGAAGCATTAATACCACCATTTAAAGTTGTAGTTGCTTCACCTGTTACAGTTCCACCCCAAGAAGCTAATCCCCAACCAAAGCCAGGTAATTGTTCTGCAGGTCCTACTGGATAATAATGTTGAATTCTTATACCACCAGATGTTGTTGCACCTGATCCAGTCTCTGCTGATGGCATTGTAATAGTTAAAGTTGTTCCTGTTGGAACAGATGTAACCATAAATTTTTTATCATCAAAATCTGATGCTGAATAGTTAGAGTTTGTGATAGCTGTAAAATTATCTAAAAGAATAATATCATTTTCTTGAATGTTATGATCCGTGCTGAATGTTAAAGTAACAGTTGCTGAACCATTCGTTGTACTAAATGCATTTGATAATGTTGTTGTAGTTTTAATTGGATGAATGTCATAAAATACACCACCTGTATAAGCGTATAAAATTCTGTTTGTACCTATGATTGCAAACTTGTTACCTGACTTATTAACTAAATGATGTAAAGCTCTTGCAGCTCCTGTTAATTTAGATTCACCTAATTGTGACCAACCACCTATCTTCTCAGGTGTACCATATCTAAAACGTACATTATCACCATCTACCCATTGTCCTTCGGCCGTGGTTTCTGTAATCTGTTTATTGAATCCTGGTTGAAAACCTATTTTTTGTAGCATAATACTACCTTATACCTTTAAAAAAAAGAACTTACAATAAGAACTAGGCTAATGTAGGCCACTCACCTAAAGGTCTAGAAGAAACATCATCTGCACCTGTAGTGTAAGTAAATAAAGCTTCTAAAGCTTCAACAGTTGCTGCACCATCAATTGCAGTTTCCATTTCGTTAGATTTTGTTCTAACTGCTATTCTATAAGTTGAAACATTTGCTGGAATTGCAGTTGCTGACTCAGCGTGTCTTACAACATACCAATCTGTAGATTGTAATTGACCTGATGCTTCTGCTTTAATTTGATTTTTTTCATTAGATTTTAAACCAGAAATAACTACAACGGGATCAAGTTCGACACCATTTTCATCTGTTGCATTAACATCATCAAGTGCTTTACCAACTGCTGCAGTA
>Ga0209337_1002236_pt1 | contig 14203 bp, 7 predicted proteins | sample LinPmetageLP53_FD_184044 | JGI IMG/M metagenome (GOLD analysis project Ga0209337, IMG submission 184044) | Marine viral communities from the Pacific Ocean - LP-53 (SPAdes) (version 2) | ecosystem: Environmental > Aquatic > Marine > Oceanic | place: Pacific Ocean | collected 2010-02-08
TCTTGGAACATGGTAAAATCTGTCACCGCCCCGCCTTGATGTTTTTCAAGATAAACAACGTTGTCTTTCCAACCGCCAACTTTTACAACGGTATCGTTGCAAGGAGCGATGTCACTAGCGGTACATGGAGCGAAAGGTATAACAGGATCACCTATAGTCGCACCAAACACGGAGGCATGATATTTATCGTCCGAAGTAACTATAGACCCAATTGGAGCAAATAAATGGTTTGACTCATCGTTGAGGTGGGTAGGTATATTTTCACTAGCCTCATAATATATGTCTAAATCAGCGTTTACTTTAGGTTCTGTTTCAAAAACAGCTGCGTTAGTATTTACATCTTGAGAATCCCAACTTGTTGCTGGTTCTACAAATTGAATACTAATTGGTTCCATACTGCTAGAGTTTCCTCCAGCTATAGGGTTGAATGTTTGTGCTAGCGGGTTTTTGTCTAATTTTAACGCCCAGGTAATTCTTCTGTTACTGGAATCTTTAAATGTATCCTCATTAATAACCATGTGATCAGCCATCGTATCTCCCGCGTTAGGAAAATAACCATTATTGGTTGTTGTTGGAGTTGCGTTATCTTGGTAATGTAGCACAAAATCACTTCCAGGATAACTCGAGCCACCTGGAGCACCCGCCTCCCCAACACCAGACGCTAAACCAAGACTCTGAAAATATGGGTGTGTTTTAGCAGAGTGACCAGGTTGAGTGTAGTCGATGTGAGAATTAAATGCATACCCGTGGTTATTTGCTGCGTAATTTCCAGCGTCTGTAAATCTAACAAAGTTATTCCAAACTCTATTTTTTGCATTAGCACCATGACCAGCCATACTAACCCAAGTCCCATTTCCAGGATCGACGTGGTTAGCCCCACCGTTAAAACTATCCCAATCAATCCTTTGTTTTCCATCAAATTTATTCTCATCGTTTGATAAGCTATCATTTTTTCTCCAACCTCTTGCCTCCCATAAACTCGTGTGATTTACTCTACGCGTAGGACCTATCACGTCTTCAATCTCATATATTATACCCTCAGGATCTTCTGCAAATCTAAATGTTGATCCAGCTATTAACTTAGTAGTAATATAACTTTCCTCGTTATGGTTTTGGTTATTATACTCACCAACGGACCATGCGGTAGGGTTTGTCGGGTTACCACTACCTGACCAAGTTGAAGTAGGATCATGGTATATACCAGCAAACGACAACTCCATAGTCGCTTTATCTCCCGCCATATTTGGATAAATACCTTTTCCAAACCCATGCCCATATTGATAAGTTGAAGGGTTTTTTGTGCTGTTGCTAGTGCCCATACTCATATTCATAGCGTAGTATGCTTGATCTATAAACCACTTGCTATCGTTATCTCCTGGGTTGTCTAACAAAAGTATCCAATCCTCTATCCTGTGGCTAACTTGGTGCCCGTGCGTTGCACTTCCATCTGAATTTGTACAAAACTCGGTTGTATACGAGCCATTATGCAGATCCGTGTGTGAATCAAAACCAGTAGCATCTAAATTCATGCCCGCAAACTCACCACTTAAAGGCCACGAATCACTTGTATAACTAGCATCTCCCTTCCATTTTGGAGCCCACTTATCTGCAAAATAAAAACTAGATAAAGTAGCTGTTACAGAAAGATTACCTCCGGCTATAAGCGGTTTTAACTGATCTTCTATTAAGTTGTTTGATTGTATTTTAACAAAAAACTTACCATCAAACTCTGGTTTTTCAGCTATATCTTTTTTGTAAAGATGCACTTTAAGACTGCTTATCATTGATATTGCACCACCAACACCAGTAGTTAATGCCGTGCCGTTGTCTGTAATCCACGCAGCGTCATTATCTGTTAGTGGTCTTTTTAGTCTAATTTTGTAAACTTCTTCCACACCGATAAAATCATTTACTATTGTTTCTATGTCATATGAGGTAGATAGTATATTTGAGTTGAAGTCTGAAAATCTAATTGAATCACTTTCTAGTGTAGCGGCGATATCTAAACCACCTGAGTCTTCCCAAGAGAACCTATCGAAAACTATTTCTTCAATACCTTCTTCATCTGGATGGAAAGATATAGTTGATTGTTTAAACAAATCTGTAATGTCTACTAATCCTGACGAAACACCGTTGTTAATAAGGTCAGTTTTAATAAAATCAGGAGCACTATCTTCAATGGCTAAAACTCTACACTTAGCTTCTTCACTAGCTAAAACCTGAGAGTCTGCACTAGAGGCAATTGGTTTCTTTTTAAATATTAAATAGTCATCTAAAATAACCTTATTTATTTCAGCTGACGCAAAAGAAAGCCAAACACAACCATCAGTAGCATCGTATATTCTATCCAAAGAAAGATTATAATATTCATTAGAAGTTTCTTTTACAAAAATCCTAAAAGCTTTTGCAAATGAAGGTGATTGACTTTTTAACTCAGAAAATAAGGCATTTGAATTTATAGATTCGTCTTGAGATATACTTACGGAAGCATTTGAACTTGTGAATACAGGCGTTTGTCTACCATGCTCGTCTAGGTAAACAACCCCTAACTCATACGTTCTAATTGATTTTAAAGACTTTCTACCCACAGCTCCATAACCATCGGCATAAAACCAATCTCCAGTTCTTTTTTCAAAACCAACATTAAGTTGTGGTTTTAAGATTTGATTCTGGTTTTCCATATCGTAATTTTGAACATAATTACCATATATAAGTCTATTAGCTGCTACCTCCTGTGATTTGGCGTATCTAGGTACGTTGTCAAAAGGTCTAAGTATTTGATTTGAAGGAAGTGCCGCGTATATATTCTCAGTTCTAATTTTGTAATAACCATTATTCCAGTCGTTATCAGCAGGCGTTCCACTTGGTCCGTTTTCATCTGGCCTTATAGTGTCTATGCTATATACGTTAGGAGAAGAGTCATCTTTATATAGTATGTCTATTTGAACAACATCTTTTGGCGTTATAGAGTTTAAAACAAGATCTTTTATCAAAAGCTCTTTAATTGAGTTTTTCATACCTTTGTTTTTTCCTTCAACAGGACTATACAAGTAAGTTGAGGGATAAAAAATAGGATCTGTAAACGGGCTAAAACAAGAAAACTCATTGTTTATGTACTTGTATCTATATCCAAACCTAGCAAACTTTAGTTCGAAAATAGAATCTATAGAATTTTCAACAGTACAGTAGTATGTCCCGAGGGATCCAATAGTTACATTTCCATTTGGACCAAGGTAGTTTATAATTTTTATTCTAGCTTTTATTGAGGTGCTAGTGTTTGGTGATATTGATATTATCTTAGCTTTCATAGACCACGTTGAAGGGCCTGGGTTCGCTGTCGAGTCAAACAATAAAAAATCGTTTACCTTAAAGTTTGGTTCTGATAAAGCTCCAGAGCTAATAGTTATGTCTTGGTAACTATCCTCGTCTTGAGCTTTAAAAATAGAAAATGCTGTTATTACACCCCCTCTCACACCTTCAGTAACCTCTACTCTTGGAGGTTTTGCAGGGCTTTTTCTAACAACCGTTAAATGGCTTTCTTTAGCAGGAAAAGTTTCACCTGTTTTTTCGTTGAAAATGTTGGTGTGCTTGTCGCAACTAAAGTGAGTTTCATTTATACTATTTGTTATATTTATTTTTTTAGGCTCTGTCCTGTTGTCAGTCCAAAATATTTTGTTATCAATTATATTTACGCCAGTTATAAGTATATCGCGAGAAAAACCTAAAACTTTTTCTCTTTCAAAAATCATAACCGGTGGTTGCTCGGACACTATGCTATTGTAGTAAACTACATTTGTTGGTTTTACACAATTATTAACTGGATCTATTTCTAGTATTTTACACCCTTCGCCTATTACGTTACTAATATCGTTAACAGCACCACCGACATAAGATAAACCTACTATACGCATACCAACCTCTAGCCCAGCTGTAACACCAGAGCTATTGCTATTATTGTTGAAATACACCCAGCCATCGTTTTGAGTAGTGGTTTTATCGTAGTCAACCGACCTTGTTTGCTGCCAAACATCAACAAATGTTGGTGTTATATCTTGATTGCCAGTGTTGCCTTGAAATATAATATTTCTGCTTTTAAAGCAAGGTATATCAAAAAAATCTTCATTACCAGGTGAGTTTACAGTTACAACAGCAGTACCGCCAGCCCCTAAAATACCAACAACATTGAAAGCCTGGGTTTTTACTGGTTTCTCTGTTGTAAACCAAAAATATGTGTCTTCAGGCTCGTTAGGTATGCTACCAACGGTGTGCGTGTTAGTAAAAATGTTTTGAATTTGACTTGCTGACAAACCATTACTTGAAAAAGCATTTACCAAAGTATTACCTTGCACGTTTTTAACCGTACCTATCTCGCCGCTTGCTGTAGTTGTTACCTCTACATTTAAAGCAGATCTATATTCACCATTTGGAACTAATCTTTCATCAAAATCTTTGTTCATTTTTCCAGCGGAAAAATTACGTTTAATTTCTGGCATATACTAGTGTTTTATCCACTTAGACCTACCTCTAAGTATTTGAGTTAATTCTTCTAATTTTACATTAGATAATCTTAATTTTGCTTTTCTTGTTTCTGCAATTTTTTCTTTTTTAAACCTACTAACTATGTATTCAGGAACACCAAATTTATTAGATAAAATAGCGTAACATATGTGCTTGTACATAGCCTCTTCAGCAAACTTGTGAACTTGCATTTCTTCCGTTGTGCCAAGACTATCGCTTATGTATTTTAGTATTATTGTTTGGCCACTTAAATTAGAGCTAAAATGAATAAAACCTGTTATTTCATCTATGTAAAAAGAACCGTTAACTTGAGAATGCTGTGGGTCTAACCCATATCTATTGCCATTTGCCTTAAAGTAAGTGTCGTCCTCGTGGTCGTCACTGTTGTTAGACGCATTGGTTGATTTGTAACTACCCCAAGTTTTACTTGAGTCCTCATCGCCAACTCTTACTAGTGAAATATTATCAACAGTAGCTGTTGAATTATTCTGCGTAGATCTAAAAATCAAAGCGCATATGCCAAATCTAGATGCGTTAGTACCAGCTGTTAACACTTCTTCATATGTTCCATTTGCAGAGTAGGTAGCGGTTTTAACAAAGTCTCCGTTTTTATCTGTTAACAGTGCTTCAAAACCACCTGATTCGTAATCACTTAAAGTAAATTTTATTCTATATTTTTCTCCAGCAGCAATGCTTAGTTGGTTTTGACGCACGCCAACATTCTTTTTAATTCTACGAGCGTTTAGAGCGTTACGATTTCCATTATCATTACCTCCGTAAAACCACCCTTGCTGAGGTTCGTTTTGGTTTCCAGTACCTGCCGGATGATACAAAACAGGTATATCTGTTATATTACCTGTGTTATCTTCTAACTTATTTAATTGCCAATCAGTTGAACTTCCATGAAAACCCCCATTTTTAATTAATTCACCAGATGAGATTAAAGAATTAAAAGATTCACCAGGTGTATCAATAAACAAAAACTGACCGCTTGAATCCGTTTGAGGTCTTTTTGGATTTGATGTTTTTGAGGTTGGATATAAAACTTGCTCTACACCTGAACTGCCAACCCTTACAACTTTAGTATAATTGATGTAGTCAACTGGAAGAGGCATCGTTAAGCTATTTGGAATATCGTATTCAAAACCTTTTATTGATCTAAACGTGTCAAAAGAAAGTTCTTGCATTGCTCTTTGAGCGTAAAACTGAACGTCAGATCTATTTGCTCTTGAAATCAACTTATCTTCACCAACATACGCTATCATGAATTGGGTTATTAGCATATCTAAAGATGTAAATTGATAATTACCCTCGTTACTAGAAGAATAGTAGTTGCTATCAGAGTTTTGTATTAAGTGTTTTGCCATGTTTTATAGTTTTTCTTGAGCGCTTTTTCCAGCAGCTAAACCTGCGCCTAACTGTGATAAATCTGGACTTTTTATAGATATACCAGCATAAGACAATATTGTATAAACTAACTCACTAGCGTCAGATGCGTGTAGTTGGAAATTAGCACTGGCCAGCGGATCATAAAGCGCTTTTTCTTTTACCACCACGTAACCCCAAGTGACGTTTAGTGGCTGTGTAATAAAACTACATCTTGTATTAACAGCATTTAAAATCTCACTATCCTCCGTGTAAATTCTTATTCTTCTTCCTCTCTGAATATAGATAGGTCTAGTTAAAGTTGGAGCAGTTAAAGGAGATTTTATTAACAATGATAACCTGTCTGTATTAACCTGAGTAGCCTCGTTCCACTGGTTGCTAACTGGATCTTGACACTCTACGGTGCCTAGTCTATATAAATTTGGAGGGAGAGTATGGCCTTGTGATGAGCTAAACACTAGTGGGATATTATTAGCACCTTTAAATAAACTTATTTTTTCGTTTAACAAGTCTAAACTATCAGAGTACTCCATACCATTGACAGGCATTCTGGCAAATTGATTTAAATCAAAAAAATATTGCTCAAAAATATGTAGCTGGGCCATATTAGCATATATATTAAACTCTTGAGGTGTAATATAACCACGCTGCTCTTTATTTGCTAACACTAAGACTCTTTGATATATAGTATCTACGTTTATCATTTTTTTTATTTTTTATAAGGAAACTTCTTGTTTAGTGTTTCTTTTCTTTTATTACAACCACAATCTTTGTTTTTTCCAAAAATACCATTTCTAGCCAATATATTAGTAAACGATTTTATTCCAGTAAAAGTAGTAAAAGCTTCTATTGAGTCTCCAAGACCTTTTGGTTCATTTTTCATAAAATTAAATTTTAATAAATGGTCACCCCGAAGGGCAACCATATTATTTTGTTATTGATTTAATCTTTTCTCTATGTTAGAGTAGATTTCCATACCTTCATCAGTTTTAAACCAGTGTGCTAAAGCAGTATATGGATGCTCGTCAAATGGTATAACCATTAACTTTCTACCATTACTACCCCACAAAAAGTTTCTTTGATCAGAAGATAATCTTAGTATACCAGCTTCAACAGCTCTAATACCAAAGTTTCTTAGCATTACGTTTTCGTCATCCGCTAACTCTAAGAAGAGTTTAGGGTTGTTTCGAGCAAATACTAGTAAATCTCTTTTAAGTTCTTTAGAGCTTAACTCTGTTACACTAGAACCAACCTCAACACGCATAATGGCTTCTGCCATATCTATATCAATGTTTCTAGCTGCGATCAACGCGTCAACTTGAATATTTAAAACATCTATTTCGTCAGCTGCAATTACTGATGGTTTGTATTCGTAAAAAATTTGATCTTTATGCGGGTGGTATAAAGATAACATTTTTTGTAAAACTGTTTTTTCTTTTTCTACAAACAAAGCTCCATTTCTAAAAACAATATGCTCTAATCTTTGATCTCCTTTCATTTCATCAACAAAACAAGTCTTTTGGTTTTGACAGTACTTGAGTTCTCTTTCGTAACCTTTTTTTTCGTCAAACCAATATATATTAGCAGACTTAATTGATTTAGATATTGGAGTTTTATTACTTGTTAAATAGTAAACCCTATCTTTTATTTCCCACTCGTTTGCGGGTTTTAATCTTTCTCTTGCTTTTGGTTCTTCAGCTACAGGTTCTTCAAAAAATTCTGTAACTACTTCTTCCATTGTTTCGATTTGAGGTTCTACCTCAACCTTCTTTGTTTTCTTTGCCATAATATAATATAATATAAATTAATAAAAAATAAAAGGGTCGAGGCCGAAGCCCCGACTCTTTAATAAATAATGCTTATTTCATTAACATGAAATTGTTAGCACCTTGTGTAACTAAACATCTTTCTGATAACATGTGGATTTGCATTGCATCTAAAGCAGATGTAGCAGCACCAACAGAACCAGTAACCCAAGATTTCATTCTTCTATCATCAGTTTGTGAAGCTCTGTAACGAACGTGTAAGAATGGTCTCTTTAAGTTTTTACCTAACATTTGGTCATAAACAGTTGAAGTTCCAGCTGGAATAATAACCCCTCTGATTGCGTTAGTAGCATCAGCAGCGTTAATACCACCTCTAGTAGCCTTGTCATTCAAGTATCTCATGTCAGACTTGTAGAAGTCATAAGAACCTCTTCTGAAACCAGAGAAACCTAAGTTTAATGCCATATCTTCAGAGTTGTCAAATACTCCGTAAGAAGTACCACCAGCTCCGTAAGAATTCATAGAAGCTAACATGTCATCCATTGCTAAACTAGTAGCTCTGTTTACAAACATCATGTTTTCTTCAATAGCACCTTGAGAGTCAAACTCAGCTAAGATAGCATCAAATTCAGCTAAATCAGTTGCAGCGTTAACTCCAGTAACACCTGAAGTTTCATTACCTCTTGCTTCAATAGCAGCGAATAAACCTTCAGTACCACTACCACCAGTTGATTGTGCAGCGTTGTACATTACGTTTGAAGAATCAGCAACAGAGTTAGCGTCATTTAACTCACCCTCTAACATTGCCATTTCTAAGTAATCAGTAAAACGAGCTCTTGTATCAGCCTCAGCTTTTAAGTACCATAAGTAACCTGATTGACCCATTTCTCCAGAAACCTCAATCCAACCAATTCTAGCTGTATCAGAACCTGATACTTCGTAGTAATCTTTCATAATGATTGGTTTGTTAGTGAACGTCTGAACTGAAGGCTCATTAGCTCCTCTTGAATCAGTTTGCGTTGTAACAGCACCACCATTCATGTAAGAAACACCTTTAGTGTATTCAGAACCATAAACTAATATAGTTGTTTTCTTAGAAGTAGCAATGTTCATTGCAGATGCAAATCCAGCAGCACCTGAGTTATAAGGAGCTACATCGATAACATCAGCAGCAACATCTGTTACTAAACCTTTAATAGTACCACCAGCGTTAGATACAATAACTGTATCATTAACTCTAATACCGTGAGTTCCTGCGCCGTAAGTTGCGTTTGCATCAATGTGTCCTTCAATTGTAATTTCACCAACACTATCAACACCAGAGCCAACAGACTCTACGTGTCCTGTGTATGATAAATGTAAACGACCTTGCTCAGACCAAACTACTTGGTCAGCAGACATCGCTTCTTCAGCTCCTACTTGTGAAAGAAATCCTGATATAGTTCTCGGTCCGAAAACTTCAGCTTCTTGCGCCATAAGATCTGGTAAATATTGTTGAGCCCACGTAGTATCAGTTGTACCCGTGAAGTCTAGATAGTTTGAGATTAACGCTTGCTGTTTTGCAGCTGGCACGCTATTCAAACTAGTTCCTCCTGTAATTGCCATAATTTTTAAATTTTAAATTTTTATTTGTTTTTAATTTTAAACTTAAAATCAGAAGAGCTTTCGCCTAACACTTTTACTGTCATACCACCCGCTTCAATTTTTCCATGACTTTGTCTTGGATTCATATCCACGTTTTTAGATTTATCAATACTATTTTTCATAGCATCTGCTTTTCCTTGCTCGTAAAAGTGTCTTGCAACAGCGTCTGCATTCATTGCTGTATATAAAGATTTATGGTAACCCTTAGCGTCTGATATTTCATTGTTTTTACCCAAGAACTTCTTGACAAAATTGTTAATATCACTTTGAGTACCCTTAACCTCATCAGCATTGTTTACGTTAAACCTATACTTTTTATCACCGACATTGTATTCAAAACCTTTGAACTTGTCGTTAAAAACTTTGTTAGTTTTACTTAAAAAAGTAGATTTTTGTTTTTCTGCTATTTTTTGAGTTGCTTCTGACTCTTTGTTGTACCTATTAAAGAAATCAATTGCTTTTTGCTGCTCACCCGTAAGTTTGCTTCCAGCTTTGATCTCGTCATAGTATTTAGACTTTTGCCCGTCTAAGTGGCTTTTAGCGCTGGCAACTTGCTCTTTAAGCGCTAATTTCTTTCTACGTATATCTCTATCGTCGTCTATATCTTCGTCGTAAGAGAATGTGTCTTCCATAAGGAAGTTAATTTCTTCGTTATCTAAATGAGGTTTTGTTTGCTTGTAATATTCACGTAATAGATTTTGATCATCTAATTTTGAATAATCTTGATTAAGCTTAACATAGTCACTTAAATCACCCCCAGTTTCTTCCATAAAGTCCATTAACTTTTGGATATTTTCTGGTAATGGTTTTCCAGTAGCCTCAGCTTCTGCTATAGCTTCTTCAACCTGCTCTTCAACTTCTTCAACCTCGTCTTCAGTAATTTCTTCTAGCACTGGAGTTTCTTGTGTTTCAGCTTCTGGTTGAGCTTCTGCTTCTTCAGTAATCTCTGTCACAACCTCAACTTCTTCAGTTTTTTCTTCTGCCACAACTTCAGTTTCTACTTCTTTTGGTGGAGCGCTTAAATCTACTTTAATAACGCTATCGTCTCCAGCAGATTCAAATTTACTTTCATCAACTTGTTCAGTTGTTTCTTGGGTAGTCTCTTCAACTACTTTTTCATTTTCTTCTTCCATAATATAATATAATAATAATTAATAATTTTAACTAGGGTCAAACGAACCTAAATCAAATCCTCCACCTAGTATATCATTACCTGCGGACTCAAAGTTTTTAGGTGGTTTTCCACTATTTCTTTGGTCAATCATCTCTGATTGCTGTGTTGCTTGTATCTTTGTTCTTTCGTCTTTACGATCTTCTTTTTGTTTTTCTCTATTTTTCATACCATCAACTTCAACTCCTTTAAGTTGCATGCTATATTGAAACTCTAAAGCCATAAGTTCTTTTTTAAGAGCAGCTTCTTGTTGCATTTTTTGCATATCAATTTGAGCTTGCATTTGGCTTAACTCAGCTTTACCAGCGTTTAAAGCTTGGTTTTTTTGCATCTCAACCTGAGCTGCTGCTTGCGCTGCTTGAGTATTAGATTGAGATTGAGCTTGTATATTTTCTAATTGAAGCTGTCTGTCTCTTTCTTGCTTTTTCTTTCTACGTATTTTTAGTAATTGATTAGCTAATTTAACACTGCGTATTTCTCTAAGATCAATAGCGTCCTCTAGCTCAATGCTTTTTTGCTGCAATGCCATTTGAATGTTGTTTTCTAACAAACCTTTTTCTTCTTCATCTGGTTGTAATTCTATAAATATACCAAAGTCATATAAATGTAGCTCAGACATTTCTTCTAGCGTTGCCACGTTGTGAACTCCAATAGCCTGTATAAAAGCATCTTTTGTTGGGGAGTATTCTATAATATCAGATATTCTAAGTGATAAACACTCTGCTGTTTCAGCCGTTAAGTAAAGTCCAGCTTGTAGTATATGTCTAGTAGCTGTATTACTATTAGCTGCTGCTAGTTTTTGAACACCTACTAAAGCGTTTTTATCTGGCATACTACCATCTCTAGCTTCGTTAAGACCAGTTACGTCTCTTATCATTTGTAGGTAATAATTGTAATTACCAATAAGAGCTTGCATTTTATTTCCACCAGAACCTGATGTAATTTCTTGAATAGGCACTTTACCTGGATTCATGTCACCATCAGAAGTAAAACTTCTTCCGATAACAGATCCTGTTTGAAAGAACATGTTTAACGCTTCTTGCGGATTATAGTTTGTTCCATTACCTAAATCAACTTCAGCCAAACCATCAGCATCTAAATAAACGCCATCTGGAACCATCCTAGCCATTACTTGCTGTAGCTTTAAGTGAGTCAACTGAATCATATCAGCAAAACCTGTTATACGTTTTACTAATGAATCAATTTTTCCATTGTAAATTCTTGGAGCTACAATAGCATAATTCATTTTAACTTTAGTAAAATCACTTTTAGGGCGCATCATGTTTTTAGCCAGCTCCCATTTAAGCAGTTTATCTGTGCCAAGTATCATGGCTCCGTCATAAAGTGTTTCTATAGATCTTAACATTCTACTGTATCCACCTTCTTTATCTTGTGGTGGATCAAACGAATCATCTTTAGGTATAATTTTATCAGCACCAGTTCCAGTTTCTTTAACTTTGTATACTTCGTTCATATACGTTTTGTAGTTAAAGTATAATACTTGAATAGTGTTATTGTCTTCTTTGTCGTAGTTATGTCTAGAATTATAATTAGATCTATTGTTATATTTGTTTTTCATTATATCTTCAAGGTCACTTTCAGACAAATGAGGAAATTGTTTTGCTAATTCGTTTACTGGAATAGTTTTTACCTCACCAACATAATAAATATCATCAAAATAAGGAGAATCAGTGTAAGAGTAAACTAGATTAGCTGGATCAACATAGTCAATAGTAACACCTTCAGACGTATTAAAAGAAGTTTTAACAGCGCCAATACCTAAAACTGTTAAATCATAGTAAAATCTTTTCTTTGTTAACTCGTATTTATTACCGTCAAACAAAACGTTTAAAGCTTGTTCTTCGGCAAGCTCAACAGCCTGCTTGTAAGTTAATTGCATGTGAAGCTGTAGTTCTTCTGGAGTTTCTGGTAATTCTTTTTGGTCGCTTTCTGTAGTGTCTACACCAAAGTTTTCAACTGCAAAATTATCAAATTCTTTAAACTGCATATCGTTCATTATAGCCTCCATATACTCTGTTCTTTTTTCAACTCCATTTGGAGATTGAGAGTAAGCTTTTATATCGTATGTTCTTTCTGCTATACCGTTTACAACAATATCAACAAACTTAGATATAATAGGAACTGGTTTCCAATCTAAATTTAAATAGGACAAATCACCGTTTATAGATAACTCATCCTTATATTTTTGAATAGACTGCTCGCCTCTAGCGTACAATCTTAAATTATGAAAATCATCATTATTAGTTCTGTATCTACTAGAACCTCTATTGTTATTAAACCACTCTTGCTCTATTGCTTTACCTACTCTCAAACCATAATCATAGCTTAGCTTTTCAGCGTCACTAACTGTTTGACTCGGGAAATAACTTTTAATGCCAGACTCTGCCATATTTATTATTTGATTATTTGTGAATTGCTTCCAGTATTACTATACTTGGAAATGTTTATATTTAGTGGTTGTTTTTCAACCTTAACATTTGGCGCGTATAAATGTCTATTGTTAGCCATAATAGCTAAACCAGAACTTATTGACGCATCGTGCTTTGTTCTTTTGTTTATATCAAACTTTGCCCAATCATTTAGCAGTTCGTTAAAATAACAATCACCGTGCGTTCCATCTTGTTTGATTCCAACGTGATCTTGTATATACATTTCAATTGCCGCCGCGTGAGCTTGTTTAATATCCTCTGAAGAATTAGGTATTCCTCCAACCTCTTTTTCTGCTACAGATAACTTATTCCATATCTTATCAGGTCTATTCATACTAAAACCTCTATAACCTCTACGTCTCAAGTAATACAAGAGACGAGGTTTATTGTTTTCTGCGAGTATAGGCATTCCGTAAAACACTAAAGCCATTAGAACGTCCTCAAAAAACATCTCAGCCGTTGGTGGTCTTGATAGGTATTCTAAAAAGAAGCTGTTTGAAGGCGCATCTTCCATGCTAAATCTAGTTAAACCGTGTAAAGCTCCTTTTGATCCAACTCCATCTACTGTACCTGATATATCGTAACTATCACAACCAAAAGCGCCCATGTGCTCGTTGCCTGGATACTTGATACCGTTTTTAAGTATAACCCTGTTTTGTAGTTGTTGATGTGGAACCCAACTTAATTTAAACCTACCCTTTGGATCTGGATAAAATATTACTTGAGAATCTTTTATACCGTTAACCCATTGAAAATTACCTGTTGTAACCCCAAGAGTTCTAGTCATCTCTTCGTTGTAATCTATCTGCTCGTATAATTTGACTAAGTTAAATATACTATTTTTAGTTTCATCTCTAAAAGCATGTTCCGTAGTTCTAGGGAATTGACGATAAAATTCGTTTAAAGCATCTTGATCGTCTTTTAAGCCATCTACTTCATTTTGCCAGTTATCTATTACGCCTACGTCTATTAATTCACCGTCTGGTGTAAGTCTGTCGATATCAGGAGTAGTAAAGACTGGAACTCCATACTCGTCAATAAATCCTTCATAGTTCCATTCCATTGGGATAAAAAGAGAGTATAAGCCAGACTTTGTCTGACCATTTCTATTTCGCTTCGTGACATCTGAGGCATTGTATAATTTTTTAAAGTTTTCTCCACCTTTATCTAAAGCATTTGAAGTTGAGCCCATCATACATTTACCAATAATTCTACTACCTAATCGTAAACATGTTTTTGTAACCCTCCAGTTATTTAAAATATTATCA
>Ga0209337_1002237_pt1 | contig 14202 bp, 26 predicted proteins | sample LinPmetageLP53_FD_184044 | JGI IMG/M metagenome (GOLD analysis project Ga0209337, IMG submission 184044) | Marine viral communities from the Pacific Ocean - LP-53 (SPAdes) (version 2) | ecosystem: Environmental > Aquatic > Marine > Oceanic | place: Pacific Ocean | collected 2010-02-08
CCACATCTCTTCCTTTGTGTCTGTGTCTAAACTAGTACGCTCTGCCATGTAGTCTACATAACGACTTACTGTTTCACTCCACGTTTCTCTTCTCTCTTCTTCATCTATCCAACGTGCATAGCGTGAGGTGGCAATAAACTGTTGGTAGTCTGTTGGTAATGCATTACTTGTCATCGGCTACTGCCCCCTTTGGTGTTTGATGAACTGTAAAATTAACACTGAAAGATCTTCTCTCTCCCTTTGTCTTAAAAGGGTACACAGTGTGAAACATATGTGCAGGAAAAATAATAAAATCCCCTACTTGTGGTTTAAGCATGAAGTTAGTTGCTGTATGGCTAACAGCAGTGCCATGAAAAAATTGTATGTGTCCATGACTAGGGTGGTGATCTTTGTAGTCTTCTTCCCACTCTTTTTCTATTCCATCTGGCAATTTTAAATAACCTACACAAGACAACATAGAATCTGGATGTACATGAACAGGGTTGTATTCGTTTTCAAATTGCCTTACAAACCAACCACTTGTAGCCTGTATACCATAGTCAGAATTAGAATCTAAACCTCTAGTACCCATAGAGGTATATAATTCTGCATTTAATTGGTACTTCATAATAAAGTCTTGCATTTCTTTAAAGAAAGAGTCCATTAAACTTTCATTAAATTTTAATTCTGCTTTGACTTTACCGACTAAAGTATCAGACCAATCCTCAAGTTTATCGTTCATAGAGTTATTAAGTTTCTCTACAAAAGATGGTGATAGTTTTTTGTACCCTATAATAGGACTGAAGGGTGTTATAAATTGTTCATCTTTATTCGGTGTAAATATATTTGGCATTATCGGTCATCCCCTGAACCCTTGATTTTATTTCTTTTTTCTCTGTCGTGAAGTTTCTTCATGTTTGCATTAGCAACTTCTTGTAAGTTAGAATCTAAATAATTAGCAATAGCTGTGACATAAAAGAGACAGTCACCTAATTCTTTTATAATATCAGACTTAGAAAAACTTTTATCTCTAATAAGTTTTTTAATTTTACCCTGAACTTCCCCTGCTTCTTCTCCTAAACCCAAAACATTTTCCATAAGCCTGTTCTTTGGTTCAGTAATGATAAGCTTTTCAACATGCTTGCTGTACAATTCCATATCGTAGTTCACTCTAATCTCCTTATCAAATCTATATCATTTATTTGCATATCATCAATGTCATAAAGAGCATCAGATATTTTTTCTTTAACAACTTCTAGCGTGCTGTCTTCAATGACCTCTAAAAAATTAGCAGACTTATCTATCTCAACTGTAAGAACAACTTCAAAACGTAAACTCATAGTTATACTCCAATGCTCTTAAAAGTCAACATTATTTTCACACATATTTTCATCTTCATTTACCTCTAATGCTTCCATCTGACTGTTGATAACATGTTTAAATTTATAAGCTTGCCACTCTTCAGGAAACCAGAACTCTTCTTCTTTAAGTTTACCACCCTCTTCTACCATAGCCAACACTAAAAAGTTTGTTTTTGTAGGTAAACTTTCTAAACCTTCTTCATACCCTTCGTCATGTAAATTAGGGGCATTCTCTTTTGAGAAAGGTCCAGAGGTGACATGCCATACCTTAAAGTTTTTTGTCATTGATCTTCCAATCCCTAAGTAAATCCATATAGTGTTGCATACCAATCATTACAACCCAAGGTCTTTTATCTGACCGATAGAATACCACAGGTTCTCCAGTGTTATGCTTGACTGCCTGTTCAATGTAGCTATACACAGTTTTTAATTCTGTCTTACGCCTCTTGACTTCTATAGCTAAAGGTAATCTCTTCCTAGCTTGAGGGGAGAACTGTATGTCTGCCCCTGTTTCACCCATGATGGCAGACTTTATGTCATCTTTTTCAAACTCCTCAAAGGTCTGCAGTAATTTATCTCTCACCTCTTGTTGACCTAATCTACCCTTTGCTTTACCTGTTTTACTCATGTGAATACCTCTGGTACTTTTGGTTCAGTGTTGACCTCAGTTAAATATTCAGGGCCATAGGAGTAGATGAATGTTCTAAGTCCTTCCCAACAACTTTGTTTGTATTCACAATAACTACACACCATTCCTAGCTTTTTGTTGTCGCTTGTTTTTGACTGAGGGACGGCCTTTAGTTTTTTTGTAGGTAACTTACCTTCCACCATCTTGACAATACTCTTGATCTCTTTTTCTTTTTCTTTTAACTCTTCAGTGAAATCATAAACATCCAAACAAATATGTCCATTCTGTTTGTCAACTGCCAGAAAAGCTCCCTGTGTTTTGTTAGTAACAAGTGGATCATTCTTACCTGCATAGACGTAGGAACTAAGCTGTGATATATACCCAAATGGATCATCTTCTCTAAGTCTCCCCCCTTTGAATTTCTTAAATGCATAACTGCTGCAAGACTTAACATCCACTGTCATACCATCTATGACTGCATCCCTGTGTCCTTTAACACCATGAACATCAAGCCTGTCCTGCATACCCTCAACCCTGTGACCACTAGCCTTGGCTAAACTTATAATCAATTCCTCAATCATATCACCATAGAAAAACTTTAGCAAGGTGTTAGGCGTGAGTGGCTCACCAACTTTAGGCTTGTTGATCTTGTACCATAGCTTACGGTCACAAGGAGTACCGACAGAGGAAAGTGATAAGTACCCTCTAGGTTTCTGAGGTTCAGAGAATCTTTGATTAGCAGTCAAAGAAAGACCTTTACCAAAGGATTCACCTATCATCGTAGTCCAACCACCCTTGCCCTCTAGCGTCTTATAGATATCTCTAACAAGTGATTTAATTTTTTTCATCGGTTAAGCCTTTGTGTTTTCTTTTTCTAAAGATCTTCTTTGCTTTGTTAGGTATAACCTTGAGACTATACTTGGGAGTGTGTAACTCCATAGCCTCAAGGTTTCTTAATTTAGGTTTCTTAAAAGGGAATCTCGTCATTGGCAATTTCATTTACAGTCTCCTTCTTAGGTGGGGGAGAAGCAAACTTTTCCTCTTCATCAGGATCATAAGGCTTGTGATTAATAACCTTAACTCTCTCAAGTCTTGTACCTGTGTTACCGTACTTCTTTATGTCGTACACAGCTAGGGTTACTTCAACAATAGATCCATTACCAATAGGTCCATCAACTTCATAATCCCAACGTGTATCATCTTCTTTAAGTACAATAGGTACACCACTATCCCAATCCCTACCTGTCTCAAACTTACGTACAAAGGTAACTTTCCTACCTCTATCCAATGCGTCATCAGTACCCTTCTTCATAGACTTAGATGCTTGTAGCTTCTTGTAGTTCATATCATTCATTATGATGTCAATCTTACATGCACCATTGCAGTCCTCATAAACACCAACTGCTTCAGGTGTAGGCTTGTAGCCTGTCATCTCACGATTCTCTTCAAACACTCTCGCCCACTCTGCAATACCTTCTAATTTTACTTTTCTTGTAGCCATTTAATGCTCCTATATTTGTTGATAAAAAATTATAACACGATTACTTATTACAATGCAAGCAATTAATGTACTTCTGCATAATTATTTCCATACTGTACATCAATCCCTAACTCTACGTTTAACTTTAGCTGTTCATTTAATTTCTGAATGGCTAACTTTAATGTTTCTGTATGTTGTTTCTTCTCCTCTTCTCTTATGACGTTGATACTTTCATCATGGAACTGTCCCACAATGTTAGGTCTTGTAGCTCTGTAAATAGCAACCCACTTATCAAAGCAGTAAGACCCTGTGCTTTGGTTAATTGTGGAGAACGTATCCTTCTCGTATCGTAGGCTATGCCAGAACTTACTGACAGGGTTCTGTATCCACATATCTCCACCAATCCTTCTAATCTTTTGTTCTTCAGCAAACTTCTTCACTGACCAGTTTCTTTCCCAGTAGGCATCTAAAAGTTTTCTTGACTTAAAGATAGACATCCCTGTTTCTCTTGATAGTTTTTCTGCACCTACTCCATATGTTGCTGAGTAGTTCACTACTTTGAAGTTCTTTCTTAGGTTCTTTAGATTGATCTCACCCCTGTTGTGTTGATCTATCTGCCTCTGTGTTACAAACTTAGCGTGTTTAGCTAGGTCAAGGTGAGGATCAAACCCTTCTACTGACATCTCCTTTACATATTGTGGATCATAGGGCGTCATATAGTGTCTCTTGGTAGTATCTTCAAGAGAAGTCATGTCTGCACCACATAATAAATATCCCTGTGTTGCAATTAAGCAACTCCTAATCTCTCTACCATACTGTTTTTCTACAGATGGTAGGTTGACAAGAGGTTTCTTGTGCTTGAACCTCAAGGTATTAGTCAAGCCATCTATCTCTGCCCTCACATACCCACCCTGTTCACAGTCTACAAAGCCTTTAACTATAGCCAGTCTGTGTTGTAGAACAGTTAGTCCATCAAGCACACCTACAGTAGGGTTCTTCTCAATTAAAAGTTTTACTGACTCTGTAAGTTCACCATTCTTTCTAATTTGTTTTACTCTTTTTTCTTCTCCTGTTTCTTTATCCTTGTTGTACTTATAGGTACATGGCTTCCAACCTAAAGAGATAAGCCATTCCTTTACTTGGTCAGTGGAGTTAGGATTAGGGTCTTCAACACCCTTGACCACACTTATCTCACCACTATAGTCAGAGGGTAAACCATGTTCCTCTACAAGTTCTTTCCATCTCTGACCATGTGCAGACAAAGAACCATCCTTCTTTTTGTATACCTTTGGTTTACTCTGTGTCTTATGTAGAGTTCTCAGTGGCATAACATCCAAAAGCTCCTTAACCTTATCTTCCTGTAGTTTAGTCCATTGATCTACAAGGGATTCAGCAAGAGCTAGATCTAACTTCCAACCCTGTTGCTCTGCTTCTCTTGCACAATCCATCTTGAACTCAAGATAACGAAAGAATTTGTCAAGCATTTTCTTACAGTCATATACTTTTAGGAATCTCTTGAGTAAATTATTCCACAGTGCTTGCGTTATCTTAACATCTTCTTCACACCTATGAGTATATTCAAGTCTGGTAAGATTAATCCAATCTAAAACTTCTACTTTCTTAATACCAAAGTCAGGAAAGAAACTATCTAAACCATGCTTACCTCTTGTTGGGTTCATTACCCACGACATAGCCAGAGTATCATAAAGTCTAGCAGTTATTTTTATATCCAGTAATTTATTAAGGAGTGGTATATCATAACGAATAATATTATGTCCTAGCAATGCCTTAGAATTAAGTAAGAGCTTCCTCATCTCATCGTACTCGTATATAGTTTTTATTTCTCCACCATCTGTATAAGAGAGACAGTGTATTTTAGTGGCATCCTCAATCAAACCATCAGATTCTACATCAAATATAATCATGCTACCATCTTATCCTCTTCATCACCATAACTCTCTCGCATGATCGTAGTCTTGGGATCATAGTAGACACTCCCTGCAGAACCTAACTTAGCAAAGGGTCTGTTCTTATCTACGATAAAGTTAGTAGTGTTTTGAATTACGTCATCCTCACTCTCTAGATCTCTTTGAATCTTTATACATATAATAGCTTCCTCTTCAAGAGAAGATGCATACTTAGTTCTACCATCATCATTAACCTGTGATATAAATACCACACCTATGTTCAACTCTTTGGATAGCTGTGCCATTTGCGCTCCCAGTGAGGTAAGTACAGAGGTAGCACCATCTACTCCTGATTGACTAAGATAGGCAAGTCTCTGAACGTGATCTACAAAGATATACTCTGCACCATACACAGAGCAAGCAAGTCTGGTGTACTCCAAGAGTTTCAGAGGATCATCATGTGACCTCATCTCAAAGACAATCGTTCTGTCATTCTTGGTCGCTTTCAGTGCGTACTCTTCTACCACCTCATCAGAGATGTTGTGTTCTCTCTGGTCATCTTTTGTTCTGACATTCACACCTAGCTCATAGGTTGCCATAGCTCTGTATGTTGTCGCTTTCATCTCTTCCATATGTAACATGGCTATCTTTATATCAGGGTTCTTTAACAGTCCTGTCTCAACATACCTTATAAGCTCTGTCTTTCCTGTACCTCTTGGTGCTTTGATAAAGGTAAGTCCACCCTTAACTATACCCCTGATCTTATCGTCAAGTCCTGTATGTCCTGTAGGTGTGTACTCGTATGGACTCTCAGTCCTTATCGCTTGTAAAACTTGGGCATCAGAGCAGAAGAAGTTATCTGGTGTGTACCTTTGTGGTTTGATAGAAGCCCACTTCAACTCATCCCCATCACCTGCCATTAGAAAGTCATTAGCATCCTTGTGTTTAGTCATAGGTACATAGTATAACTTCTCTGGAAAAGCCTCGTAGAATTTCTCAGCAGACCTCTTACCTGCATCATCAAGCTCACCTGCATAGATGATCTGCTTGAAAGACTTCAGGTATTCCAGATTGTTTTCAATAAACTTCTTTCCAATAGAGGCAGAGGGGAGAGACTTAACAAACCACTTCCTTCCCAATATCTGATACAAACTGGCAGCATCAAACTCACCCTCTGTAATATACAGCTTCTGTGAACTGTTGGCATTGAAGTCAGGACCAAACAAGTGATTCATCCCTGCACCCCTGTCCTTGATCCAAGTCTTAGACTTATCATTGAAGTCTCTATACTTAACTGTGTGTGGGTATTTGTATGCATACCTGATGGGATTACCTTCAGCATTCGTCTGTACCTGTATGCCATACATCTTGCAGACTTCAGGATCTATACCCCTGATGTTGTCGTAGGTCATACCCTTTATTTCTACATCCATAACATTTACCTTTCTCTTTAATGGATATGTACCACTCACCCAATCAAATGTCCTCAACCTATTCTTAGATGGATACCCTTCACCACAACTGTGACAAAACCCATAGCCATCCTCATTCCAGTTGAATGCATCAGAAGATCCACAGTCTTCAAAGGGGCATGGTTGGTGTGGATTGTCAGTCATCTACCTTCTCCTCATGTTTTTGCAAGTATGACACAGCATGGCGTACCCTGTCAATACTATCTTTAAATGCTCCAAGTCCTGTGTTACAATTACCACATATCCAACCCCTGAAAGTTTCTGTATCGTGACAGTGATCTAACACCCATGACTGAAGATGTTTTTGTCCTTTCTTAGAAATCTCTTTTAGGTTTCTTTGACATATAGGACAGGTGTAGCTTTCATCTGGATAAAAATTCTCTTTCTTTAAAGCCTCTATGGTTCTTCTTTGGTTGCGTCTGCAGGATTTACAGATCCTTTTAATCTCTGCATGATACCTACCATAGTTTTCTACAGGTTGAGTTATACCACAACTGTTACACTCCACCCCATCCTTGACATACTTGGTGAGTACTTCAAGCTCAAATAAAGTTGGTTGATCATTACTCATAGTTGTTTCTTTCTTTTTCATGTATCTCTGCATGACAGTTAGCACAAACTAGTACACACTTTCTAATTTCCTTTTTTACTTCTTTAAGAGAGTGTTGGTTCATACTACTAACCTCTCTCTTATTAGTTTTATCTAGGTGATGAAAATGTTTTGCATAATTAGATTTATTATAGCCACAAATCTTACAAGACATTTTCTTTTTTACTCTCCTTAGAAACTTTTTAAATCTTTCATGGGTTCTTTTTTTATCAGACGCTTTCCATTTATTTCTTTTTAATAAAGTTTCTTTAGACATCCAATTCTCGTAAACCCTAAAATTTCCTTTTGATAGTCTTGCATAGTAGTGAGTAAATATATAACCATCCCCTCTTATCATGCCACGCTCTTTTTTTAAACCTAATTCTTTACTATCTTTAAGATTTAAAAAGAATGCAGTTTTATTTATTCTTTCATCCCCATCTTCTAGAATTAAATTGTCGGCTTCATCTAAATACATCACCCTCTCCTTATATCCAATGCAGCCTTGGCAGTATCGTAGTTATGTTTGTTGTATGGGTTAAGGCTTTGTACATTCTGATGTCCTGTTACAGACATGATTGCCAACTGGTCTGCACCCTTGTTAATCATCTCAACAATGGCAGTCTTTCTAAGGAAACCTATCTGTAACTCCATAGGAAGGCCACACAGGGTCTTTACCTCATTCGTAAGGGAAGACACCTGCATTGGGGAAAGAGGTCTGTAGCACCCATCAGAGGGGTTCTGGTGAGGTATTACATATTTCTGGAAGGACCAGTCTTTATGTTGTTGTGTCAATAAATCCATCAATCTTTCTTCAATAGGTAGTGTAACTGTCACACCCCTCTTAGATTGTTTGATGGTTACAATGCCTGTGTCCTCTTCAATAGGTGACTCAACGTAATCCCACTCCAAGTGCATAATGTCTGTCGGTCTTTGACCCCACTCATAGCACATCAGTGCAAGCAAGCCTATGTTCCTATACTTGAACTTAGAAAATGCAGTGTCCACAAATAGTTCTACCTGATCCTTTGTCCAGATGATAGACTTGGGGGTGTGCTTGCGTTTCTTAATGCGTGACATTGGGTTCTTGTCAATCAATCCGATAGAGATACAGTAGTTCATCAGCACAGAGAACACTCTAGCCTTTTGATTAGCATTGTCTACACTCACACCTCTCACCCATCCCTCATAGAGTTCAGAGCAATGGGCAGGAGTGAGGTATTTGAGTGTGATCTCTCCAAGAGAACGACTAAATAATTTACTATCACAGATGGCACGTAAGACATACTCGTAGGTTCTCCTTGTGTTTGACGAAAGGTAATTGAATTGACCTGTGTTCAAGTAGTGTGCTATCACCTGTTGAAAGTTGGAATTAATGCTGATGTTTCCTGCAAGGATCTTACCCTTCCTGAAGTCTTCAACGATCTGGATTAACTTTGGTATATCGTGCCTCGCCTTTCTCCCATCTTGAAAGGTTTGATTCTTCACCACCCCTGCAAGTTTTGCATCTTTAGGTGCGACAAAACGATAGGCAACAGAACCATCTTTAAGTTTTACTTTATGTGTATACTTCATGTTATACCTTTACTTTAATTTTACTAGAGGAGATGTAGTTCTAGTAGTTCTTTAAGTATTACTTTAAGTATTATATAGTTATATTCATAATTAAGTCAAGATCAAGCTCTAAACTTAAAGTATTCTTTTTTTAAAAGTGGTGCATTTAAAACACACTCCAATTCGTCAAGTTCACCATCAGCAGTTCGTATCACTTCATGAACATACATATGATCCCCATGATTGCCTACAGTTTTAGCTCTGCCCACTGCCTGACTAATAATGTCTTCAAGAAAGCTCGCTATCACCTTGTTATCCCTATATATTTTGACTCTATACATTCTCTTTCCTTTCCTTCTTCGCAGATCACAACCTTGGGGTAATGCCACAAGTCTACAAACCTTTTTTCAAAATGCAGCTCCCACAGAAATGCAATCACTATGATAAATAATAATGTCTTCCACCTGTTTACTTCCCAGATAATCATGTGTGCATTAATGCTCCCCATGACACAGGAAAATGTTCCTTCATGTAAAAGCCAACGCTCTCTGCCACACTCCTAGTTTGTGATTGACTGTGCTTGTCTGTACGTAGCTTACACATCTTTGCAAACGCACCTAGAGATCCACTCCAATACCATTCAGTCATGGTAGATAGAGGCAGTACCATACGTGCATCCTCTTTGCTCACACCTAGATTTAACAGTGTGTTGTATTGTTCTACAGCATAACTAACAGCACTATCGTATGTATCGCTACACTTAAATTGTGTGTGGGGTTCTAGGTCTTCACCTGTACCCTGCTTACTGTCGCTAGACTGTCTACCCCACTTGCTCACATTAAATATCTCAATGTTTGTAGAAGTGTAGCGTCTGCTTACCTCATTCCACACTAGGTATTCATGCTTGACCAGTTGTCTAGCCACAAAGATAGGTGCTTTGCATTTGAACTGTGCAAAAGCATGGTTGAAGGGTGAGGTATGCTTGTGCTTGGCTAAGTACCTAATCAAGTTAGCGTCAGGTAGATCAAGTGTGCCAGATAAATTAAGTTGGTCATCCTTCCTAAACGATACCCTAGCAGAGTTCACTACTGTGGCATCATTGCCCATGTGATCTATCATGTGTACCTCTATGTCACTCATTTCCAATACATCCTTTCTTCTGCCATTTGTTCTGCAAGCTCTTCCCTTCGTTCTTCTGTTATATCTTGCCCCCCTAATTCATAATAATATTTTTCAAACAATCGCTCTAAAATATCTTCATCTTCATTGTGTAGGTATCTCATCTTTTTATACTCCTTCTTTAAGTACATATGGATTTAAGTATCTGTCTTCTTTATTGTGTGTAAACTCCAACTTTTTAAAGAGTTCCCACTGTAGTTTATCCATATTTCTAAGGTCAGATAACTCTAAGTCATATGTCTCATTCACTTTTTCTAAAGTTCCACTAAAAATATTTATCAGTTTAAGAAGCTCATCTCTATCTTTTTTTGTTAGAGATACTGCACCATCTTTATTTATTTTATCAGTCATTTCTTCATCCTTTCTATGTGTTTAACCTTATGTTCTAGTGTATGGATAGCGTGACGTAATCCATAGGTAGTCTGATTGACCCAATGATTGTGAGCTATCTCAGGCTTCTCATCAATGTACACTCTGATGTGGGTACAGGCATCAATAGGTGCGCCCTTATCCCAATAGGTGTCAGGGTACTTAACCTTGTCAAGGTACTGCCCTTTCACTCTGATCTTGTACACGTTCTTGTTCAAGTATTTCTTCATCAGTCTAACTAACTCCTTACCCTCATCGTCATTGGGTATCTCACAGAATTGATAGCGTGATTTCTTTTGGTAGTGCTTATGCTTTTCTAAATTGGTTTTCATCTTCTTCTCCTATCCTATTGTAAAATATCTTGTTACTCTTTTCTTTAGTTCTTCTAATGTTATGGTAGGCTCACAACTCTCACCTTCTTCATCAGTACCTAACACTAGACCTTTTCCTGCATAACAAAAGTTCTCATTGTTATCTATCTGAAACATATACTTGATATCCATATAGAGTAAACCCTCATCATCAACACAAATCGTATCATCCTCTTTATTTATTACGACTGTTGTAAAATACTGACAGTCTATTGTTCTTGATATGTTTTTGTAGTCACTGTTGTCATGCTCAACCTGTGTTATTGTTCTCTCTATTGGGTCTATTAAGTATGCTTTCATATTATTTCTCCTTAAAATATTAATATCATATAGATTGCAACTGTTAACATTAAAACTGCTATAATATCATTGACTAAATAATTCATCTTATTTCTCCATATTTTTCATTAGGTGTGATATAACTGCAACAGTCCACCCATTGCCTAACATCTTGTATCGTTGTGTATTGCTGATGGGTTTTCTCTGGCAGTATTCATGCAACACAGGGTCATAGTCTTTATCGTTAGTAAACACACCACTTGCTGTATACCCATCTGGTACAGTCTGTAGTCTCTCACATTCAAGAGGTGTAAGGTTTCTCCAATAGAGTTCACTTGTTGCAACCTTCGGCTGTCTCCACCCACCTTGCATAGTAGTTAATGCAGGTCCTTTATAATCTGGATCATAGACACGCTTGATAATGTCAAACCCTTTGATATCTGCTACACCTACTTGTCTACACCCTCTTTTATTTTCTGTATCAAATACTAATTGTCTTCTAGATTTCTCTTTGTACATCTTCATTGATCCACCCTTAAAGTAATTGGCATCAACACAGTAGGACTTATCTCTATCAGCAAAGCCATCCTCAAGTATGTCATTGAGTACGATACCCTTATCAACCCACTGATCTATGTCTATATTAGTCCAATACAATCTCTTTCGGTGGTGGGCTGAGAAGTCTTGAGAGTTTACCATAATAGGATCAACTCCAATGCCCTCACTGATTCTATTCTGATGTTCTTCTTTCATGGGTACATTCTCAAAGAGGAAGTACTTAGGTTTTAACTCTCTCAGTGCCTTAAATATGAGGTTTGATAGGTCTCTTGCGTCATTTGTAGCACCACCCTTACCAGAAAAACTATAGGGCTGACAGGGAAAGCCACCCATCAATAGGAATATGTCATCACCTATAAACTTCTTGTAGTTCCTAGCATCACCTTGTCTATGCATCGTTGGGTAGTTGTATCGGCTCACTGCTTCTGAATACTTGTCAATCTCAAAGGCATGATACTCAATGTCATCCCATGTTAATCCTTGCTGATCTAGCCAAGGTTCAAGAGCCAATGCTCCACAACTCATACCATCACAGAGGGATATTATTTTAAGTTTATCTTTCATCTTTAACAATCCTATCAATCTGTTTCTTTAATGTATCAACACTATCTTTATTCGCTTGGAAGATCAAGCCAATACCACCTACATCTATCCACTTTTTTACATTGGTTTTCTTATCATCTATCAATACATTAGGTGAGCCATCAAGTCTATTAGTGGCAAGCTTCTCTTTCTTATACAGAAAATGTAAGTTGTGCTTGCTTGGCATCAAACCTTTTTTCTTTAACCATAATTTTTTCATCTCAATAGAATGCTCATGATCACATTTTAAAGGGGATGAAATAATGCCCCATTGTATAGTCTTATTGAGGCTCTCTAGCTCTTTCAAGTGACCTACTAAGGGATATGTTACCATGTGGAATGTAAACAATTCATTAAAAAATTGTGTACCCTTTAACCTATACAATGCCCCATCAATATCTTTGATTTCTTTCCAATGGTCCACATCATTTTCATAAGCTATTTGCGTAAAGAAATCTGCAAGTACACCATCCATGTCACTATAAATTATCATTTCTTTCTTCTCCTTAATCTCTATGCCCATAAGGTTCTGCATCAAGTCCATTCCTAACAACACAACCTAATGGAGCTTCATCGCAGTTAGGCCAACTAAAACAAACTATGTGTGGATCAAACTTATCTTCATCTTTATCACTATAATGTTTTTTCCACTCTGGTGATGCTTCCAATAAACTACCATAAGTTAAAATATCTTTAACGTATGTATCACCCATTTCATAACCACCATCATGCATCAAAGGAGAGGTTGCAGAAACAAACCATCTTGCATATGAATCCTTCTTTTCGTTTTCTGGTTTCTTGTAAGTCTTTAAGACTTTCCATACCCAACCTTGATGACTTGTATAGATAGCGTAGGGTTTGTCCTCAGATCTTGTTTTTCCAAATGGATTAGTCATTCTTCTTACTCCTCTTCTCCAAAAATATTTTTCCACTCATCAGGTGTACAACCTGTTTTTATAAATTCTCTTTCACTAGCACTTAAATCTGGAAAGATAGTCTGTATGTATCCCTTGTCATTAAAATAATCGTCTATCTGTTTCTCTGTGACATTCAAGATCATAGAGTTAACATCTCCTGTAAAATCTGATGCCCTAACTAATTCTAATTTGTCACCGATTTTTGTTGTTGCGTAACTTGTAGCCATTTCTTCTTCTCCTCTTTCTAATTTAATCTTAAATGTGGTGTTGTTTACTTTGCATCCTCACTTTCCAACAACACCACCAATAGGATTAAACTACCCTGCAAAGTGTCCTAATGGGTCAATGGTTTTTTTCTTTTCAACATGTATCGTAGTCTTAAACATGTGCAACGAATTAAAACAATCTCCACTAGTCAACTTTAAACCATTGCTCTTTAACTTTCTTCTTCTCACTAATCCCTTAGTACCTAGAATGTTAAACCTAAATCCCGATGTACCATCATTATTAGATTTGAAAGAAACACAAGTAAAAAACTTTGGTTGTATATTATTCTTTTTCATTTTGATTACCTCATTGTTATTGTTTATAATTAACTTTAATCATACTTTAAATTGATTCGCAATAGTTATTTTAATTATTTTTTATCACCTCCCTATATTTTTATTTTGTTGTTGTATTTATGTCGCACTCGGTAGCAAGCCAAAAGAAACAAAGTGAGTAACCAATCGCTATTACACCAGATATTATCCCTAATGTATGCCATAGAATCAGACTGTAGATTAGGGTAAATGAACCTAGTACTAGTATAGCTAAACCGAATATAAATAATATAAAAAATCTCATTGTGTTTGCTCCTATTAGTTAAACTTATTCACATCAATTACAAATCCTGATTGATCTTTTCTTGCATCACCTTTTGCATATAATCCAACTATACTGTTATCAGGATCTAAGAAACGTAAATCATCTTTATC
>Ga0209337_1002239_pt1 | contig 14199 bp, 11 predicted proteins | sample LinPmetageLP53_FD_184044 | JGI IMG/M metagenome (GOLD analysis project Ga0209337, IMG submission 184044) | Marine viral communities from the Pacific Ocean - LP-53 (SPAdes) (version 2) | ecosystem: Environmental > Aquatic > Marine > Oceanic | place: Pacific Ocean | collected 2010-02-08
CCGATGTTGAATTAAAAATATCAAATACAGCTACAGTTGTTAGTGGTCAAAACTTTGGTGGTTCAAAAATAAGATTAATAGCTGAAGGAAGTAATGGTGATGGTCACGGAGCTTTAAGACACGCATTAGTTTCTGAAACTGATAGTTATGATAATTGGCAAATACGAAGTGGAAACGTTTTAAATACATTAGCTTTTGACACTAATGGTACAGAAAGAATGCGTATTACAAGTGCGGGGGAAGTTTTGATTGGTGGAACAACATCAGGAGACCTAAATTCTGTAACAATAAATGGTTCAGGTTATATTTTTGCAAGGTCAACAGGTGCATCTGCATATTTTGACAAAACTTCAAGTGATGGTGCTGCTGTTGTATTTCGTAGAGAAGCAGTAGATGTTGGTACTATATCAGTAACTGGTTCTGCAACTGCTTATAACACATCTTCAGATTATAGATTAAAAGAAGATTTCCAAGATTTTAATGGACTTGATAAAATTTCAAATATACCTGTATATGATTACAAATGGAAAGTAGATGAATCTAGGTCTTATGGTGTTATAGCTCACGAGTTACAAGAAGTATTACCTCAGGCAGTAAGTGGAGAAAAAGATGCAGAAAAAATGCAAGGTGTTGATTATTCTAAAATAGTTCCCTTACTTATAAAGTCAATACAAGAATTAAAAGCAGATAACGATATACTAAAATCTAGAATTGAAACGTTAGAAAATAAATAAATGGCAAAATTATCTAATATAAATGGTAAATTTGCGGTTGAAGATACCGGTGCTATAAGATTTAGTGATCAAACTGGTACCACAGGCCAGATATTAAAATCAAATGGTAATGCAGCCCCAACCTGGGTTGATGGATCAACTGTTATTGGTGGACCATATTTACCTTTAGCTGGAGGTATACTTACAGGTGCTACATCTACAGCTTCTGGTATATCATTTACTGTTGGTGGAGCTTTAACAGGAACAACAGCAACTTTTACAGGAGATCTTACCGTAAATAGCACTTTAAAGTGGGCTACAACTAATTCTACAAGTTATACGTATTCTAACGCAGATTCGCAGGGTTTATATATAGAAACAGCGGGTAGCACAGCAGCACTGTCTGATATGCGATTCCAAGCTAGATCAGCAGGATCTGGTAATTACAGCTACATAAAAATAAAACCATCAGATCAATCAATTTTACTAGGTACAAATGCGGCTGATAGATTAACAATAAACAGTAGTGGTAATGCAATTTTTGCAGGAACTGTAACATCAAGTGCTTTTTTAATGTCAAATGGCTCATTCACTCAAAATGGGTTTTGGGGAACTACAATAAATGCGGGTTCTGGTTCATTAGCTGATTTTGCATTACTTAATTCAGCAACAGCAGGTATAATGTACAATCCAACTGGAACTTTAAATATGGTTTTTCAAGGAAATGTCGGGATCGGAGAAACTTCACCTAGTAATAAACTTCAAATTGGACAAGGACATAGTATTTTAGTTGGTGATTATTTTCAGTTAGGATCTGGAAGTTCTGATATAATGGGTGCTTTAGGCTGGAATAGAGATACAACTAATGGAGTTATTTATAATACTAATTTTGGAGCTTTTCAAATGCACAATAATCAAAGTGTACTTTGTTTACAAGGTTATAACTCGAGCGGAACTAATCAATTTGAGCATCTGTTTTTTAATAATGGAAACACATTTTTTGACGGCAACGTTGGGATCGGGACGACTACGCCTGATTACCAATTAGACGTTGAAAATTCAAGCCACGCAATTGTTAGAATACACGCAGGGGTTAACTCTAGTGCTTCTTTAAGATTAAAAAATGATGCTCAAGACTGGGATTTAAATACGCAAACTAATGATACGTTTGCTATATACAATCAAACTTCTGCAACTCAACCTTTTTCTATTTTACCTAACGGCAACATCGGAATCGGGACGACTACGCCTATAACTAAACTTAGTGTTCATAATTCAACTGAAACAACAGGTATTACTGATGTTTTAACTGTTACTTGTGCTACAACAAATTCTGCCTCTGTGGGCAAAGGAGCCGCTATAAGAATAGGACGTGATCCTGATGGAAATTATAGTACTAAAATAGCTACAGTATATGAGCAAAATAATCCTTCTTTTTTAAATCCTGCAATGGTGTTTTACACTATGTATAACTCTTATTTAAAAGGTAGTGAAGTACAAAGAATGCGTATTACAAGTGATGGTGATGTTATAATAGGAACTGAAACTAGTACAGCTTGTACACTTAAAGTTTCATCCACTAAAAATGGATCTGAAAGTTCTCCTCATTTTTGTCTAACAGGTAATGGTTACTCTGCTTTACATTGGTTAGATACTGTTGCATATCACATACTTACTAATTCAGTAGGTAGGGAAATAAGAATAGTTGCCAACACCGGTGGTGTAAAGCTAACAGTAAATGCAACAGCTTGGGTATCTAATTCAGATATAGCTTTAAAAGAAAATTTAAAACCATTAGAAAATGTTTTAGATAAAATAAAAGATTATAGATGTGTAGAGTACAATTTAAAAGAATCACCTGAAGATAAAAAAATAGGTTTTATAGCTCAAGATTGGGTGGATGATTTTCCAGCCATAGTAGATAAAGATGAAAAAGATATGTTAGGTATGAAATATACCGAAACAATCCCTGTTTTATTAAAAGCTATACAAGAATTAAAAGCAGAAGTAGAAGAACTTAAAAAACAAATAAACTAATGGCTATAAAATTTTTAAGCAATCAAACTATAGATAGCACATTAATAACAACTGGTGCTATAACATCAGGTGGTAATTTAAGAGTTTCATCAGGTGTATTATATGTGGGAAATGGTACTAACACTACTGCTCGTATAATGGGGTTTGGTGATTATGAAATGATTACTGGGGTTTCTGGAGCAACCTATCTTAGAGTTTCTGGATCAAGTACATTAGCTGGTACTTTACAATCTGGTCAATATATTTTAGCTGCTGGTTTAGCATACGGAGCTGTTAATAATTTTACTCAAATAATTGATGGCTCAACTGGAGCTATAACAGGTACATCTGCAACATTTGCGGGAGATGTAACTTTATCAAAAACGGGCTCTACAGGATTAATAATTAGAACAACGGATAATACAGAACCATATTTTGCATTACAAAGAAACAGTGGTACTAATGGTGTTGGGGTTATAAGGTTATTAGATGGTGGTGATTTAACATTTGATACAGGTGCAACTGGAGCAGGTCAAACAACGAGGTTAACAATAGATGGATCTAATGGTATTGCAACTTTTACCGCTACCACAAAATCTACAAGATTTACATCTACAACATCAACAGCTCTTCATTGGTCTAATTACACAGGAACTAATGGTTGGCAAATAGGTGCAGATAGTACTGCTGCTGGGATGTATATATATAATGAAAATGGAGTGTATTGCTTAAAACTAACAGATGCTGGTAATGCGACATTTGCAGGTTCGGTAACCGCTACTCAATTTAATGGTTCTGTAGTAATAACAGGTGGTACAGCAAGTTTTGTTGGAACAGTAGCGGGAGCAACTGTTGTAAGTTCTGAAGGAGCATATGCAGCTAATGGTAATGTTAAATTATATGAAGCAAAAAGAAGTGGTGGAGCAGTAGGTGGTGACTGGAGTTATAATGATGCTACTACAGACATGTCTATTGGTACAAGTACCTCACATTCATTTGCTATTAAAACTGCAGATACGCCAAGATTAACAATAGACAGTTCTGGAAACTCAACTTTTTCAGGAAGTATAACAGGAACAACTGCAACTTTTTCAGGATCTGGAACTATCTTAAGTCTTAATAGAAATGCTCCTGGCACAGCATTAATTGAACTAAAAATAGCTAATACAATTGAAGGATATTTAGGTGCAACAACCACTAAAAGTTTTGTTGTTTATAACGAGGCAGGTAGTGAAAAAGCTCATGTAGAAAATAATGGTAACATTGGATTATATGGATCTGCAATAAATTTTTTAATAGGAGATTTTGCTGAAATTAATTTTAGAGAATCCGGGGCTATAACCATAGATTCAGATAATAACCAATCAAGTAGAAATTTTCAATTTAAAGACGGGAGTGGTTCTAGTTTAATGCTTATTGAAGATACAGGTAAAGTTGGGATCGGAACGACTGCGCCTGCTACACCTTTAACGGTAGCGGGAAATTTCTTAGTACGAACAACCACAGTAGATTCTTATGAGAACAGATTTCAAGTTGTTGTAGGCGGAGCTGCAGATGCAGCAAACGTTTATATTTATGATGGAGGTGCTGCGGTTAAAGTAAGATTAAACGCGGCTGGTGATTCATATTTTACTGGCGGCAACGTTGGGATTGGGACGACTTCGCTTTCAGAAAAGCTTCATGTTAGTGGTGGTAATGTTAGAATTGATTCTGTTAATAATGCAAATCATTTAATAATTCAAAACAATGCAACTGCAACTAGCGGTACTTTTGAAGAAAGAATAAAATTTTTAGGATGGAATAATAATGACAACGCTGCTATTATTGGTATAGGTAATGCATATTTTGGTTCCCCTGTTAACGCTTTGGCTTTTCAAGTTTCTGCGGTAGAGGCAATGAGAATTATACATGGAGGAAACGTAGGAATAGGAGTAACTCAGCCTAGTTACAATTTAGAAATAGGAGGTTCATCAAATCCAAAAATAGCAATAGTATCTAATATTAATAGTGCAACATCCTCATTGTACTTTGGTGATTCGGACTCTAAGGACAGAGGACAAATTCAGTACACTCACTTTGGTGATTTTATGGAAATAAAAACGGGTGGCGGTACAAGATTATATTTAGAGTCTGGAATAAACACAGCTTATACACCTGATGGATTATTTAATGCTAATGCTACACCTAGTTATTGGAATCATGGACAGGCTCAGTTTAAATTAGGCTACATGGATAATGGTAGTGGATTATATTCAGGTGCTTACTGTTTTAATGTAAAGTCAACAGATGGTATTCCAGTTACTGGAAGAGAAATTGGTGCAGTGTATATTAGGGATACTAGTAATAATAGAATGCCTTTAATAATTAGTAATCAAGGTAGAATTAATATAAATCAAACAAACACTAGTTATGGCTTTGGATCAAGTACAGGTTGGCTTACCATAGCAAATGGCACTAGTTCTTATAATTTCTTTAATGCTTATACAGGCACAGATGGAACATCTGGATGTTCTAGATACAGATTAAATAATACTTCACCTTCATTTTTTGATTTTTATTATCAAACAACACAAGTTGGATATATAACAACAAACGGTACTGATATATTTTATGCCAATACATCAGATTACAGATTAAAAGAAGATTTAAAATCTTTTGATGGCATGAGTTTGTTAAAACAAATTCAAGTGTATGATTTTAAATGGAAAGAAAGTGATAATAGGATGTATGGTGTTGTTGCACACGAGCTTCAAGAAGTAGTTCCGCAAGCTGTTGTAGGTGAGAAAGACAAAGAAAAATTACAAGCTGTAGATTACAGTAAGTTAGTTCCTGTATTGATAAAATCAATTCAAGAATTAGAAGCTAGAATTAAAGAATTAGAAAACAATTAATATGAGTTTAGTTATAAGTAATACACAGTATATAAACGGTTTAGATTTGTGGGATGCATCCATAAACCCGTTGCCTGTTTTAGATTATGAAAATCTGAGTTACGAAGAAAAAGATACAGGAAGATTTTATTGTACCGATGATGATGCAATAAAACAAATGACCGCATGTTTTGATACTAATGTGATTGATACTAAAATAACAGAGCCTTATAAAATTTATGTGGAGATACAAAAAAACTTACCTAATTTTGAATTAATACCTCATTTTGATAATGAAAATATGTTGGGTGTTATTATTATAAATTTAATTGATAGTGGTACATCTACAGAATTTTATGATGTTCAAGATGTAAAATTAAAACAAGCGCCTACATTTGTTTCAGATGGTATTATGTATTTAAATAATTGGGACTTCAAGCATGGATACAAAAATGAATCAACAAAGGATAGGTATATAGCTTTGTGTATAATTAGTAAATAATTTAGTTATATTTGTGTAAAATATAATATTATGGCAAACACATATTCTTGGACAATTAATCAAATGAATGCACACATCAAATCTGATGGTGAAAACAATGTAATATACACTGTGCATTGGTCTTATACTGCGCTCTCAAGTGTAGAAATGCCTGCTGGCGGTGCTCATTATTCAGCTTCTAGTGTAGGAGCACAAGGGTTTGTTTATGTGAAAGGTGATCCTTTTGTTCCATATAAAAACACAGAAGCATTTGAAAATGTAGTTATTGGATGGCTAGAAACAGCAATTGATGTTGATGCTATGAAAAAATCTTTAGATGAAAATATAGACTCTCAAATTCATCCAGTAAATGAAGACTTATATTTTTCTTGGCAAAAACCACCTATTGAAGAATAATATTATTTTACTATATTTGTTTTTTATAACTTAAATTAAATTAAATACAATGGCAAAAAAAATTACAGAAGAAGAATTAAAAAGACTTCAAGGCATGAATGCTGAGTTTACAAAAACTAAACTAGCACTCGCAGACTCGTTACTTCAACAAGAAGCATTAATGTTACAAATGAAAGATTTAAGATCTGCATTTAAAGTTGATGAAAAAAATCTAATGGAGGCTTACGGAAAAGATGTTTCTATAGATTTAGCAACTGGAGAAATAAAAGAAAACATAGAAGAGGCACAAACTGTACAAGAATAAAAAATGGCAAGAATAAGTAACACTAGCGTTTATCCAAATATTAATCCTGTATTATCAGATTACTTTGTGTTGACTGATGCTAATGATGACTTAGCTACTAAAACTTGTACACTAGAGTCTTTACAACAACTTTATAATGTTGATGTAATTTCTCAGTCTATAACAGTTTCACCACTTTACTTAAGTGTTTTAGCAACTCAAGATTTTGAAATACTTCCTGCACCAGGTTCTGCATATGTATATGACATACAAAGAATTGTTGTTTTTATGGATCCAGGCTCAACAGTGTATGATTTTGCAACAGCTACTCCTAGTTTTGATATGGGATCAGTATCACTCAATGACATTCCACTAACCACTATCAATTCTTCAACAGATGTTGTCGAAGTAATTTATACTGGAGGCACAAATCAGTTACCAACTAATACTTCGGTGGTTTTGTCTAATACTGGTAGCAACCCTACACAAGGTAATGGAACTTTATATGTTAATATTTCTTACAGAAAATTAAAGTTAAATTCAACTTTCTAGACAAATGGACATTCGTAAGATTTCCATAGGAGCAGATTACAAGTCTGGTGCAATGCATTATATTGTAGGGCAGAATGTTTTAGGGGGTTCATATATTATTCATTTAATTCAACACGATGCAAATTCTAATTCATTTAAAATATGGATTGAAAAAAATCAAGAATTAATTATGTGGAAAGAATTTAAAACAACAATGCCTATTTCTGTTGAATATAATTTAAATTTTTAATGCAGTCCCCACATTCTTTTATTGTTCGACCTGTAAATGGGAGAAGGTATGATAATATAAAAAAAATAGGTGACATTGATTTTATAACTAGTGTTTCAAAAGAAGACCACAAAACATCTAACCGACAAGCTGAAGTTGTTTCTACACCATTGAATTATTCTGGAGACATTGAAAAAGGTGATATTTTATTAGTTCATCACAATGTTTTTAAATTTTATTTTGACATGAAGGGTAGAGAAAAAAGTGGTAAAAGTTTTTTTAAAGATGATTTATTCTTTATTGACAATGATCAGTTTTTTTTATACAACAAAAAAGGTAAATGGCATGGTCATGATAAATATTGTTTTGTAAAACCTATTCCAAAAAAAGATTATTACCTTAAAGGTTTAAATACTAATGAAGAGCCCTTACATGGTGTAATAAAATACACAAATAAACAATTAGAACAATTAGGAATTAATGAGGGAGATGAAGTATGCTTTACTCCAGACAGTGAATATGAGTTTTATGTTGATAGTGAAAAATTATATCGTATGTTTACAAATAACATAACACTTGCTTTATAATGGATATAAAAAAAATAAAAGAAGAAATAATAAAAGCTGGTGAAAAAGCAGTTATACAATTAATTAAAGTAGCAAAAGAAGATATTATTAAATACGATAAAGATGATGAGTTAGCGGCTGACAGATTGAAAAATGCAGCAGCTACAAAAAAACTTGCTATCTTTGATGCATTCGAGATATTAAAAAGAATTGAAGATGAAAAGCAATTAATAGATGGGAATGATATAGTTAAAAATAATACACCAAAGGGATTTGCAGAATCAAGATCAAAATAGCTTATTTAAAAAACTATATAAAATAGTGCCTAACAATGTTATGGCCACTAAAAATAGAGCTCGTACATGGTTATATGGTTATAATGAAAAATATAATTTTGTTGTTATTTCTAAAACTGGTCAAATAGAAGAAATAATAAATATAAATGGCTTAAATATAGCCTTACCAAAGCCTCCCGCGCGCGTGTACGCGAAGAGTAAAAAAAATTCAGAACAATACTGGGAGCCACATATTTTACCTAAAGACTTAAAAAAAATACAATCTATATTTCAATGGCACGATACACCACCTCAATTTAAAAATAAATGGGTTGAGTATATCGAAAAAGAGTTTGATAAAAGAGATGAGGGGGATTGGTTTATGAATAATGGAATGCCTACATATATCACAGGCACACACTACATGTATTTACAATGGACTAAAATTGATGTTGGTCATCCAGATTTTAGAGAAGCTAATCGTTTGTTTTATATTTTTTGGGAAGCCTGTAAAGCTGACAAAAGAAGTTTTGGGATGTGTTATTTAAAAATAAGACGTTCTGGGTTTTCTTTTATGAGTTCATGTGAGGGTGTTAACACTGCAACAATTACTAAAGATTCTAGAATAGGGATATTATCTAAAACTGGTGCAGATGCAAAAAAAATGTTTACTGATAAAATTGTTCCTATATCTAATAACTATCCTTTCTTTTTTAAACCCATACAAGATGGTATGGATAAACCAAAAACAGAATTAGCATATAGAGTTCCTGCTTCTAAGATTACAAAAAAAAATATGTATTTAGTTGATGAGCAAGAGCTTGAAGGATTAGATACAACAATTGACTGGAAGAATACTTCGGACAACAGTTATGATGGTGAAAAGTTACAACTTTTATTACATGATGAAAGTGGAAAATGGGAACGCCCAGAAAATATATTAAATAACTGGAGGGTTACAAAAACTTGTTTACGATTAGGAAGTAAAGTTATTGGAAAGTGCATGATGGGTTCTACTTCTAATGCACTAGATAAAGGAGGAAAAAATTTTAAATCTTTGTTTGAAGACTCTGAGTGTATAAATAGAAATTCAAATGGGCAAACAAAAAGTGGTTTATATAATTTATTTGTTCCTATGGAATGGAATATGGAAGGGTTTATAGATGTGTATGGAATGCCTGTGTTTAAAAACCCAGTTAAACCTATTAAAGGAATAGATGGTGAAATGATAACACAAGGTGCTATTGATTATTGGGAAAATGAGGTAGAGTCTTTGAAGAGTGATCCAGATGCTTTAAATGAATTTTATAGACAATTTCCTAGATCAGAGTCACATGCATTTAGAGATGAAAGCAAACAATCACTATTTAATTTAACAAAAATATATCAACAAATAGATTACAACGATTCTTTAATTATGCAACATCATGTAACCCAAGGAGGGTTTCATTGGAAAGATGGTATAAAAGATTCTAAGGTAATATGGAGCCCAAATAAAAGAGGAAGATTTTTTGTAACTTACATTCCAAAGGCTTCGCTTCAAAATAATGTTATTGAAAGAGGTGGACAAAAAAGACCAGGCAATGAACATCTTGGCTCTTTTGGGTGTGACTCTTATGACATTTCTGGTGTAGTTGTTGGGAAAGGTTCTAATGGATCATTACATGGGTTGACTAAATTTAATATGGATGACGCACCTAGTAATGAATTTTTTCTTGAATATATAGCCAGACCTCAAACAGCAGAAATATTTTTTGAAGAAGTCTTGATGGCTTGTGTTTTTTATGGGATGCCTATTTTGTGTGAAAATAATAAACCACGTTTATTGTATCATTTTAAAAATAGAGGATATAGAGGTTATTGTTTAAATAGACCAGATAAAAAATACAATAAGTTATCTAAAACTGAAAAAGAACTTGGGGGTATTCCTAATAGTTCTGAAGATGTAAAACAGTCACATGCATCTGCAATTGAATCTTATATAGAAAAACATATAGGACTTGATTTAGATGAAACTTATAGAGATAAAGATATTATGGGTAGTATGTATTTTCAACGAACTCTTGAAGATTGGGCAAAATTTGATATTAATAATAGAACACGATTTGATGCAGCTATAAGTTCTGGATTAGCAATCATGTCTAATCAGAAGCACCTATATACACCAATTCAAAAACAATCAAAAATAAGCATTAACTTTGCAAGATATAATAACAAGAGTTCAGTTAGTCAATTACTTAAAAGATGAAAGACGTTACAATCAACATACAATCCGCTGCTTTTCCTGATCAATTTGTTTCTGATGCTACAAAAGATACTGTAGAATATGGGTTACAGATAGGACAAGCAATACAATACGAATGGTTTAGAAGAGATAATGGCTCATGTAGATTTTATGATCAATGGGGTGAATTCATGCGCCTGCGTATGTACGCACGCGGGGAACAATCCGTTGCTAAATATAAAAATGAACTTGCTGTAGATGGAGATTTATCTTATTTAAATTTAGACTGGACACCAGTACCCATTATACCAAAGTTTGTTGATGTTGTTGTTAATGGTATGTCTGACAGATTATTTAAAGTAAAGGCATATGCTGAAGATGCAATGTCAGCTGAAAAAAGAAATGAATTTCAAAAACAAATAGAAGGTGAAGTAATTGCAAAGCCATTATTTGAACAAATAGAACAAGAGTTTGGTGTTAATGTATTTCAAACCAACCCTGAAGAGTTGCCAGAAAATGATGCAGAAATGGAGTTATACATGAATATGAAGTATAAACCTGCAATAGAAATAGCACAAGAAGTTGCGATAGATACATTGTTTTCTGAAAATCATTATAATGACATTAGAGGAAGAGTAGACTATGATTTAACTACATTAGGAATTGGTATAACCAAACATGAATTTTTATCTGGTGAAGGTGTAAAAATTAATTATGTTGATCCAGCTAATGTTGTTTATAGTTACACTGAAGATCCATATTTTAAAGACTGTTTTTATTGGGGAGAAATTAAAACTGTACCAATGACAGAGCTTATTAAAATTGATCCATCGCTTACTGATGCTGATCTAAATGAAATAGCAAAGTATAGCCAGTCTTGGTATAATTATTTTAACACATCTCAGTTTTATGAAAACAGTATGTTTTATAGAGATACAGCGACATTATTGTATTTTAATTATAAAACCACACATTCTTTTGTTTATAAAAGAAAAAAACTAACTGATGGCTCGTATAAAACTGTGGAAAAAGATGATCAATTTAATCCTCCACAAGAAATGATGGATGAGGGTAAATTTGAAAAAGTAGAAAAAAGAATAGATGTATGGTATAGTGGTGTTATGGTTATGGGAACTAATATTGTTTTACAATGGAAATTAGAAGAAAATATGGTAAGACCTAAATCTTCTAATCAATTTGCATATCCTAATTATGTTGCATGTGCTCCTAGAATGTTTAAAGGACAGTTAGAATCTTTGGTAAGAAGAATGATTCCTTTTGCAGATTTAATACAAATGACTCATTTAAAAATTCAACAAGTAGTTTCAAGAATTGTACCTGATGGTGTCTTTATTGATGCAGATGGTTTAAATGAAGTTGATTTAGGAAATGGAAATGCATATAATCCAGAAGATGCATTAAGGTTATATTTTCAAACTGGTAGTGTAATAGGTAGAAGTTTTACTCAAGATGGAGAATTTAATAATGCTAAAGTACCTATTCAACAACTTACAGCAAACAGTGGTTCAAGTAAAATGCAAATGTTAATTGCTAACTATAATCATTATTTAGACATGATTAGAGGGGTGACTGGGTTAAACGAAGCAAGAGATGGTTCAACTCCAGATCCAAATGCATTAGTGGGTGTACAAAAACTTGCAGCCCTTAATAGTAATACAGCTACACGTCATATTTTAGATGGTAGTTTGTATATAACTAGGACAATGGCAGAGTGTTTATCTATAAGGACAGCTGATATATTAGAATTTGCAGATTTTAAAGATGAATTTATAATGCAAATAGGTAAATATAACTCATCTATTTTAGAAGAAATTAAAGATTTATATATCTATGATTTTGGCATATTCATCGAAATGTCACCAGATGAAGAACAAAAAGCTATGTTGGAGCAAAACATACAAATGGCTTTATCTAAAGAAAATATAAGCTTAGAAGATGCTATAGACATTAGAGAGATTAATAATCTAAAAATGGCTAATCAATTACTGAAGCTAAAAAGAAAACAAAAACAAGAAGGAGAGCAACAACAAAAAATGCAAGAGCAACAAATGGCTGCTCAAATGCAAATGCAAGGACAACAAGCACAAGCTCAGTTAGAAGCTCAAAAAATGCAAATGGAAACTCAATCCAAAATGCAAGTGAAACAAGCAGAAATTAGTTTTGAAATAGAAAAGCTTAAAAATGAAGCAATGCTTAAGGAACAGTTAATGCAAACGGAATTTAATTTCCAAATGCAGTTAAAGGGTATGGAACAACAAGGGTTGCAACAAAGAGAAAACGAAAGAGAAAGTGCAAAAAATTCACGTATAAGCCAACAGTCTACACAGACATCAAAAATGATTGAACAAAAGAAAAGAAATTTACCAGCAATTAATTTTGAATCTAATGAAGATAGTTTAGATGGGTTTGACTTAGCCGAATTTGAACCAAGATAAGCTTAATTTAGTATTTAATTTTTGTTTAACTTTGTTTAAAATTTAATCTAATTTAATATTATGGAAATAAAAGTACGAGACTTAGGTCAAAAAGAAGAAAAGTCTAAAGCAGAAATTGAGGAGACATTACTTCAAAAACATGAAGATAAGTTTGAAGACAGTGACTCTCAACCTGAAACAACAGATACAGTAGAAGTTTCAAACGAAAACGATACTGAAAAAGAAACTCCCTCATCAGAGACAATTGATGAAACTCCCTCATTAGAGTTAAATGATGAAAACGTTCTTTCTTATATTAAAGATAGATATAACAAAGATATAAGTTCTGTTAATGAATTGTTTGAGGAAAAAGAAGCAAACGAAGAATTACCTGAAGATGTATCTGCGTATTTAAAGTACAAAAAAGACACTGGACGTGGAATCCAAGATTTCTATAATTTACAGAAAGATTACGACTCCATGGAAGATGACTCTGTACTTGCTAGTTATTATAGTATAACCGAAGAAGGGTTAGATGCTATTGACATTCAAGATATTATCGAAGAAAAATTTAATTTTGATGAAGAATTAGATGAACCTCGCGATATTAAGAAAGTAAAACTAGCGAAAAAACGAGAACTTGCGAAAGCGAAAAAGTTTTTGAATGAACAGAAAGATAAATATAAAATGCCTCTTGAGTCAAGTAGGGATCAATTGTCTGAAGATCAACAAGAAAATTTAAATGCTTATGAAAGTTATCTTAAGGAATCTAAAACTATCGAAGAGCAAACTAAAAAGAAGTATAATTACTTCCTAAATAAAACCGATGAGGTTTTTAACAATGAGTTCAAAGGTTTTGAATTTAATGTAGGAGATAATAATATAACTTTTAAACCTGGTACTGGTGAAGAGCTTAAAAATGTTCAGTCCGATGTTAATAATTATATTAACAAATTTATGGACAAACAAACAGGGCTAATTGCTGATCCTAAAGGATATCATCGTTCATTGGCTGTGGCTATGAACCCTGATAAATTTGCTCAATTTTTTTACGACCAAGGTGTTTCTGCAACTGTGGATAATGTTTCTAGAAAATCTAAAAACATAAACATGGACATTAGAAGCGCTGCTCAGCAGACTGTTACAAAAGACGGAATGA
>Ga0209337_1002240_pt1 | contig 14199 bp, 15 predicted proteins | sample LinPmetageLP53_FD_184044 | JGI IMG/M metagenome (GOLD analysis project Ga0209337, IMG submission 184044) | Marine viral communities from the Pacific Ocean - LP-53 (SPAdes) (version 2) | ecosystem: Environmental > Aquatic > Marine > Oceanic | place: Pacific Ocean | collected 2010-02-08
TGACAGCCTTGACCTAAGCTTGCCACAAAAAAGAGAAATGCCTGCCCCATCTTACGCAAGTACCGAAATGGCTAAAAGAGCGGCGCTTCAAAAAGAGATGGACGAATATCTTGAACCAAGATCACCTCAGGTATCTTCAGCCTTGAGTAATGTTCAAAGCAAACAAGACATAAAAAAGCTAAATGAGTACCTTGAGAGACTTTACGGAAACTTGGGCGGAGGCGTTAAATGAGTCAATGGGATGAACAGTATGAAGAAGAACGAGCAGCCCGACGAGAGCAAGAACGTGCCGCTATAGGGCGAGGAGAAGTAACAGGCTCCGAACGTACGTTTGTTAGCGATGGAAAATACAGGTACGGCCTTGATAGCGAATACGACCTTTATCACTTTGGTGACCAGTCATTCAGCCCAAAACAGTTTGGTGAGCTTGACCCTTACGAGGAAGAGTACTTAAGGGGTTTAAAGCAACAAGCGCTAGGCCGGACTGAAACAGCGGCGCAGAAACAAATAGCACAAAATACGCAACGAATGAGCGGCGCAATGCAAGGCATGGCCGCATCAGGGCAATCCCGAAACGCAGCGTCAGCGCTAAGGTCAGGGCGCCAAGGAGCCGAGATGGTTTACGCTCAAGGCCAGGAAGCTCTAGGCATGCAGAAAGCCCAAGACATGGCAGCGGGCGAAGACGCTTTTCGCCAGGCTGCTCTTGGAAAAATTTCAGGTGCGGGTATGCAGGCTGCACAAAGGTCAGCAGCTCAAAAAGCTGCGGGTTATCAAATGGCAGGCGCAGGCATTAGTGCAGGTGCGGCTATTCTTGCTGCTTTGCTGCCTTTTTCTGACAAACGATTAAAATCTAATGTGTCCGAGAAAAAAGGCAAGCACGAGCTTCGGGACATGCTCGGCAAAATGAACGCGGTCAATTATGACATGGGCGGAAAAAACGAGTCAGGGATTATTGCTCAAGACTTAGAGCGGTCTAAGGCTGGAAAAGAAATGGTTAAACGTGGACCCGCTGGCTTACGCATGATTGATACCGGGGAGGCCTCTAAAAAAATGCTGGCAGCAATGGCTTTGATGCACGAAGACAATGAAAACCTAAAGGCTCGGCTTGCAAAACTTGAAGGCAAGAAAGGCGGTAAGTGATGGCAAATGGAGATGACCCAGAATATTATGAGTTTACTGCCGAGGGCGGGCTCGCTCAAAGATTAGCGGAAATGATGGGCGCTGACGATGCAAGGCAGTATATCCGAAAAAAATTAGGTCGGCCGAGAGAGGTTCAGGCCGAGGGTGTTTCCTCTGCTCGACTTGGGGCAGAGCCGGGTGGCGTTCTTGGGGGAGATTTTGTTCGCGAATATCAATCTTCCCCCGAAAGAAGGTTTGAGGTTGCAAGGCTAGAAGAGGACAAAGCAAGGTCCGGAAACGTTAAAAATATAAATAGGCTAATAACTGAAAGAGAAGAAATTGCCGAAAGCAAGCGAATTGCGGAAGGCACTCAAGCTGCAAATGTTGCCGCTGGTGTGGAAAAAGGCGTAAAAGAAACTTTCGATAGGGTTTACGCTGAAACCGGTTCTCTTGAAAAAGCCAACGCAGCGGCCGAAGACGCCCGCGCTTTTTTTGAATCTTCTGCCGCAGGCACCCCGGTTCAACTTCAAAGGCCAGTAGACGACCCAGTAGCTTCAGGGGAGGCTATGCAGCAAGCCCTTGAGCAAAAATATGCAGGGCTTGGGTCCATGCACGGTGCTCGCATATCTCAGCTAAGAGGCTTAGGGTCACAGCTAGAAGAACAGTACGCTGTTGAAAGAGGCTCAGCACTTGCAGAACAGTCAGTGCTTGCCAGACAAACTGAAGACGAGACAGATATTCGGAGAGCTTACCGCGAGCAGGAAAAGGCTCGAATTGAAACCGAAAATGTTAATCGTCAAATAAGAGCAGAGGCAAAAGAAAAAGCGCAGCTTGATATAGATGAGGCTGTTAATGAAGTTGTAAATTTTAAAATTGACCCTAAACGATTTTACAAAGGCACAGGTTCGGCCATTGCGTCGGCTATTGCGGTGGCTCTTGGTGAGTTCGGCAGCAAGCTTGCGGGTGGTCCGAATACGGCCCTAAGCATTATTAACAGAGCGGTTGACCGTGACATTGACGCCCAGAAAACAGAGCTTCAGAATTTAAAGTACGGCGCCTCTGCTGCTGGTAATGCTTATAAGCGATTGCTTGACCGTCACGGAGATTCCGAAAAAGCTGAAAGACTCGCAAGGGAACAGGCACTTACTTATGTTTCAATGCAGCTTGGGGAAGTTGCTGACAGGTATAAGGTGCCTTTGCAGGCGTCAAAACTTGGGCAGCTTATCTCTGGCATAGAAAAACAACGAACCGCCAACGCTATGACTCTTTCAGACAAAGAGTTTGAATCCAGGATTGCCGCTGCAAAACTTCGACCAGCAAAAGTTGGCGGAAAAATGGAGCAAAAAGATACTGAGTTTTTTCAGGATATGGCTGAATTTTACGATGGTATCGGAGAGCTTAAAACTGACTTTGAAGCTATTGGTGGGACATTCGCAAACCAAGCCATGCGTTGGGCTCTTTCAGGTGAGGATAAAGAGAAATTTTTTCAATCGCTTCCTTCCGATATCTCTCCCGACTTTGCAGAAAAGATAGCGCGGTTCGGAGAACGCGGAAGGCTTCTGTCAAAAACTCTTTCAAAGATGAAAGAAGGCGGCAAAATTTCAGATATGGATTTACTGTTCTACATGGAACGTATGCCATTATCGACCGATAACGATAACATGATTAGGTACAAGATAGGCGTTCTTGAGACTCTTGCCCGAAACGCATTAAGGATGCGGCGCGATCTTACTCAGGGTGAGTTTGATAAGTTCAACAGAGAGCTTAAGGAAAAAATGACACAAAGCGGGGTTACGTCGGCTACTGGTGACGAATCAGCAAGAATCAAAAAAGCACTCGGGATTAAAGACTAATGGCAACGCAACTCTATAACTTTGAAACAGGCAGTTATGAAAGTGTACCTGATGAAAAAGTTCAGGAGTACATTCTTGCGGGTGGGCATACCTTTGGAGAAGACCAGCAGGTTGGTATTGTTCTGCCAAACGGTCAGGGCTACAAGGTTGCGGGCAAGAAAGCTGCTCAAGCCCTTGGTCTGGGCGCTAAATTTGAATCAGAGTCTGACGCAATTAAACGAGAATACCGGCAAGAGTATGGGAGCGGTTTTGACAATGCTCTTTTAGCTTTTGGCGCCGGTGTTGGTCGTGGTGTAACTCTTGGGCTTTCCGATGCTGTTCTTACGCAAACAGGAATGGCTGACCCTCGCGTTTTAGATGCTTACCGTGAAGAGTTTGGAGGCTTGAGCCTTACCGGTGAAATTGGCGGAGCCATTCTTCCCGCGTTTTTAACAGGCGGTACTGGTGGTGCGGCTACGCTTGCCAGGTTAACTCCTGCGGGTGCTGTATCACTGGCATCGACAAAAGTGGGCCAGCAAACAGCAAAAACATTAATTGCAAAATCAGCCACAGATTCTTTATTGCGAAAAACTGCACAGGCAGGGGTTAGCGCTGGCGTAGCTGCTGGCCTCGAAGGAACTATCTATGGTGCAGGCATTGAGCTCAGTGATTACGTTTTAAAAGATAAACCTAAATCTGCCGAACAAATCCTTAGCAATATAGGACTTAGTGGTTTTCTTGGTGGGGCTCTAGGTACAACAATTGGCGGTGGCGCCGTTCTTTCTCTTGGCGGGGCAAAAGCGCTTGTTCAGAAAACAGTGCGGATGATTGAAAAGGTGTCTGATTCAAAGCTTGTTGAGGGCTTTACAGATACCGTTGCCAACGTAATTGCTAAGGCAACGGGTGAAGACCCTTCTACGGTTCAACGTTTACTTAAGGTTGGCAAAAAAGACCAAGCTGCTAAGTTTGGCGGAGTTGACGATGTTATTGAGCAAAATGAGTCCTTGCTTAAAAGCATTCGGGCTGAAGAGGTTGCATTAAAAAGAGACAAGATAAACAAACGAATTGCCGATAGGGCAAGAAAGAATGCCGAAGACCAGGCTATTGGGGCACGCCAGGAAGCGTTTGAAGACATTTCAACAAACCTGGAAAGAGAGCGCCGAGCAGTTGTAGACGAGCTTTCCGAGGATGAGATTTCAGTAATCCTTGAAGACTTGCATATAAGCGGCAAGCTTGACGATATTGATGCCGATATTCACGAGTTAAGAAAAGCCAATAGCGATATACGGGCGGCATTTGTTGAAGACAATCTTGGCCTAGTCGAGAATCATGCGCTTGCAAGAGAGCAGGAAATTATTCGCCTTAACTCTTTAAACGAGCAGGCAAGATTAACAAGGGCCGAGATTCGCGGCAAGGACATAAACGCGCAAGAAGAGTTGTCTGAAATTAGGAGAAGCCGTAACGAGGCTGACCTGCAAAAGAAAAACGACCTCGCAGGGTTTAAAAAACAGCAAGCTGATTTTATCGGAAGGTTCACAGAAGAGCAGATTGACGCGGGGCTCCTTCAGCTTAGAGCTCAAGGGCATCTAGAAGAAGAGCTTTTGGACATTGCAAAAATGACCAAAGAACAGAAGCTTGAGTTTGCCAAAGACAACGCTGAGTTGATGTTCAGAAAAGCTGGGTCTGATGCTGAAAGAGCCGAGCTTTTTAGAACCATTCAGGAAAAAATGGTTGCTGACCGCGCTCTTAAGCTAACGGTTAGCGATGATATTTTAGCTCAAAGAGAAAAGGTTAAGGAAACCGCTGAAGGTGCTCGCTCTGAAATGGACGAGTTGATGGCTGATGCAAACAAGCAGTTCAATAACCTCGCCACTGAAACAACTAGATCTCTTGACGAAGCTGTTCATGGAATGGAAGAGCTTAACACGTTCTTTCAGGCTGGTGGCGTTGCTGGTGGCGGTGGAGTTAAGGAAGGGTTCTTCTCTCAACTATTGCCAAAGATTGGCGCGGGTGGTGATGAAACAACTCGAAACGCTTTAACCAGTGCTTTAAATATTGCCAAAAGACTCGAAGGCGTTGAAAGCGTTTTAGCTGCAAGTGATGACGTATTTTTTAGCGGCGGAAGCTATGGCAGGCTGCTTAATAATTTTAGGTCAAGAATTTCTCGGTCAGTGCTAGAAGCCGCAAACAAAGCCTCAACATCAAAAGGTGGGCAACGAATATATATTGGCCTTGACGACATGAGCCCTAATGAGCTTCAAGCGTATGCTCAAAAGTTTTTAGAGGGTACGGGTTTTAAGTCAAGCGCTGATGCTAATAGAGCAATATTTCGAGAAGTAGATGACCTTAAGCGGCGACTGCAAGAAGAGTTCTATCGAAAGAGCTTTAAGCAAAACTCCCCTGAACGACGAGCAGAAAGCGGTCTTAAGGGGATATTCGACGAGATTGACGATACGTTTTTGAAGAACAGTGAGCTGTTTGGAGATGAAGCGGTTGATATGTACACCGAGATGAACTCGGCCATGAGCCAGTATCTAAAAGCTCGGGGTTTATTTCGGCCAAAGTTTAGTAGACCGTCCCTGCACTCTTCGCTTGGTGAGTCTAAGCAATTAGCAATTAATACAATTCTTAAAAACATCACCAAGGAAGGTCACGGAAGCGTCAACAACCGTCGTCTTCTTATGGGATACCTCGACGCTGCTGAGAACCTGCAATCTCAATTTGCCAAGTATTATCCGAAAGAAACGGCCCAAGCAGGGGCCGCACTGGTTAAAGGCAAACCGAGTGCTCCTGTGTCTGGGCTCAAGGAAGGCTTTGATTCAACTTCACGGCAGGCGATGGAGAGCATTAAGCGTGTTCGAGACAAGATTTCACGGGCGGAAAGAAACCGCCACTCAATGGACGCCTTTGAGGCAATCACTGGCCAACGGATTCATCTGGATGAAGTAGGCGACGACGTTGCTGCCCACTTAAGCGGATACAGTGATAAATTAAACGACCTGGCAGTAGCGCGTGGAGAGCTTGAGCGATTGAGTAGGCTTCGCCGCGCCATTGGTTCAGACACTTTTGAAGACGCTAAAATGTTTTCGGCTGAAACTAAAGAGCTCGCGGCAGCGCTCCAAAAAACACTTAAGGGTGACAAGCTAGAAGAAATCAGAAGAATGTCGGTGCTTGCTGATGAGCACGCAGGGGCATCTAAAGAGCTTAGTGATTTAAAGAATAAGATAAAAGAAAGAAAGTTAGAGGGTGCAGCTGAAAAATCAACGGTTCTTCAAAACCTAAAAAAGCAAGAAATTGCCGCACAGAGCCGTTCAAACAAGATTCAGGCTGAGTTAAAAGACGCTCACGAAAAAGTTAAGAACACTGTTCGGCGCTCTATTGAAGAAGAAAAAACGTTACTTGATAAGATTGCAAAAGAAGCTGACGACCTTAAATCAAGCAGTAACTTAAGAACAACTCACGAGAAATACGCAAAGGTAAAGTTAAAGGCTGACCGCGATAAGAAGATTTTTGAAAAACAACGCGAAATTGACAATCTTGAAAGACAAATAAAGGTAAACAAAAGCAGGCTTGGGGAAACCAAAAAGCTCTATACAAAGAAAAGAAAAGAGCGCGGCCAGACTTTTAAAAATATTGACGAAAGACTTCAAAAAGAAAAGAAGCAGCTTAAAAAAGACCTTGACGATATCAAGGCGCAAAATCGAGCAGACAAGGCGTTTGATGCTGACCAGATAGACGAGAGAGAGATTCGTCTACTTCTTAGAAAGCAGGCGGCTCAGGATATTTTGACCAATGCCCGTAAAGGCAAAGACGCGGGCGGGTTAGGCTCTGCTGTTCTTGCGGGCCTTGGGGCGTCTGTTCCCTTTGGGCTTGGCGGCGGGGTGGTTACGGGTCTAGCGGTTTCAATGACTAAGCCTACGTCTTTTGCTCATATCACCACCGGCATGTGGGCAATGACTGAGGCGACTGAAAAAGTAATGGCTCGCGGCGTTGACGCAGTGGTTGACGGTCTTCTTGGGCGAGCTGTCCCAGCAATCCCGAGCAATCGCGTAAACAAACTACCTTTGTTTTTAGGGTCGCTTTCGGCTCTGGCTGAAGCAGATACACCAGGAGAACGAAAAAGCGAGTACGTTAAAGCTAGAGAGCGTTTAACAACACTGGCTCGAAACGAGGAACTCTTAACCAGCACCTTAAGCCAGTCCACAAAAGAAATTGCAGAGATTGACCCTGAAATGTCTCAAGAGCTTCAGATACAAGGAGCTAACGTTGTGGGTTATCTTGATGAGCATCTTCCCACTGGCAGTTCGGGCCTGGGCGGTGGTGCGCTTGCTAGAAGCATTCCCCCAACAGACACGGAAATCAGAAAAGCCGTTGAGCTTGTTGAGCTCTGCGAAGACCCGATTAACGTTATATGCCAGAATTTTGCAAACGGTACTTTGTCTGATCAAGAAATTGCTATGTGCCGAAGCTGCTTTCCTGACGTACTAGAAAGCATTGTAGCGGGTGTTCACAATGGTTTGTCGAAAAAGAAACAAGAGGCAATTGACAGCGGAAAGCCGGTCCCCCGGTTAAATTACCACAAGCGACTTCTTCTAGATAAAGCTACGGGCGGTGGCGTTGAGTCAACAGCGTCAGGTGAGTTTATTTTAACCTACAATGAAGTCATAACCCCTTCCCCACAAGGCCCTGCAAACCAAACAAAAGGTAAGAATTTTAACCCCTTGAAAAAGGGTGTGGGCCGAGCGACACTACCATTACAGACTGCGATGGAGTCTGTAGGAACATAACCAATTAGGCTGAAGATATGGCCTTGAGGAGATTGATATGAGAACTATTACCAAAGTATTCACCGGACTAACTGGTGACACAGAAGCCACCGCATTGGACTTAAAGGTCCAAGAGCATGGTCGGCAAACGTGGGAATTTTACGCTGACAACAGCTCGGCTAATATTCGCATTCGGCTTAAGTCTATTTTTACGGACGATACCGGTACTGAAGTGGCTATCCCCACAATTCAAACGATTGACCTAGCAGACTCGACGCTGACGATTGTAAACTTCGACATGAAGCTTTCACACGTTCGATGCACTTACGATGATGATGGTACTGGTGACATGGCTGGTGACCTCCACATCAAAGCAACAACGGCAAAGGGGTAAGTCATGGCAGATGCAAAAATTATTAATTACGGTCAACCTATTGGCGCAGGCTCTACGGCTATCCCAGACAACAACGCTACGGCGCTTGTAATCGAATCAACAGACGGCGAAGAGTACGTTCGCGTAATTTCCACCGACTCAGGCGAGCGCGTTGTCCTGGGCGAGGGAGACGGCAGCACGGGTATTCCGGTTGTTGTTGGCCCCGGAGATAGCACCGGCAAAGAGTTTGCTATCAACAACGGCGCAAACGACTCCATCAACTTCGACATTGGCGGAAGCGACAGCTACGTAGACGCTGTAGGACATAACTTAAACATCGGCGCTGGTACTGCAGGGAAAGCTGTCAACTTTTACGTAGCGGGTGTAAGCCCAGCCTTGGCAATTGCGGGCACCACGGGGGCGGTCTCAACTAAGGGCGGACTCTCAACAGCGCTGACCGGTAAGATGGGGACAGGCGGGTCTTCTAGCACAACTATTACAGGCGGCACTGGTGACGATGCAACAAATTTTGGCGTTGATTTACACGTCGGTTCAGCTATTAAAATTGGGTCAGACATTAGAACGGTAACCGTAATTGATAGCACAAGCACTCCCCAGACCTTAACCGTTGACACTGCTCTAACAGCGGCTGCGGGCTCTTCCGGCACAACTGATGGCGGCGAACTCTTCGCGGTTAAGAACGGCGATGGTAAATCAATCCTAAGCGTAAATGCTACAGGAGTGCTTGGCCTAAGCACAACGCCAGACGCTACGGCTTCTTCAAGCAATCTTCTTGGCATCGGTGACCCCGACATGTTTAACGCCGTGACTACAGCATTGCATGCTACAGTGATAGGTAACTGCCGAGATAGTAAACCGTGGAGCCTTGCGAGCGGAGACGGCTCAACTTTGATCGGGTTTGAGGCAGGGCGAGCCCTTGTTTCTTCAGTTCGAACAGTGGCAATCGGTGGAGCTTGTCTCGACACTGCATCAAGTTCAACTGATGTTACTTCCGTTGGATTCGAGGCTGGTAGAACTTCAGGAAATAACTCTACTTTTTTGGGTGCGTTTGCGGGCAATCAAGCAACGGGAGTCAATAATATTGCGATTGGAAGATCTGCCGGTGATCACATAACAACCGGCGTCGGAAATTTAATTCTAGGTTACTACGCAGATGGCGTTGCAGATGCGAATAACCAAATCGCGATAGGAAACCAAGTTGTTGCAGGGGGAGCTTCAACGGCCTCTATCGGCGATGCATCACATGTGGCCACGCTAAACTTTGCCAGTGGCAGTCAAAGTTGGTCAACAACTTCCGACTCAAGAATTAAAGAAAACGTTGAGGATGCTATTCTTGGTCTAGATTTTATCAACGCCTTACGGCCTGTCAGGTTTACGGAAGTGAACCCGCAAGACTGGCCGGAAGAAATTAGGCCACACGTCTATTTTGACAAAGAGAGAACCCGCAAAAATAGCGACGGCACGGAAGAAACATACACAGAGCCAGCTAAAGAACGCGAAGCAACGTCTACTGTTGTTGTCGATGGCCTTATGGCTCAAGAGGTTAAAGCAGCGGCAGACGCGGCGGGTGTAAGTTTCTCGGGCTGGGAGCAACAGCCTAACGGAATGCAGCGTTTGCAATATGAGAAATTTGTTTTACCTTTGATTGCGGCTTGCCAAGACTTAAGCGCTCAGGTCACGGCGTTAACTGCCAGAGTGGCAGAGCTTGAGGCAGGCGACTAACGTGGAAGATGCGCTGATTCAAAGTGGCGGGACCGCCGGATTAATCGGTGCAATCTACGCGCTTATCCAGGCAGTCAAACAACATAAAGAAAAAAATAACGGAGGGTCGACATACTCTCGAATAACCATTTTAGAAAACAAAGTTGGCGAGCTTCAAGAAGAGCTGACGCAAGCTAATGACAAGCTTGTTAAGTGCCACCGTGATCTGTGTGAGTTCCGGGAAGAATTTAGAATTTTTCTTACCAGATCTGAAACACGAGAAGAAATGCGACGGGAGATGTTGAAATGATTAAAGGTGTTACAAAAGGCGTTAAGTCTACAGAGTTTTGGATGTCTCTTGTTGGGATGGTTGGCGGGATTGTTTGTGCTGTATTTGCTGAAGCTCAATGGGCGCAAGTAGCCGGTGCTATTCTATCTGCCGTGTGTGGTAAATCGTATGCTGACTCTCGCAAGACAGTTAAAGCTGCAATTGCCCTCGGCGGCGCTAAAGTCGATGCTGCTCGAATTGCTGCGGAGGCAACCGAGGCAGTGGGAAAGTCCAAGGAGTAGTTGATGCTGTGGCGGGAGGCTTGGCGCAAGCGGAGAGTCTTCCGGAGGATACGGTTGACCTACTACTCGGTGCTGTTGTTGACAATGCTGGCCCCAGGGGGATTGCTAATCTTGATGTCCGTCTTGGCAAAGATGTCGTCGCATTCGCAAGCGGGGAGTTCGCAAATCAAGACGACTGGCAAGCGATGGCCGGTTTGAAGATGAGGTGGTGATGGCAAAAGCAATAAAGACCAAACCCAGGGGTAAGGCCAAATGCAAAACATTCAAAAACCCTAAGACAGGTCGAACAAAGAAAACTTGTTATGGGCAGTCAGGCAGCGCAAAGAAGGGCGGTCCTCGTGTCAAGCCAGGTACGTCTAAGGGCGATAGCTACTGTGCTCGAAGCTTAGGAATTAAGAAACGATTATCTAAGAAAAAACAAAACGACCCGAACAGTGCTAACAATCTATCCCGTAAACGCTGGAAGTGTTCCGGCGCAAAATCAAGGAGAGCGTAATGCCAAAAGTAATGGGACAATCTTTTCCGTACACCACAAAGGGAAAAGCTCAGGCAAAGAAAGCAGCAAAGAAAGTTAAGAAGAAAGCTATTGCGACCAAGAAGCCTAAGCGGGCTGGGAAGTCTAAGCGTGCGTAATGCAAATCGGGCGCTACTTTAAGCAATCAGAATTTGAATGCCCGTGCTGCAAGCAGTCGTCGCCAAGCACTAGGCTTGTGTCGATACTTGACACAGCAAGAGCTCAACTGGGACCGCTGCGAATCAATAGCTCGTACCGGTGTGAGAAGCACAATAAAGCTGTAGGTGGCGCCGTCAACTCGCTGCATCTGCCGCAAGATGACGGTCGTGTACTGGCTGCTGATGTTACTTATGCGGATGCCGGTAAAAGGCACGGCGAGCACATGCTTCGGCTTTATATAACGCTTGAGAATATTGCCCGCAGGTACAACGAGCCCTATGGGCTTGGTCTTTATGCGACGTTTACCCACATAGACACACGAGGCGAGGCAGGTAGGACGATGGCAAGATGGGATCAGTATCCGTGGCCCCGCTAATAGCTCTTTACTTTATCTGCGGGAACCACCTCTGCGTTATTGTTTAGCTCGCTAAGAATAACCTGCGGACCCTGCTGCGGTTCTTCTGAGGAACTGCCTGCTCTAAGATGTCTTCAGCTTCGCTTAGCCTCTTGAAGCCTTCTCGGAGCTTCTGAACCACGTCTTTGTATATTTCAGAAACCTCTTGGTGGGCTGTCGAATCATTCATCCAGCTACGGCCCACAAAGTTTGAACCATTGTCTGACAGGCTTCGTGCGGTATCCTCGATAGCCTCCATTAGAGCTTTGCACGTTTCTAGGTCTATCTTCTCTTGCGGTTGCTTTCCCATTACTTGGCCCCTAAAATAATCGAGGTTAACTTCTGTTTGTCTGCTTCCGTGATTTGCTCAGCCTGCTCTCGGTCACCCACTGCTGCACGCTCTAGTGCGTAGCTTCGCTGCAAGCCAAAGTGAGCCAGCGTTATCGCTACCCCTGCCACAAGTAGTAGTCCTTTAAACCACCACGTATCATTTTCCCTGGTGGTTGGGTTTTCTCCAAAATCTCTCATTAAAATTACCCTTATGATTTGTTAGTCCCGCGATTAGTATTTTTGGTAGCGCCCCACGCCTGGCGCTTTTTCTTGTCGTAAGCTTCTTTCGGTAACGGATGCATGCACCTGGCGCAAAGCCAGAAGGGCTTACCGTTTACGTCAGTGAGCTCAAGCTCAACCTCAGTCCTAACGCAGCCTTGGCAGTATGACGTTTTCTGTTTCAATGGCCCAACCCTATGTTTGTAAAATTCAAAATCTTGTTTGAGGGATTCTTAGCTTCACGCCCTTGCGGGCTGGGCCAAATCTCATAATTCGTCTCGTGCTTTGTCGCGCCTAAACCTAGCGACTTCGCGCTGTATGCCTTTGCTGACCCTGCGCCTGGTTGCCAACTCTATGCCGACTGCGACAAAGAATAAAGCAAACGCCAGCGCAAGAAACAGTAGTGCAAATATTAGCCCTCCCATTAAAACGGCGCCCCTTCATTCTTGCCGCTCATGAACTGCATGTCGCTGGCAATGATGTCTGTCGTGTGCTTGGTGTTCCCGTTCTTATCCTCGTACTGGCCATACTCAATGCGCCCTTCGATGTAGACCTTCTTGCCTTTCGCCAGGTACTCACCGCAGACTTCAGCCTTCTTTCCAAATAATGTTACCCGGTGCCACTGGGTCTCTTCCTGGTATTGCCCAGACTGGTCTTTTCGCTTCTGGCTGGTAGCTATAGATAGCTTGCAAATAGCTGTTCCTGCTGAAGAAAACTTCATGTCGGGGTCTGCCCCAAGATTTCCAATTAAAATAACTCGATTTACTGTAGACATATTGTCACTCCTCTTTGTTAAATTCCCATTGACGTTAACCGCAACAAGACCTAAGGTCAAGCTAGGACTATCAAAGGAGTTTTGAATTGGAAATTAGAAATCCAAAAATATTAGGGTCAACTGACCAGAGCGCTATTCAAGGCGTTCATTCGTGGAAGTCGGGGCATGATGTGTTCCGCCGTATTACGGGGCTTGAGGAGCCTAAGCCCCCTGGTGACATCTTGGAGCTCGGCCTTCTTATGGAGCCAAGCCATAAGCTTATGCTGGAGCGAGTGCTGAAGCGAGGCGGTTACAGTGTGTTTTTAAAGCGAGCGGGTACTCTGCATTATGAAGTTGACGGTGTTCCTATGCGTATCACCGGGGATTACTTTGCGGTTCCCAGCATTAGGCACCGCAAGGCATTGTTTGGCGCGGAGCTTAAAGAGGCCCACGGGCAACAGCGCTCTGCGTGGGGCGAGGCAATGAGTGACGACATTCCAGAGATGTATAAGATTCAGTGCCTGCTCCAGTGCTACCGGTATGACTGGCCGTTCGTAATTCTTAGTGCCAGGTTTAGCAATTTTGCTATGCCGACCCCGTTCTTAATTCATGCTGACAACGAGCGTGCTCAGTACATCGAGGGGCAGTCTGCCGCCTGGTACAAGGCGCACGTTGAGACGGGTGTGATGCCTGCGGTTGATGAGTCTGACGCATGCCGTCGCACGTTGCTTGAGCGGGAGCGGTGGCTTGAGAAGCGCCGACCCTTAAACGAGGAAGAGGTTGTTGTAGCGGAGGAGATTGCCCGGATTACGCGCCGCATTGATGCGGATAAGAAGCTTCTTAAGACTGAGCAAAACAAGTTGATTGAGTCTGCCGGTGAGTATGAAGAATTGACGTACCAGGAAATCACTGAAGACAAGGTGAAGGATAAGAAGTTCTGCCAGTTCAAGGCAGATAAAAATGGCAAGATGAGCGCTAAGTTTTACCCGAAAGGATTCGCAGTATGAGTAGTGAGTTAACAAAATTTAATCCAAACAGCTTCGACGAGCTTGTCACATTTTGCGGGATGCTGTCACGCACGCAGCTTGTCCCTCGTGCCTTGCACGGTAAGACTGACGACATCATGGCGATTGTTATGATGGGGGCAGACCTAAGGCTTAGCCCAATGCAGAGCTTGCAGAATATTAGCTGTATCAACGGTAAGGTTACCATTTGGGGTGATGGCCTGCTTGCTATCTGCCAAGGTCACCCGAGCTTTGTCGGAATGAAGGAATGGATTGAGCACGCGAACACGCCCGATGCCGTAGCTTACTGCCGCGTCCATCGCCGGTTCGGGGATGAGGTACAGGAGACAGTGCGGGGCTTTAGTGTTGACCAGGCAAAGCGAGCCAGTCTCTGGGGTAACAAGGGGCCGTGGTCCCAGTACCCTGAGCGAATGCTACAGATG
>Ga0209337_1002241_pt1 | contig 14197 bp, 24 predicted proteins | sample LinPmetageLP53_FD_184044 | JGI IMG/M metagenome (GOLD analysis project Ga0209337, IMG submission 184044) | Marine viral communities from the Pacific Ocean - LP-53 (SPAdes) (version 2) | ecosystem: Environmental > Aquatic > Marine > Oceanic | place: Pacific Ocean | collected 2010-02-08
ACCCCCACTGCTTATTGGAGTAAAAATCTGTCCTACCGTATGTTCATTCGAAAGAAAGAAGGGAATAAAGTTATCCCCCCACACTCAGAGATTTACCTGTATTCTGCAAACATAAGAACCGGAGGATTATACAGCGAGTCAACTCTTGTCGGTAAGGCCACCGCAGAAGTTGAGACAACAAAGGGCATATTCGGTTCTTTCCTACCCGACATACCACTGTACAACCCAGGAGTAAACCCTCAATTAACCGACGGTCTCAAAGATTCCTTTTCCGATAAGGTACTAAATACACCTTCGACAGAAGCATGGCTCCGTAATGGTAACAAGGAACCATTTCATTATGCCTATGTTGTCAACAGTTCATGGGACCCTACTCATAAACTGACCCCCACTTCGAAACTCAGCTCAAAGGTCTCAACTGCATTACTTGGTACTCAAACAAGGGACTGGTATGACCCATCTTCTCCAATAATTGGAAACACCCACACAGATTGGATGAGAGCAACAAAGTGGAGTAATTCAAAGTTCAAGGGAGTAGGAATATTCTCTCCCTCCATCAATACCCTTCGATACGATATGTTTGGTGAATATCAAAACCATCCAGAGTTTTACGAAGGTAAGAATACCATTGCTGCTACTGAAATGAGGTGCATAGCATTCCCCAAAGCTACCTCAGCTAAGATAGTTGAATTCATGAATAGAGTTCCGGCAAGGGTTGCTGAAATTTTGAACTCAGTTACTAATGCACCAAATAGTGCCTGGAGTGGAGATACCCACCGGCTCCTTACTGAATGGCATAAGTTCGCAGTGGTCGGGGGGTATAACGCACTAGAAAAGGACTGGCCAGAAATACCGCGGAAGCAATATGCACGGGCCCCAGGCTCAAACGCAGCTCCACGATACTTCTATGACAAACTAGCTCTAAGGAATATTCTTAGGCCATTTGGCACATTCCTTGAAAATACTACCGAGTCTCTATTCATCCAAGACCCACTATCTGTAATCAGCAAAGCATACGCCCGACTGCGCGAAAACAAGCCGGCCATAAATGAAAAACACTCGGATGCCGCAAATTTGTGGAAGTTCACACAGTGCTATGATGAAAAGGACTTTGGAGAGGGTTACTCAGACTACATGGCCCTCTTAGGTGCTATTGCTTACTTCAACTCGTACCATATGTTTAGCGATACTGGCCCGGTTAGAACTTACCCGGAATGGTGCAACCCGTTCAAAGGAAAGGTTAGCGCTATTGTCACTTCTGTAATTGGTTCCAATACTGGTTCAGTAATTTACTCTTCGCAAATCAACGATACAGAAGATGTGTCAATCATGCATCGTGTACTAAAGGGGCTTGGAGCGTTTGAGGGAATGACCGAGCTCCCAGTCTTTGATACCCCTGAGTTCCATGTAAGGTGGGTGTCACGCAGCCCAACAGAAAGCAAAGTACTTGATTCTCCATTCGTCAATGGCTACCCTCTAGTTCCCGTAGGAGGGCTAGAAGCACAATCATTTCCTGGCCTTAACAAAACCTACGGAGATGCGTTTTACACTGCCATCTTGAACTCCGCAATTCTTCAACCAGTATTCAAACAGCCTAAGAGCACTTATTACATGTACTCTTCACTTAGAATACCAGTCAGCACCATAGGAGTTAGCTCTAAAACTTATGGAATGCGACCAGGAGCTGCCTACTCTTTTGACACAGTTGCCAATACTCAGACTTCACTATCTAGCATGTTTACTGGGTCTAAAGGATTGACCTACACGGGCATAGCCGGTATGACCGGAGTTGCCTTCATAGGACTGTTAGGGGTTGCGATGTTCAAGAACATAAACAACGAAGGCGCCTTTGCCGATGTAAGGTTCAAAACCGACTGAAAAAGAAACTACTAAGACGCATGACCTTTTGGAGTGATATAATGCTGAGCAACAAGTACCTTCAAGTTCGTGCTACCGGCAGCGCTGGCTTCACAAACCTACTCCCCCTTCCAAAAAGCGGAAAGGCTGGAAGATGGTGGTTAGGAGCTGGTATGATTTACATTGCAGTTGGAGCACCAGGAAGTAAAAAGGTCATTAGGGAAATTGCGTCTATTATCGACCAACCAAAGTATTTTGCTAAGATAGTTACTGGTGGTGTTGGAAGCTATTTAGTCTTCAACGCTGCGAGCTGATTATCGATGAGAAAGAGAAAAGAAGTCAAAGTAATTAACCGATGGAAAGCTGATGGATTCAACGGAGAAATACCAATAGGCGGAGATGAAGAAGAAATGCTAGGGACCGCGATGAACATGGCAAATAACTTGGGCGACCTCGCCGATGTTGCCAGTAAGTCTATGAGTGTCGTCCGCCCTTTAAGCTGGTTTGCGCTTTACGGTGGCAGCGGATATGTCATAGGTAACACAGCAATGGCTTACTTTGGTGACGAAGTTGTCGGGGCTGATGTTGATGCAAGGCGACTCGCCTATCGAGTAGGTTATCTTGCAGGGTCCGCGACGATAGGCCTTTGGGCTAATGGCTTTCCATCTAGCATAGGAGAATATGCTCGTGCAGGTGGAGTAGGACTTGGAAGTATGGCTCTTGCTGCTCGTAGGTCTGTCGCTCAACCAGCAATGGGTCGTACTTCACCTATGCGTACTAATTTACTTAGAGTCGGTCTTGCTAGCTATGGAGTAGCCGGCGTCACACTTCTGATAGACAAAGTTAGGGGGAAACTATGATGAGCCAGCATTCGCATTTAATGGCCCGATATAAGCCTAGTATTGGTACTGACTTGACCTATCCAGTTGATTCACAGTACCTCAACAGCACCATAGACACCTGGGAGTTTCAGCCAGGCTACAATAAGGCGGCTCCGACACCTACGAATAAAACTCTATGGGCCGAAGTTGGAGGAGATGTTGCAGCGTACAAAGCAGCATTCTTAAAATCAGACCAAGGTGCTTTTAGAAAACCATTTGAAGAGTCAACAATGATGGTAGCTCCTGTTAAGTGGGACACTGGTTACACGGGTCCTACTGAAGAAGTACTATCCAAGCTCGCGTTAATGCAAGGAGAGGCTATCCGTGTAAAGGACGCGATAGGTGTAGTAAACAATTCTATCCAAAGGTTAGAGGGTTTGCTGTATCAAGTTCAAAACGACCTTAAAGAGAAATATCGACTCAGGAACAATACAGCTTATGCTAGTCTAGCCGCTGACAGAGCTCCTGAGATTCTTAAGACACTAGATGGGGATATTGCGACCCTTGAGGGTCTATCACTAGCTTATTCAACTCAACTGGCTGAACTAAGGACCCACGGTCGAGTACTCAACGAAGAGCTAGAGCTATTGTTAAGAGAATACAAAGAGAACGCAGCCAAGTTAAATATCAATGATGGCTTTGCAGCAGAACTTCGTAGGGCAGCTGGGAGTGGAGCAGTAAAGGGCTTCACATTTGGCAGCATTGGTGGTGTAGTCGCGGCAGGGGCTTTGGTATTCATCATCGCACAATCTCGCCGTGCAACACGAAGAGTAAGGAGCACTGCAAGAGGTGCTAACGGACTCTTCTTTAGAGCTTAATACGCAACGAATGAGTCTTGATGATATTTCTGACCTTTTGGTTAGAAAGATTCACCCGTTGAGCTATCAATGAAATAGGCAGGTCATTACCCTTCATAGTGAATATCTGCTGGACTACTGCCCAGTCTTGGTTTGGAACTAAGTTTCGCTGTTCATCGTAAGACATACCGAACGGAGGTCGACCCCCTTTCTTTTGTTTCATTCCTACTCGAATCGACTTTGAACGCAAGCGAGAATAGTACTTCGCCGAGTCTGCGATAACTTTCAAAGTGGGTGTATTGATTTGGTCATAATCCATTAGCGCAATTCCCACTGGGATTTCCTTAGTGTCAAGGATTGCTAACTGGTCAGCTAAAACTGCGCCTTTCCCATGCCATTTCGCTATGTCATGCATTATGACACCTGTCAGACGGTTAGAATGTGCTAAAGCCATCAAATCATCCCAAGATTTTCCAGAACCATATCCTTCGCTAAACAATTGAAGCTCTTCCGTCCAACCCATGCTTCGCGCCTTTTCAATACACACTGGTAGCATTTCCTTAACATCGCCAGGGGCGTCAATCGGCTTCCACAAAAATACTGCTTTCATTAAAATTCACCTATCTGTGCTTTCCAAAAATAGAACCCACCAATGAGTCCTATGATAGTAGCAATAAGAACCGCCTCAGTGTTGGAGGCCAGCCATGAATAAAGGGCGATGTAAGGGTAGTCCCAGCCTAAACCCTCAGTGGAGCAGACGAATGATGCAAGACCCCCTAAAATGACCAAGCCAAAAGCACACGAACGAATCATATGCGTGTCCCAGCCAAAGTAAGGGTCCCAAAACATTCCTACTTTCCTCCGAAATGAGCCTGACATTCTTGCTTGAAGTCACACAGGTTATCGCACCAACCGTAGTTGGTAGGTTTCTGGTTTGGCCAAGGCTTGAAGTTCTTGTAGTCATTGTGAAGGTCGGTGTCCCGAACGAAAGCCCGTAGGCGATTGATGAACGCATCGTAGTGAATTTGAGTCCTTACAGTCTTTGCACGGTAAGGTACAACAGGCTTCTTCTCTCGCTTGTCAGCACCACCAGCGGTGAATAGCTCTTGCTTAGGAATGATGATGTAGTCAAACTCGGTTGGCTTCCCAGTCATGTACCCATAAGCAGTAGCTTGGAGCGTAGCATCGGCTTTGTTATCAGACCATCCCCAACGAGGATTAGGGTTGGAGGTTTTGAGGTCTGCTAGCTTAGCCACAGGGCCAGTAACATCAACCACCCAATCTATGTAGCCACGAACAAATGTTTCGGGTCCGCCTTCGGGTCCCCAATCGACTTGACGAATAGCATCGACTTCTGTTTCAGTGACAGTACGAGGGTCAAACCCATCGATAGTGCCACCGTCTTGTAGTGCATCATAGAATCCATTAAACCAGTGCTTAGCCTCTTCGACTGCTTGAGCCTTTTGTGAGGCTGTCATTTCAAAGCCCTTTTTACTGTAAACTATTCCTTCAGATTTCTCGACTTGCTCATCCCAAGCCACTTCAGCCATTAGCTCGTAGTACTCTTTGTCTCTTTCGACACCAGCGGAAAGGTCATTCAATAGATGCTCAACGCCAGCGTGTACAGCAGTTCCCTGGGGTAGCCAAACCTTACCAGGCTTTCTCAGTCCCAAGACATATCGAAACCAAAAGGCTGCCGAACACTTAGACCAAAGGTCTAGCTTAGAAGGGCTAATGTGATTCTTTTGCCAGCGTTGTCCATCTGCTCTCTTGAACAAGTCAGACATTTACTTCACTCACCGCTAGTCGATATCCGATTCCGCTCAGGCTTTTGATTTCCTTCGCAAACAAAGCAAGGTCTTTCTTAGTGTTGAATGAAATCGTTGAAATGATTTCATCCTTTGCGTCAATGATGTGTAGTAGCTTCTTCGCCATAATTCTCAACCTTTCCAAGTTCAGGCAGACTATAAAGGTACCCTTTTTTATTGATTCTTTGCGATTCTGTCAACTAAAACAGTCTTAGTACCATCTGTATCAAGACCCATCATATCGCACAAATCAATCAGCTCGTCTTTCTTCATTCTTCGGAGCTGGTTAACAGTGGTGTAGCCTATTTGAGTTTCGACGACAGCTTCTTCAGGCTCAGGTTCTGTTTCCGCTGGGGGCTGACTTGGTTCTTCGGCATAGTCAAACTCTAACTCTTCTTCAGGCTTAGATTCAACCGGCTCTTCTTTCTCTTCATACTCAAAGACAGGCTCCTTGAGCGACGAAGTCATAATAGGGTCGTCAGATGGGAATGCTAACTCTTCAAGCATGTTCAGTAGCTGGTACTGAAACCCGATGAAAAAGAATAGGTGAATCAATAGAATACCAGCAAGAACCCAAAGAGGCTCGATGTTTTCAAACAAGCTCCTCACGCTCCTCGTCTTTGTTTTCAATTTCTGTCAAGAAAGCCTCAAGAACTCCGATACGGATATCTCCTTTCAGATATTGCCGCGTACGAGTACATAGGTCTCTCAATGATATTCGGTAGTGGCTGCACCACCAGTCAAGCTGTTGTTTTTCAAATTCTTTTACTAATGCCATTAATATCCCTCTATTTCTCTAATTTCTTCTCGTATGTTTTGGTGGTCTTCTTTAAGGTCGTTTATACTCTCGCGCAGGGCTTCAAGCTTATCTCGTTCTGCCAGGAGCAGTTCTTTACGACGGCGGTATTCTTCAGTCTTAGTCTGAATTTTTGCAGACAAAGTCCACTCCTTGGTACGGAGGGAAGACAGTGATACCTTCTTGGCCATGATTATTCTAGGGTTTCACCCTGAATATTAAGGAAGTGGGCATACGCAAGGAATTTCCCGCACAACCATGTCGCTATAATCAGCTTCTTCAAGGTTGCATCCACAGTCTTTGCACTGCTTTAGCTTCTTAGGCATTTACTCACCTTTGAATTGAGAAAGCGTGAGCTGTGGGTTCTGCTTAAGGGGTGGGAAAGCAGGTACGAAGTCGTTCAATGTTGTCTGCTTAAAGCTGGTTTCAGGGTTCTTGGATTGCATGGAGTTTGGTCTAGCTGTGTAAGGCTTATCAACATTTCCTACTTGCTGCGGTTCTCCCAATCGAACCTTCTTCTCATGCTAAAACGACTACGGCGTTGCCGCCCCTTTAGTCTCTTTTTAAGTAACTTTAGTCCTTCGTTGCGACACTTTGAGCAGCTAACATATACGCCGTATGTGTCAGCCTCTCCACCGCAAAATTCGCATGGTTTTCTTCCCATGGTTTTGCTTAGGCTTCTTTTTGACTTTAACACATTGGGCACACACCCCTATATTGGGATGAAGCATGTTGACGCGAGTCATACATAGGGGACATAGAGGCATATAGCCGTCCCAGGTCGTTTAGCTTAAGAACGCATCGTTCTGTTTATATCGTATTCCTTACTCGTTCGGTATTGCGAAATATAGAATCTCGGACTTTATTTTTGAACGAACGGATAACCTTTGACTTCTGACATGTGTCAGAATATTAAATCATGTATTCTATTTTTACTGTGGGCTTGAGTAAATTAAAAAAAGTAAACTGAAAATAAAGCAGTAAAGCGTTTAGAGGGGGTTCAAAATACCCAATTCGAACCCTTTACTGCACACGCCCCCTAGGACCAGCTAAGTAAATCTAGAATAACTGCCTTTTTCAAGAACGCAGTACACGGGTTTGTGCTTATTCTTCTTCTAATGAAACGCCCACGGCCCTGTAAGTGGATGAAGGATAGCGCTTGTTTATGCCCTTTACACTCTCTTGAGATACTTTTTCGACATATCCTTCGCGTACAAGACGCTTCAAAGCTCCTGCAATAGTTTGAGTCGAAACCTTCCATCGCTCGTAAGACCAATGAGCTTTTCTTACTCGTGGAATAAGAGACCTAGCGGTAAAGGTCTCAGTTCCTAACTTACTAACTACTCCCTTTACTACTCTATACCGCCTCGCTCGACGCTCGATAAGCCATTGAGGGTCAGGCATAGAATCACTCCTTATCCCAGGATTCCCAATCATCTGCTGCCTGTTGCAATTCTTTTTCGGGGTATTCTTCAGAAGTATAGCGCTTAGTTAGCTGAGTCAGAATAAGTGCATTTAGCTGGCCTATTGCCGTAGCTTTGCGGTCTAGGCGAATTACTACCCATAAGGTGTAAAGGCATATGACACTAGCGAAGATAGAAAAGTCAACCATTACTCAACCTCCAAATAACAGACGCCACACTTGACTCCCATAACCACTACTTCTTGGATTCGTTGTTCTTTACGATGGAAGTAAGAAAGAGTCCAGTGTTCTCTAAGGTCTTTGAATTGTGTAGCGTACCTTGCTGGTCTTGGGCCTTTACCTAAGTCGCAGTCAATCCATACAGTACGGTCGGAGTCTTTGCATTGACAGCCGCGTTCTGCAATACATTCTTTGCAAACAATTGGCTCGTCGGTTTCATTCTCGACTTCCTCTCCACATTCTTTGCACTGAAAAAGAGCGCAGTTATCACTATCGCAATGCCCTACTAGGTGGGGACTTCCCGAACCATGTTCGCACCAACAGTCACAAGAGTCGCTTGAGCGATGACCGCATTGTAGCTTAGGGTCATGGTAGTCGTCGTAAGAACCCCAGTCCATTCCGTCAGGATAATTACTCATCGCCTCACCTTCTTACCACAAAACGGACAAAACCGCCACCTACGCATGTTGTAATAGTCGTTAGGTTGGGCACTAATCAAAACCACAGTCCCCATAGTGGGGTGGCGCATCTCGACATTACAGCACTTCGTTTTATTCGTTGGTATCATTCAAACACATCCCAATGAAGAAACTCATGACAGTTAGGGCATTCAAGTAGCTCGACTTTGACGAAGTTATGGCAGTGGGGACATAGCATTTCACTCATTGTGAAGCCTCCTTTGTCATCGCTTGATGAAAGTGTGCATGGCCGTAGCCAGGGCAGACAGAAACTCCTCCAAGAAGAACCCAGCCTGACTCAATGTGTTTATTGACTTTCTTAATGAGGCCGCTCATTTCTCCGTCACGAACGATTATGTAAATCATTTAATTCGCCTCCACTGAATAGGGCTTCCCGTCCCATGCTTTACAAAGCTGGTACTTATCTTGAGAAGGTGCGCCATTCCGCTTACGGATGGAAGGTGTTTGATAGTACGGTAAGAACCCGCAGAAGGGTTCCCTCCGATTCTCCTGGTTGGGCCATTTTTTTCAGATAGCCGTCGCAAGACTTCTCTAGCAGTTACTGTCTCATCGAGATTGACTACTTCCTCTATCCAGGGAAGCATTAGAAGAGACATTCGCTGTGAGCGAGTCAGTCGCCTTTCTTCTCCCATATTCAAGATTCAAATTGAGAAAGGTTATAATCATTCCTTTCAGTAAGGGTAGGTTTTTGAAACCATCCCTCTAAGTAAAGGGGTACTTGGGTACTGGATAATCACCCATATTACTACTGTATCGTCAGTGTTCTCCATATCGGGGGGCCTCGACGATACACTTATGACCACCGCGAAACTACCAATACACCATGGAAACCCCCTCTTACAGGGAGAAAATCGCCATTATAGGGCGTACAAGCACTCTCAAGCAAGAGAAGGGCCTGGAATCCCAGCTTCTTTCACTTGACTATGCCCTTGATGCCGGGCTTTACTCAGAATATGACCTAATCGCCCCTCCAGCACTAGGAAAGGATGGAGAACGAGAAGGTACCTTTTGGGAAAGGTACCCTTCCATTGAAGATAAGGATTTGAAAACCATGTTTGGTCATGGGGCCAAGGCTTGGTGTGTCGAGGATGTTTCAGGTTCAGTATTTCACAAGCACCCAATCTATCTTGCTTGTTTGGATTTCTGTCGAGAAGAAGGAATCCCTAACATTCTCTTTGAACACTCCGACCGTCATTCTCGTGATACAGAAATGCTACTGTCAGAAATCCGCCAACGAAAAGCTGAGGGTATTTACTTTCACTACCTTAACTTCGGTGGTATGGATTTGTCCACTCCCGCTGGAAGGATGATGCTTACTATGGGGGCTGCCTTTGCCGAGTACTATCGTAACGACTTGAAATCAAAGACCATCCGTGGTATGAAGAACCTTGAAGAAAAGGGTATTTGGGCTGGCTCTCCACCTTACGGTATGCGTGTTATCACTCAAAAGGAAGACAAGGAAAACTACGGGAAGCTACTTTACAACCCAGCAGAAATGCGATTCATCCTTGCTCTCTATGACCGCATTCTTCAGCGACCAGGAGCCTCATATCGGCAGCTTGCTAAGTGGGCTAATGAAGATGGATGGCATACACGGCGTGGTAAAAACTGGACTGCGATGGGTATTCGTCGTATAATGACTTTCATGCTTCCCTGGAAGGGAGTCAATGATGATGATGAGAACTGCGGGAAGTACTTCCTAAAGGAAATGAGAGAAAATCCGAACCTAGATGGAGATAACTCTTAAGGTAATATGGGGGGTACAAGTGCTATGTGGGTTCATGCAAATGGAGTCGAACAAGATGTTCGCAGTGATTTCAAAGAAGCTATCTTCCCTGGTGCATCATGCCTCATTCGTACAGTGTTTGAAGAGTACGAAGAATTTGAATCTGACACGGACTTTTCAATGGACTTACTTAGTCAAAGCAATTTGACTCAAAGAGCTATTTTTGCTGGTGAGGCGTTCTTAATGCTGTTTGACCCATCGGTATCAATTACCAAGAGAGCTATGCATGAAGCATTTGCTGCTGAGTTCCTATTGCATACAGTGTCGCACATTTCGGCTGAAATTGATGAAGGTAAAAGCGAGCTAAGGAGAAACATGATTCGTGTGCTTGATAATCACTATCGATGCCATCCAGTAAATGGCTGGGGTTGCGAAGTCATTGATGACTGGCAAGAGGCGTTTGGCTATATTGCCGCCGAGCTAGTTGGTAACGAGGACTTTGAATACGGAGTCATGCTGAACCGATTAGATGAGATGGGCGCTGCATTCGTAGGTAGGCTATTTTCTGACTTGAATGATAAAGGCCCGGATTACTTCGAGGGCTACGAAAGCTCGTATATTGAAGAGAATATGAATCGAATAGTCACAAAATGCGCTAAAATCATCGAATTTATTGAGAAGTATCAGAAAAGTGGAAATTTCCGCGCTCACCCCTAGGTTGAAGGGGTAAAAATGAAAAAACTTGAGGGCCTACAATGAAGCTAGATGCTAAAACACAAAAAATGGTAAATGACTGGTGGAGAGAACATGGGGACAAGATGCACAAACCACTTTGGGGAGCCATTCGATTATCGGCGGCCAACACTCGCGAGCATAATATCCGGGTGTGCGAAATTTGCTGTACGCTCATGGAACATGGTATTCCGTTCGCAACGGAAGTCAGATTGAACACCGGAGTTCGCCCTGACATAGTAGCACCAACCCATGTACTACCTATTATCGAAGTTCTGTGGTCGGAGTCAAAGCAAGACTTCGTTGACAAGAAGTCTGACAAGTACCCGCACTCTTTACAGCGGAAGTGGATTCTCCACGATGCTAAGGGAGAGTATACGGAGCTAAGTATTTTTTGAGGTGAACTAATGAGCAATTTAACCAATAAGCAAATGAGAAATTCAAGAAGTGACTATTACAATGCCTCGCGAGGCGGGGCAGTTAACAACGATTACAACGACGACTTTGACAACCGTTGGGGGCTTCGTCACGCCGGAAGCTGGCCTTCTGACTGGGCGCCTCGCCGTACATGTCAAATGTGCAAAAAGCAATTCAGGACAGATAAAAAAGAAGGCTTCAGTGATTTTATGGTGGATATTTGTTCTTCGTGTATTCACAAATTAGTGAAGGATGCCAAGTCTGCTCAGAAAAAAAACGAAAAGGAAGTGCTTTACCGTCGCAGAATCGATGAAATTAGCCCCCAATAGCTTTATGTTCACTACTAAGTGTCGTTAGTACATGGCCAATGAAGTACGCTACACATACAACGGAAAAGAAGTCGGAACACTACGCAAGCTAGTAAGCGATGTAGTGGTAATAGAAGAAAGCTGGGTTGCAGCTATGAGCAAGCAATTTGCTGGTCATGGTTACATGCGCTTTTTGGAATACACAAAGAGGCTCATTCGAAGCGAGTGCAGTGACGACTTGACCGATGCTCAAGCATGGATGTTACTTCACCACATTACTAACACCGGAGTTCCTTTGGCGCTTCGTGATGAAGAGGCTGACGAGAAGTCTGCCCCTGCTAAGGTAATGAGCTCTATGGCCGGAGCAGTTCTCGGTGTCGGAGATTCGGTTCTCGGTGCTGGTGGCAAACTTGTTCAACCTGTAATGTCTAAGAAAAACAGCCCTGAGAGCACAGAAGCTTCAGATTCTGACGAGTAAGATTCATAAGCGTTCTCACTCAGTCTAAAGATATGAGTGATTCCTGGAAGGTTCCCTGGTCAGACTACCTGACCATGATAACTGGTATTAAAGACGAGGTGTACTCCCCGCATTGTTTCAATCTAGAAGCTGGTATGGTAGTATTTCGTACAAAAAGAGAACGAAAACTACTCGAAGATGTAATTTCTTGGGCCAATGACAAAGTCATTCCTGAGCGTGAGCCAACTGCGGGTGAGCCTCGTAAGAAAAAAGCTAAGGTTTCCAAAGAGAACGAAGGTCCGAGTATCGGTCAACTAATTCTCCAGCATCCGACGATTATCACTAACCTTCGTAACAAAAACGCCGATTACCTGCAAGGACTGTGTCCTTCATGTGCGACTATCGGTAAAGACTCCGACGAAAATCACTTTTGGATTCACGAAGAATCCGGTGGCTACGGTTGTGTCGCAGATTGTATGACCGACGGTGATTTGACACGCCACTTGGTGAAGATGCTCTCAGATGCAGGGGTCCTTCAATCTGACACACCTCAAAGTGAACCAAAGGCCGATAAAAATGATGTGCCGAGGTTTGAGAGTTCAAATCTCGACACGCTTGAACAAGACCTTGAGCAAATCCATGCCGAGCATAGAGAAGAGGTTTCCAAGAGAACAAACAGTCGTCTTGTCAAAAACACCGACCATCACACGGTTGAGCATGTGCTTCATGAGACTTATGACATGGCCTTGCGAAAGGCCGGTGTTCATGTTTACTACCGCATTGAAACTTCTAAGACAACAGGTAAGGAAACCATTACCGAAGTTGAAGTTCCCGACGATGATGTGAGGTCTCTTTGGCAAGCTATTATCCGTCATATCGTTCCTTCTCCGGTTCTCGGAGGCGCATTTGAGGTCTCCGATTTGTGGGACACCATGAACATCGACCGGGCAAAGCAGGGAGAGAAATACCGCCGTTGGAACTTCCCTTCCGACATTCTCATTCTTTTGGGCGTTCTTGAAAAGGACGGAAACCTCTATACAGTAAGGAGGGCATTTCGATGAGTATGCCGACTGATACTTGCGATTGTGAAGAACCATGCCCTCGTCATGTGGGCTGCCATCCAACTAGCTGTAAGAAGTGTGGGGGCGTTGTTGAATGAGTGCAGTATTTCGATTAATGGATGTGATAATAGGCCACAAGTGCGAGGTTGACGAATGTATGTCTCCCTGTGCTGACGAAGAAAGCCGTTGCTATGACCACAGTCACAACCGTATGATTGAGGAGCTATTTGACTTCGAATCGGTAAATTGTCGCTTTGGAGGTGTGACCTGTCAAGGGCAAGCCACAACTTCTAACGAGTATGATGTTTCTATGTGTGATGCTTGCCACAATATTTACCAACGCATTCAGGTAGGTAGGGGTGACCGTAGTGTAGAACATATCATAGCAGTGCGGCAATATGTCGACACTTTAACAAGAGAAAATGAGGAGATGAGAAAGTGACAAACATAGCAATTTGCGAGCAAAGCCCTGGGTATCAGGGCCGAATGAGAGATGGAAGCCGAGTAGCGGTTAGGACAAGAGATAAAGACGGAAACCGTAAGGTTGACTTCTATGATGTTCCCGCTGAATGTTATGTTGACTTGAACAACTTCGCTGAGCGATACACTTGGGATGGGCAGAAGAGAGTTAAGTGCAACCCTGCAAAGGTTGTCTTTGACCCACTAGAATTCCTTACTCAAGACTGGCGAAAGGACAGGTCAGGCATAACTTCAGTCAATCCAAAGTCTGCAAAGACCATTGACAAGAGGCCACTTGCTCGTGTTACTTTCAATTCCCGTTCTGACTTGCGTAGCTTCCTTAGGGACTTCTCCCCTGTTTATGGTGCTGACTTAGCACAAGAGGATATTTGCGCTATCAGGTATGAAACCGGAAATGAAGAGTTTGAATCTCACAAGTGCTACTTCGATATCGAAGCCGTTCAATTCAAGAGAGATGACCCACTAAAGGCAGAATGGTTAGTCGATTGGAAGAAAGAGATTTGGCATGACCAACAGATGGTTAACTCCATTGTTGCTTACGATAACTGGCTCGATACTTACTTTGTCTTTGCTTGTCACCCAACCTGGGAAGAAGAAGTAACCAGCGCACAAGACGGTGACCGGACTATTATTGAAAAGAAGCATAAGACCGAGAAGGCCATGCTTACTTCTTTTGCTGAATGGTTTTACAAGGCTGACTTCGATGTAGTCACTGGCTGGAACAGTGCTGGATATGATATGTCTGTCCTTTACCAC
>Ga0209337_1002243_pt1 | contig 14185 bp, 26 predicted proteins | sample LinPmetageLP53_FD_184044 | JGI IMG/M metagenome (GOLD analysis project Ga0209337, IMG submission 184044) | Marine viral communities from the Pacific Ocean - LP-53 (SPAdes) (version 2) | ecosystem: Environmental > Aquatic > Marine > Oceanic | place: Pacific Ocean | collected 2010-02-08
AATCTAAAAAAGAACCTTTTTTCTTTGGAGATATGTTAGCAAAAACATATTCTGAGGAAATGATTAAATGGGAATTGGCACGATTTAAATTAAGACGTGAAGTTGAGCAAGAGCCAAGCATTGTATTTTTTAGGCACACATTTAACACATATGTTATCTGGCTAGAATTGCTGAACGCATTTTGTAAAAATCATAATCATAACTGTAATTGCGAAGGGGATGCTCAAGTGTTGACAACTGTAACGTCAATAATTGACCGACACGGCATTTCTAGAAATACAGTAAAACGAATTTTAAGAGAAGCACATGAAGCTAATTTTATAACCAAAAACGAATGTTTAAAATGTAAAATAAATTCTTACAAAGCAACAGAAAAAACCATGTATGATTTTCTGCAACGTAACATTAGAGAAGTGCAAATTGTCGGTGATTTGCGTGAAAAATCAGTTGCTTTTATGCAGTTTATTAAATTTAACAAAGAGATGGAAGAAAAAGATTATTATTAAAATTAGTGTCAATTGTTGACACTCCGGCTGTCAAAAAAAGTCTTTGACGGACATTTATAAAGTTATTAAATTTTAAGGATGCAACAACTAGAAGATAAAAAAAATGTTCTTATTAATCGAGTTTCATTTATGACTGAAGATCAAATTCAATTAATGCTTAAAAAAATAAAAGAACTTACAGACTGTGAGAAAAGTTAACGATGTCATCAATTTGATGATTGTTTAGTTTTTCTAAAGATTGAAACAATTTAATTTGTGACTCTGACAATTCTTTTTCAGAAATTATAACGCCTATTGGAATTTTTAACACTAAACAAATTGAAACTAAACTTTCTGAAATAATGCCTCGTGAGTGTTTTAAATAAGCAGACAAAATATTCTGACTTAATCCAGCTTTTAACCCAATTTGAGTTTGAGTCATTCCACTCAAAGCAATTGCCATTTTTAAGTTCTTAACAGTCTGAAGGTGTATCTCTTTTGCTTTCTGAGATTCTTTTGTTATCTGTTTTTTCATAATGCCAGTAAACACACTAAAAGAGATTAATCAAGATATAAGTCAATTATTTATAGCTATTTAGTGTCTTGAAATTACGTGTTTTAACGTGTTTTTGCGTATTTATGTGGGTTTTTATACATTTTTGCGTGTTTTTGTAAGTTTTTACTTTACTTATCAATTAAATCCCTTTTATTGTGTGAAAAAGGGAGAGCAATATGGAAAAACTAAAGTTAGTCGCTGACAACAAAATAATCAGGTCTAAATTTTATGATGACGAAGTTGTCCAATTAGAAACAAAAAACGGTGTTTTAGACAACGTACCTATTTCTTGGAACAAATACTGTGTTGGTGATGAGACTCACTGGGAAATAGAGAAGGTAAAAATTGGTGATCTTGAATTGGATCAATATAAAATTTTAAAAATGTGTGATGCAACACACATAGAATTTCTTGAACAACAAAAAAGTGAGGAAATTTCTAATGACTGATAAAAAAGTTACCTATGGCGCGTGGACTGCGCCCAACTCACGGCTGGATGAAAGTTTTCCTTATCCTTTCTCCAGCCGTTTTTTTAACAGTTTTGCTTGGCAATTATTTAAAGACGCTCTTGGTTTGCTTGGCGTTGTTACAATTTGTTTAAGTGTCTTGTTTTTGGGAGCAATTTTATGACAGCAATTAAAGCCTTGATTAAAGCTCAATCTGAAATGGGCAAAGCAGTCAAAAATTCAAGCAACCCACATTTTAAATCAAAATACGCTGATCTTAGCAGTGTAGTTGATGCAACAATTGATGCATTTACTAATAATGGATTTGCTGTTCTTCAACCTTGTAACACCGATGAGTTAGGCAATTTTGTTGAAACGGTACTTTTGCACGAAAGTGGAGATACTTTTAATAGTAAAGTTTATTTGTCTTTATCTAAACAAGACATGCAAGGTCTAGGATCAGCTATTACTTATGCACGTCGCTATGGGTTGTTGGGCATGGCTGGCATCGCGCCAGAGGATGATGATGGGAATGCGTCAATCCCAGCAAAAAAGAACTCATTTAAAGAAGGCATGGATCTTGCTTGGCTTGACGCAATTAAAGACAGTTTGCCAAATAATTCTTCTCCTAGCACACTTGCCACAGCAGTTGCAAAACAACTTTGCGTTGATTTTTCAAATTACAAAACTGTTAAAGGATTAGAAGGTGCGTGGAGTAAGCGAAAAGCTGAAATTGAAAGATTAAAACATCATTCTGATCTTGAAGATCAAAACCTTTATGACACTGTGGTTGATGCTTTTGAAAATAAACATAATGAACTTACAGAGAGGAAGGTAGCGTAATGTTAAATTTAACCTGTGCTGGCACTGTTGGAAGACAACCAGAGTTAAGAACCACGCAAAATGGTGATAAAATATTATCGTTTTCTTTAGCTGTTGATAATGGCAAGAGAAACGGCGAAAAACTGGATGCAACTTGGATTGATTGTTCAATGTTTGGTACTAGAGCTGAAGCTTTACAACCTTGGATCAACAAAGGTGATAAGTTAGCACTTTCTGGTAAACCTTCCACGCGCTGTTATAATGAAAAAGCTTATCAGCAACTATCTATAAAAGAATTAACTTTTATGGGAAAAGCTGGACAGGTAGCTCAAGAAACTGCGCCACAAGAAACTGTTCATGCTGATCTAGATGATGAAATTCCATTTTAAACAATGACTGCGACTTTAATTTTAAACACCCAAGTAAACAGAGAAAGAGCGCGCATATGGTGCTTAAAAGCTCCAGACGGATCGGTAGTTACGTTTAAACAGATTAAACGCAGTTTAGGTCAAAATGATAAGCTTTGGGCAATGTTAACTGAGGTTGCTCAACAAGCAGAATTAAATGGTAAAAAATATAAACCTGATCAATGGAAAGTTATATTTATGAACGCGTTAGGTTATCAACAGGACGTTATCCAAGGCATTAAAGGTGATTGGGTTCCAACAGGATTTAAAACGACTAAATTAAATAAAGAACAAATGTCAGATTTAATAACGTCAATTGAAGCATACTGTGCTGAACAAAGGATATTTTTAAAAAAATGATGTTTCCTAAAAATAAACCAAAAAGATCACTAGCCGTTCGAAATTCCGCAAAGGGTGAAAAGTGCGCTTTAATGTTTGATTGCTGTAATGGCGATCCAGAGACAACAATTTACGCGCATTTACGGTTTTTTAATCATGGTGGGGTGTCAAGTAAGCCTCATGACATATTGGGCGTTTATGCCTGTTCAAGCTGTCATGACGCTTTGGATGGGCGCACGCGAGTTAATTGGGAATGGGATGCAGTTTTAAGAGCGTTAATGAGTACGCTTGTTAGTTTATCACATAAAGGAATTGTTAAAATGAGAGGTGAAAAATGAGTGTAGAAGATATAAGATATTTAGACAGAAAAATGATCATGGACATTTTGCCAGTTTCAAGATCAACTTTAATAAAGTTAGAAAAAAGTGATTATTTCCCTAAACCTGTTTTTTTATTTGGTGGATCAGAAAAACCATTTTGGAAAAAAACTGATTTAAAAAAATATTTAGATGAATTGCATGAATAAAATTTATTTTAATGATATAATTTTTGCTGTCTGTTTTCCTAAAATATGTTTTGAATACAGTTCGTGCAACTCTAATCTTTGTTCAATAAAATCAGATCTTGCATATGATTGAGTGGTTGAGTTTCCAACTTTATGTGCAATACAAGCTTCTTTTGTTTCCCAATCGGCAGTGGTACAATCGTCTAACCAAGTTCTAAAAGTTGATCTAAATCCATGCGGAACAGCTTTATCTCTGTATCCATTTTCAATCATAAATTTTGACATTGTAGTATCAGACATATGTTTATTTTTTCCATTTCCAACAAAAATTACACCATCTGGAGAAATTGGGCATTTTTTAATAACTTCTATTGCTTCTTTACAAAGAGGAACACTAAAATCTTGTTTAGATATTAATCGACCTTTCATGAATTCTTTTGGAACAGTCATTACGTTTTGATTAATCCAACCCACATTTGCATGACAAATTGGTCTAGTTCTAAGACCAGTTAAGATAATTAACTTTAAAGCTAAATTGCTTATAATGTTATCTGAAAGTATTTTATAAAATTCTGGGATCTCACGCCAATTTAAAGAAGGTTGGGGTCGAGGCCTGTGCGTTTGTTTTCCTAAAAGATTTTTTGCTTTTGCAATTTGATCAAGTTTTACATCTAAATTTCTAGCACTAGCATAATCAAAACAAATTTTTAATCTTTGCATACATTTATTAGCAGTGTCAGTTTTTGTGTGCCAAATATGTTTAAAAGCATTTTCAATATGATTTGATTTTATATCAGTAATTTTCATATTGCCTAATTTGGGAATAATATGAACTACAAGTGGGCGATCCCATGTGTAATTATTTTTAGAATTTGGAACTAAAGATGGTTTTTGAGCTTCAAATGTTTGTTTTAATATATCAGCAAGCACTGGTGAGTCACTTTGATTAATCAAACGCAATCGCCTATCGTCGATGGGGTTTATTTGATCTCGCAATAACGAACGGCATTTACTTGCTTGCTCACGCGCTTCTTTTAACGAAACAGTTGGATAACCACCCAACCCCATCTCTTTTCTTTTGCCATTCCAATTAAAATAAAAAATCCATTGTTTAGTATTTGTTGGATAAACTCGAAATACTAACCCACCGCCATCTCTTAATTTATATATTTTTTCTTTTGGTTTTGCGTTTGTAACTTGTAAAGGTTTTAAAACATGAAGTTTAGCGATCCTGTATCCCCCTGTGTATCCCCTGTTTCAGAATGCATGATAAAACACACTAAAACACAGTAAAACACACTTGAGAAGTATTATTTTGATATTATGTTAGGAAAAACATCATTTTTAATTAATTTTGCATGGGTTTCCGTTGCCCGTCAACCGCGCCATTTTTTACTACAAAACCCCTTACTTATATAGCAATTACTAATTATAGTTTGATTTTATCCCCTTTTTTATCCCCCTTTTGAAAAAAAACACGAAAGTGCTTAGCGGTTATTAAAAAACACAAAAGTGCTTAGCGGTTATTAAAAAACACAAAAGTGCTTAGCGGTTATGGGAATATAAAGAACCCCTTAGCGGTTTTAGGCTTTTAGGTATATTTTTCAATAGCTTACAAAATATCTTTTTTTAACAAATATGCTTTTATTGCTTGACACTAGGGGCAACCGCCCCTATATTAGTTATATAAAAGGGAGAAATATAATGGAAAAAACAGAAAAAGAAATGACAGAGGCAGTTTTGGAAGCCTTAAAAAACATGAAGAATTTGCCGATTGAAAATCATTACGATTATGATGATGATTGTGAGCAAGTTAAAATTGATGATGATGATAATTACGAAACAATAACATTAGAAATACCATTTGGCATCAGAATGAAATGCACTCAATATGCTGAAACTGAAATTGAACTTTGGTTAGACGGTGGTGGAGACAGTTATACTAAAGAAGAATGGGAAGTTTACGAACCATTTTTAAAAAATTTTCTTATGGGCAAATTAAAACCTTCAACTATGGTTAATGCTTTTGCATTAATAATATTTCAAGATGATGTAGATAATAGAGCCTCTATTGATTATCGAGAGGGGCATCACGATGATCAGCTTGAGATTTATAATGGCGGCAAATACTTTGACCAAAAATCTAAAAAACTGAAAGCCCATTTGCACAAACATAATTTGTTAACAAAGGGAGAAATACAATGAAAATTAAAATACAAACAACGGTTGAAATAAATAAAGACGATTTAAAAAGTTTAAAGTCTTATTTTAATGAACTGCGTGAAGAGGGTGAAAGTTTTAGAGATTGGTATAAATCAATGTTTATTGCTTGCGGACATGCGTGGAATGACGAAGCTATATATCTTGGAGAAATATAATGGAAAAATATACAAACCTTGAAATAGAAATTTTAACAATTTTAGCAAAAGAACATTATGAGGGTGAGTGGATGACCGAAGATTGGGAAGAAATATCACCTCATGTTGACACATGGATTTTAACTACTGATGGGTTAAAACAAAAAAATAGCACCATATTTCAAATAAATAATTTAGACCCAAAAGTATATCGGGGAGTTATTTCTAGTTTAATTAAAAAAGATGCAATTCTGACTGATGAATATGATGCAGGAGCAAGTTTTCAAGATGTATTAAATGGTGCGCCAATTTTTGCTACGATGGTTAGCATTGGCATTAGCAAGGGTGCTTATTACGATATTAAAAAAATGGGAGAAATATAATGAAAAAATCTGTTTACGTTAAAACTAACAATACCGCTCCACAAAATAGAGTAGATTTTCAACGTTTTATGGAAACTTTAGAGGAGTTAGAAAATTTACATCATAAAGTTAAAGATGAGCCTGTTGATTTTAAAAATGGAGTTAAAATTAACGGCACATCATTTAAATCAAAAGGTGCGGATCAAAAAATTAATGATTTAAAACGTTACCAAGATATTATTAATAAATTTTCTCTTAATGATATGTGTTTTGTGTGGAGAACTGATTTATTACAAAAAATTTGGTTTGACATTAAGCAAGCCAAAAAAAAGGGAGAAATTTGACAAATGAAATTTCAAATTGAAGGCAAAAGAACTGTAGTTACAACTGTCACTGTAGTTGAATCTATTTCTGGCGAGATAGACATAACCAAAAAAACAGTAATGGCAGAAACAGGTTGCGAAGCTAAAGAAGACGGAGATTCAACAGCTTGGTACAGTTACGTTGACGATGCTTTAAGCAACGGTGGAAATTACAAGGACGGTGATTTAGAAATTAAAGTTTTAGAAGTAACCACAAAAATAACAACAGAGTTTGACGAACCGCCTGTTGTAGATTGGTAAATAAAATGAAAATAGATCCAAAAAATCAAAAGGATTAATATGACCCCTAAACAAATCAAAACCGCACGACTTCAGTTAGGCCTCTCTGTTAAAGAGGCCGCTGAATTATTTGAGATGGATGAAGGCGATATAAAGCGCGTTGAACGCTCTGAAGAATTTTCTACGCATAGAAAACCACCTGTTCGCTTTATAAAGCTGTTAAACGCTTATTTGAGCGGATACAGGCCTACTAACTGGCTTCACTAACTTCTGGTTCTTCAAGTTCTTTAATTAACATATTGTCAAACGCTTCTTTGCCAACGCGCAATTGGTCGACATTGAAAAGCATCGTTTCAATTTTTCTGTTTAAATCAGCACAATGATTTACAATTGTTTTTTGCTTGTCATTCATATCTTCAAGAAAATATTCTTTGTCGTTGACAGTAACGGCGGTTTTTTCTTTTTTAGCCATGTTTACTCCTACTGGGTTAAAGGGTTACTGAGATTTAATTTTATTTTTTCATCTAGCTCAGTTTCTAGATTATCTATCTTTGTATCTAAGAAATCGATTTTACTGTTCATTCTTGTTTCAAAAGATGAGATTATGTCACGCACCGTTTTTACGTTATCACGATTGCGAATTTCTTGCTGATCAAGGTTGTCAGATTGCCGAGAAATCTGGGTTTCTAACCGATCATTCATATCAGATAAATCTTGCTTTAATTCTAGCTTAACATCAAAAACACTGCCTTGAAGCAAAGAGACTGTTTCTTTTAAAGAATTAACTTGCTCAGTCACAACTTGCGTTAGTGCTTTACTGTCTGTTTCTAATACTGCAATTGCTTGGTTTATGCCCGACATATCAGGGGTTACAAATTTTGCAATTTTAGCTTCCATCGATTTATATCGGAGAATTGCTTCATTGACCGAATAAATCCCCCCAGCCAATGTTGATAAAGCCGTTAAAACAACAAACAATCTGCCACCTGTAAATTTCACTCCAGCAAATTCTGCTTGCATTTTTTAGTCCTCAAATTTTAATGATTTAAGCGAATTAATTTCTTGCGTTAGTTTTTGGATTTCTAATGTTTGCCGTTTGATTTGAAGCTGATAAAGCAAATCACAATCAAGCCGACTACCTTTTGACCTACGACCTAGAGGAATAATTATTTTAGAATAAATACCTACGTTTGATATTCTGCGTCTTGTTAAATCAGCGGAGTCAATCAGCCCTGTAATACCCAACTCTAACTGGGTTGCCGATCCAATAGCCATTGTGCAAGTATTGCCGTTGCTGTCTCTAAAGCTATCTGATTGATACCCAGATGAGCCGCTTGGAAGTGATAAGCTAAGTGAGTTATTTGTGCTATCAGCAAACAGGTGATAACTACAACTGCTCAAAACGACTGTTAAAAACAGTAAAACAATTATTTTCATTATTTTTGCTTTATTTTAGAACAGATACGCGAGGAAATAAAAGTAAGTTGCTTTGTTACTTTTTCAGTTTTTGACTCCGTGCAAATATAAACCGCACGATCTATATCAGAATTTCTTAAATAAACCTCAAAGAATGTAGATTTATTATGTTTAATTTTTATAATTCTTTGCTGTGTTGCAAAAGGAACTGGTTTCCAATCACCTGTATGAACGCTAATTGCATAATAATTTATGTCTTGCCTTCGATTATACAATTTTAACTTGGTATAAGAAATTTTATCACTAATGCTAGGCTTTAAAACAGGATAGGCTGGTGTCATTTCATGCGCGTTAACTGGTAATGCAAGCAAAGCCAGCAATAAACATATTAAACGCATCAGAGGGCAATGCACTCCGCTTTTATATTAGCCACATAAGTACCACTGGGCAGTGCTTTGGTTGAGCCATAAGATGCGGTTGATGAAGTTACAAACCAAGTCGAGCCAGCAATGCTGAGAGGAGAAAATTCACTTACATTGTTATATGTTGTTTTTGGATAATTACTCATGTTGCTATCACTAACTTGTCCAATAACAGTTTCACCAGTAAAAGTAACACTGTCGTTTAATGGTGGGCTAGAAACAAAGCTGTTAGGCCATGTAAACCTTGCTTTGTAGTAGTTCGCTTGCGCCACATCTATCCTAATTACAGATTTTACACCGCCCTCATTTGGCAAAGTTGAAAGTTTATAGGGTAATGGTGAGCCGTAAACAGCATTTGTTTCAACCCAAACTGAGCATTTAGGCTCTACTGTGCCAGTAATTGGTGCATCCACAGCAAAAACTGGGCTTGCAAGTAATAATAAAAATAAAGCTAAAGGTTTCATTGTAAATCCTTATATTGAGAGCGAATAATTTGATCGTGTTTTTTATCAACCGCAAAGCTATTAAAGGCGGCGTAGTTATCATGCATGACGTTATCTTTTAAAACGTGTTTTTCTTTAAAAATAATTCTGTCTTTAAATTCTTTTGAGGTGTAATTGTCTAATCTGCCAACTTGCATAAATTGTTTAATAATTTCTAACTGTTTTTCAGGGTCAGCGATTGCCTTCATGTTTTTTACAACGGCAAGTGCTTGTTCTATTTTAAATTCTTTTTCTTTAGTTTCTTCTGGTTCTTTCTCAATAACTTCTTCTTTAACAAGTTCCGTGGGTTTTTGATCTTCCTGTAACTTTAGCCATTCGTCATAATATTTATTTGATGGATCAGGAGTTTCATTTAAAAGATTGTTATCGCTTAAAAATTTATAAAACCATTCGTAAAAATTTTCACAAGTTGGATCAGATGGAATGTAACAAGGATCGTATCTGTAATTATAAGCAATTGTGACATCGCTTAACGTTGCATCCCCTTCCACTCTAATACTGCCACGACCCCACAGATTGGCCTGTGAGGGGGTTATTCGGTCAAAACCAATCTTCGTATTAGAAGGAAGCTGATCCCAGTTGTCGGTGCGCTCGTAAACGTTCTCATTGCTATTTTTATATCTGTTTTCAATTAACACTTTAGCATCAGCATTTGTTTGCTTATTTATGGTGTATTGATGAAAAATGCCTTGAATTTCTAAACCAGCTTCTGGTGGCAAAACATTAATCATTAACCATTCGTAAGAATTTTTGGCAACGTTGTTTGTGCGCCCATAAACATAAGGTTCACATAAGGAATAGGAGCAAGGCAAACAAAGCACCCATACCACCGACAGCTTGCACAGTAGTTTTATCACTTTCATTCCATTCTTTTTTCTTTTCAACAACTTTAGCTTCTGGAACTAAATGTGGATTGTTGTTCCAAAACTCTTGTGCTTCTTCACCAATCAAACTGCGATTTTGCACTGGATCATAAACTGGACAGGGAGTGCCAGCGGCTTGAAGTGCAAGATGTATATTTCTTGAACTTCTACAGAGGTATGTAATCGAACTTGTCTTAAGACCATATGACCATAATAATCGGGAATATTTGATGGTTTTGCAGTCCTCATCAGTAAAAACAGTGCCACCTGAGATGCCAAAAATTTGAGTTTGAACGCTTGCGCTCGTGCCAACCGTACACAAATCAGAATTGCTTGTGATAAAAGAGGGTGCGATTGCGCTTGGCGGTGGAGAAGTTACTTTAGTATTGCTGTTAATGTTACTTTCAACTGTGCTGTCTGTTGTGCTGTCAGTAACTATGGTTTCTGAATATCCAGAAATAGGTATGAACAACATTAACGCAAGTAATATTCTTACCAAGGAACACCAGTGCCTGACGTTGGGTTTGCTTTAGCCGATATCTCTGCCGCAATACCGTCTTGGATTGCTTTAACCTGTTCAGCACCCAAAGCATTCTTAGCCATTGTAATTACTTGAGCTTCAGTCAGTTTAGAGTAATCAACCCAGCCATCTTTAAGATCATCAGTTGAGATGCCTACGGATCCGTATGATGTACCAGTGTTTCCACTCTCATCTGCATCATTTGCTCTCCAGTGAATGACATCGATCACGTTAACGTAATCTTTGCTATCTTGGTTTACCTTGAGTTTGAAATCACACTGGGCAATTGTCCATTTTAGTGCCATTTATTTAGTTCCTTCTTTGTTTGAAATTATGCTTCAAGAGCAGTTATACGAGCTTCAAGCTCTTGAATTGTTTTAACGAGTAGTGGCACGAGTTTGCTTTGGTCTATGCCTTGGTACACAGGATTATTATCTGCATCGACGGCATCTTTAGTTCCTGTAATAGATTCTGGTACAATGCTAGAAACTTCGTGAGCTATAAAGCCATCTACGAGTGTATTTGTATCGTCTGATATAAAGTTAAATCGTGCTGGTTTTAACTGTTTAAGTCTTGTAGTAGCATCCCATGAGTAGTCTACGTTTTCTTTTAGGCGGTAGTCTGATGAAGTAGCGTATTCTGTTGCACTTCCAGTCAGATTTATTGAGCCTACGAGTGTTCCAGCACCATTTAAAAAAGCAACCATCTGTGCGCTAGTGCTAGATGCAGCTCTACCGTGTTGCATAATTACTGCACTTACATCTCCTGTGGCTGTTTGGTGAAATTTAGCAATAGGTTCAGCGGCTGATGTAACGGTAAATGTTGCGTCTGGAGCCGAAGTTCCTATGCCCACGCGGCCTGACGAGGTGATCCGCATATGTGCTGTTGAGCCGTGAAAAAACTGTAGTCCTGTTGAGCCGATACCCATACCGCCAGTTACACCAGAGGCTTCAACATTAATTATACTAACATTATCAGCGCCACCAACTTCTAACTTAGAGTTTGATATTGATGGAGTTCGATTAATTCCTACTCGGCCTGACGAGTCGATGCGCATACGTTCTATGTTTGCGGTTCCTAATCTCAAAGGATGTGCGGCACTTGTCATGACACCCGCACCGTTCGCGTAATTGGATAAGTCTAAGTAACCGTGTGATGCTGTGTTTACCCTTAGTTGTGTGTTTTGCGTATCGTAGATTTCGACATTAGCACTAGGACTAGTAGTTCCAATACCTAAATTTCCAGAGGCATCCAGCCTAGCACGTTCTGTATCAGAAGTTGTGTTTGTAAATATATGAGTACCACTAGAACCTCTAGCCTTGTACTTAATTTGATGTGAGTTATTCAGTTCCATCCCAAAGTTATTAGCGCCGTTAGGTTGTAAAAGCTGAAGCTCATCACTGCCGATAATATTTCCACCAAAGGTAGCATTTTGCGCATTGTCTAAAGTTAAAGTGGTTGTGCTTCCTTCTTTAAAGAACAAAGAACGAGTACTAGGATACACAATATTTAAATCGTTACCTGATGCAGTTGTGACTGTACCACCAGCAGTTGTTTGTAATGTTGGAGCAATTACTGAGCCAGCAAAAGTAGCACCAGTTGAATTAAGAGTTAAACGATTTCCACCACCAGTAGAAAAACCTAGCACATCACTAGAGCTTCTATACATACCAGTGTTTGTATCATCAACAAATTGATACGCTGGAGAGGTAGCTGTTCCATTCCCTAACCGAGTAATACCAGTAATAATTGCGTTTCCACCAACGTGAAGCCTTTGTGTTGGAGTTGCGTTTATTCCTAAATTGCCGGTCATTGTATCGCCAGTAATTCGAACAAAACCAGTACCAGTATCTAGAGCGGCTTTTAATTCTCCATATGTTATTTTCTTAGTTTGAACAGCAGATGTATCAACGACTGCAAAAGCATCAACATCTGCAAGGTTAGCTCCTGTAAGAGCCGTAAGTTCACTTATCTTTTGATCAGCCATATTTTATTCCTAAATTAAATTTTTACGCTCTTAACTCAGCCCATGTAAGTCTAGTTCCAGCAGTTAGTTTGTAGTAATGGTTGATAGGCACAATAAAACTAAATGAACTGCGCTCATATTGACCATCATTACTAGGCCAACTTGCAAGCCGAACTCCGTTTGAAGTTGTTGTTCCAACTAAAATTTGAGCGTTTCCACCACCAAATAGATCAATAGCAACTTGTATTGGTAAAGTTGTTGAATTTTGATACCAGACATTATTTTGACGCGTACTAGTAGAATACGCTTGCCACGTTTGACCAAAACCAATTGAACTTGTTGTAAGTTCAGTAATTGCTTGTTTTACCCTTAGAGCAGTCATTGTTTTAGTGTTTTCAGTTCCAGTTTGTGCGTCAGACTGAGATGCCAATTCTACCTTTGCTTGAAATGCAGAACCGTTAATAATACCAATCGTTACCCAACCACTGTTAGCTTCGTTTCTTATATAAAGAGTGTTTGTGTCAGTTTCATACCAAAGCATGTTAGCAAAAGTTGTTGATGGTGCGCTTGTACCTGACGAAAGACTAACTAATGCACCTAAAGCGTTGTTAATATCTGCTCTTGCATTAGCTGAAGTTTGATTAGCTATGTTCATATCATGTTGTGACATTTAATATCCTACCGTTCCTTTTAATACTGAAATACTTGGTGTTACATTTGGGTTTGTATTTGACAGTGTTGCTTTAAATTTAAAACCACGGCCTACTATTTGAGAACCATTTGCGTCTGTAAAACTTCCAAATGTTGCAGAACTAGAATTAGGATCATCATTTGTAGCCGCAACTTGTACTGAAACTATATTATCATCAAATCCTACGTCTGCATTTGTCCAATTGTCGAAATTATCAGGCCAAGTGTCCCAATTTTGAGGTATTGCATCCCAAAGAGTGGTTGATTGGTGTCTTGTGAATACAACCTCTGAAGAAACTGTTGCTGTTCGAGAGGTTGTTAAATCTATCTTACTGTTAAATTCATAAACACCAGACGAGCCAGTAGCAGTAAAATTTGTTATTCTTAATTCATCTGGGTTAGCTGTTGTGTACAGCGCAAGATTGCTTTTAGTTCCTGAAAAACTTGGGTTTTCTGTAAGGGTTGTTGTTGCACCTAAAGCTGGTAATTGCGATGCAGTAATAACAAAACTTGTAGCGGCAACACTTTCGTTTCCAGTTTTATCGTATGCTTTAATTAAATATGTTCCAGATAAAGCTGGTAGAGCCGCACTTGTAGCTGGCCTTGCTATTTTTTCGATGCCAACAGGATTAAAACTTGAATTATCCCACGTAGCTCCAGATGTTAAAGAATTGTGCTTAACTTGGTAATAACTTAAATCTAAATCAGAGACAGCGTTCCATTTTAAAAATAAAGTACCTGAAGAAATACTAAAACTAAAATTAGCAACATTTGCTGGCGGTGTTGCTTCTGGTAAGAAAACAATTGATGCTGTTGTATAAGTTCCTTTAACACCGAGTGAGTTTACAGCTCTTGCTCTCACGTTATAAGTTGTGCCAGTTGTAGATGCTTCTAAATCAAGTATTTCAAATAAACCTAATTTAC
>Ga0209337_1002244_pt1 | contig 14183 bp, 8 predicted proteins | sample LinPmetageLP53_FD_184044 | JGI IMG/M metagenome (GOLD analysis project Ga0209337, IMG submission 184044) | Marine viral communities from the Pacific Ocean - LP-53 (SPAdes) (version 2) | ecosystem: Environmental > Aquatic > Marine > Oceanic | place: Pacific Ocean | collected 2010-02-08
TTATATATATAACACAACAAAGAGATGAATAGACACGCATATATGGATAAACTTTCAAAAATGGTAGCCACTGGTGAAATTAATGAAAACGCCTACAATAAACTATCTAAAAAACTTAAAAAAGTACAAGAACAAACTAGTAGTACACACGTATTAGTAGCTTTTCAATATGAAATTACTAGAATTAAATACAATTTCGATGAGGACGATGATATTCGTAGTGCCTATATACAAGAATCTATTAAAGAACGACTAGTTCAAATGACACATAAACTTTTTGATGCTATGTGGAGATTTTTAGGACAAACAGATATGAAATCTAGAAAAATTTGTAACTTTCGAGGCTGGGCAATTAATAATGCTTATAATGGTGATCATCAAAATTTAAATGACGATTTTAATGAAGCCTTTAAATACCTAGCTAATATTAGCGACCCAAGTGATCAACATACTGTTAGAATCATGAATGTTAACAAGGACAATGTTTAAATACTATTTATAGATTTATATATATAAATAAATAAATTTGATTATAAGGATTTAAAAATAAATCCCGATAATTAAATTATAAAAAAAAATGATGAATAAACTGAATTCTTTTCAGGGAGAGTTGCCGCTCTCCACAAATACTGTTGGTGATAAAACTTTAAGTGGTTTTAATGCTTTAGATAATAAATTAATATCTAATAATATTAAAATGATCGAATTTAAGAGTCCTGTCAATCCTACAAAAAGAGAAGCATTTTTAAAATTAGATTATGAATTTTATTTACCATTGTTTTGTATAGCTGATAGAATAGATAAAATTAATTCATATCGTAATTATATCAGAAATTTTGGTAATGGTATTGTAAGTTATGAATGTAAAAATAATAGATTATATTCTAAAGGTATATCTGTACAAGGCTTTCCAATAGCATTTAGAAACTTTTTACTATCTAATTGCTACGATTATGATATGAAAAATTGTTTTCCTACTATTCTTTTAAAATTATCACAAGATTTAAATTTACAAGTAAAATATTTAAAAAAATATGTAGAAAATCGTGATGCTTTTCTTAAAAAAAATAAAGTAACAAAACATGAAATTCTTTCTCTACTAAATATTGATCAACCAGATCTTAGTAATTTTACACCTGCTGTAAATAATTTAATAGCTGAAATATATAAAAATAAACTAACAATTATTAATAGTCATGTAGATAAAATTGTTAAAAAAGAAAACGAAGTTTCTAAAAATCCTATATCTTCACAAATTTACTCTATATTAGCTTATCATGAAAATATGTTATTATCTAGAGTTATTAATAAATATAAATCTCAACTATCAGAATTTGGGTGTATTCCAATGTATGACGGATTATCTACGCCTTTGAAAATTAATATAGAAACCCTTAATAATTTGACTGAAGATTATGGGATAAGTTGGACTTGTGATAAAATGGAATCGCCATTATTTTATATTCCCGATTTATCTAGTGAACACGCAATTGCTCTTCTATTTACTGAAATCTATAAGGATGATTTAGTTAAAACACAACTTACACCCAAGGATTATGATATTTATGTTTATAATAAAAGTTGGAGAGTTAATGGATCTAGAAATTGCACTATTAAAAATAAAATTAATGATGATTTTATACCATATATACATAATTATTTATCCAGATTAACTAGTGATTATTTTAATAAATTTAGAATTCACAAAGATATAACTGCTGAATATAATTTACTATTAGAAGAATATAATTATTGTGTTAAATTACTTGGTAAAGTTAAATCTACATCTGATATTGCTACAGCTATTGTTACTTTTACTCCATCTGATAATAATGATATTAAATTTGATGATCAGCCCAATTATTTACCATTTAATGATTGTTTATTAGATTTAACAACCGGAAAAACTATACCAAATGATAAAAATTTTTATATTACTGAAACTATTGGATATAATTATGATTTTATGATTAATAATAGTGTACAAAATGAAATTAAAAAAATGCTTAGTGAGATATTTCCAATTGAAAGTGAAAGAGAATTAATGATGTATAAAATGGCTCATACACTAAACGGATATAATCATCCTAGATTTACTATTTTACAAGGTGAAGGCAGAAATGGCAAATCTGTTTTATTAAATTTATTAAGTACTACTTTAGGCACATTCTCTTATAATCTTGGTAATTGTCTATGTGTATCCGCTTCTAAAGCTGGTGGCGCAAATCAGGAAATTGCTAAAGCTGATAGAAAAAGATTTTTATGGTGCTCTGAACCTATTGAAGGTGATAAATTTAATTTTACACTAATTAAACAACTTACCGGTGATAAACAAATTAATGCTAGAGAAATTTATTCTAAAAAAACTGAAACTCTCTGTTGTGGAGATTTATGGATTGCCTGTAATGATGACATTCCACTAAATATTACTAGCGACGGCGAAGCTGTAAGAGGTAGAATTATTGAAATGGAAATGAGATCTTGTTTTCTAAATAAGGCAGATCCAAATGTTGAATTTTCATTTGAAGCTAACCCTATGTTACTTGAAAAAGAAACTAATGAAAGATTTAAAATGGACTTAATCCATTTACTTTTACCGTATTCTGTTAAATTATTTAAATGTAAAAGAAAAATTGATGATTTTATACCACAACAAATTACTGAATTAGGATTAAAATATATTTCTAAAAGTAATCCATTTAAATCTTGGTTTAATTCTAAATTTGAAAAAACTAGTGATATTAATGATTTTATAAAAATAAAGGATATTTTTGCCTGCTACAAATTAGGTGATGATTACTTAAATTTAACTAAAAAAGAAAAAAGAGCTTGTACATATGATAGTTTAGTAGAAAAATTAAAAAGAGATCCGGATACTAAATTATATTATAAAGAAAGAATAGATCAAAATAAAACAAGTTATACTAATGTAATTCGTTCTTATAAAATTATTTTAGAAGATTATGATAATAATTCACAAGATTTAATTCAAACAGATGAGGATGATTTAGATAATATTATTTCTAATGCTACAACTTCGGCAATTCACTAAATTTAATTATTCATTTATGGTGATTGTTAATAATACGTAAGATCGTAAAATATTGCCCCAAATTTGAAAACTTTCTCTTATATTGGTTTTTAAGGGTACTTTACTATTTTAGGGCAATATTTTACGATCTTACGTTTTACTTACTTTTATTATTATTATAATACTATTATTATTATTTTTTACCAAGAAAGAAGGAATATATATATATATATTAATATATATATATAATCTATATCACTTATTATAGAAGGGGGGGAGGGGAAAGAGAATTTATATAGAAATTCCTTAATTTTTATTTTATTATCTAATGTAATAGTATAAATAAATGGAATATAAGCTAAAGAAACTGTCAATAAGAGATATTGGTAATCTTAATAATATTTATAAATATTTAGAGGATAACCCAAAGTGTTTAAAAAGTTTGTATGAAAATAATAGAGATAAAAATAACCATAACCACCATGCGACCAAGATCGGGGCTCTAGATCAACGAGAGGCTAGAGGTAGTACAGCAGGTATAGTATTTTGGAGAGGAGAGGAGAAAATTTCCAAACTTTCTGAAGAACATCCATTCTTAGATGATTTATTACTTGTTTTTTTAAATTATCATAGACCGGACTTTATTTTTAATAGTGTATTTATAACCAAAAACTGTCAATCAAAACCCCATAAAGATAGCGGTAATGCAACTTCTTCTATTATTGTTACCTTTGGTGATTTTGAAGGCGGAGGCTTATTCGTAGAGGAGGATTTTGAAAAGACTCAATTATTTCCTATACGTACTTATTCATTAGAATTTGACGGTAAACAATATAAACACTGGACTGAACAATTTTTTGGTACAAGATATTCATTAATTTTCTATAATTAAAAAAAATATCTTATATATATAAATGGAATTTCCGCACCATAATTTTTTAATTAACTTTCCTTTAAGAGAAAAACGTTTAAATGACTTTATAGAACAAGGTATCCCATATAAGTTTAATTATTTAAAAAGTAATAATAAAAAAAATCTTATAAAATTATATAATAAGAATGCCAAGGTTCGATCCTAATTCATTTGGTCAAAATGTCGATGACCACACAAATAAAAAGAATAGTAAATTTTTCAATCTAACTCCTTCATCTCAAGGAGTTGGGCTAGACGTAGAATTTCAGAATAGTTTACAAAATAGTGATTATAAATTTAGAAAAGATCCACAAGATTCTATTTCAGCTGAAATAGAAAGACAAAAAACCTCTGGAATTACATTTAGATATAAAGATAGACGAGAATTAGCCAATAATTTAGGTTTTAAAAAAGCAAGTTTAAAGGATGTTGTAGATAATATTAGACAATCATCGGCAGAGAACTACATGGCTATAGTTAATGATCAAGTTAATAATGAACAATTTGAACAAAATATTCAAAAATACTTTAATATACTTGGGATGCAACAAATGGATCAAAATATGGGTGTATTATTCGACCAACTTCAGAAATTCGGTGTAATTTTAGAAGACGAAAGACAGCGTATAGAAAATATGATTAGAAATGCTGATATAAGAATATTACAAGATGAAACAGTAGTTATAAAAACCGTACAAGACCCCGATTTAATTCAATGGTTAAAGAATTTTGTTAAATATTTCACTATGGCTAAAGAAGCTTATAAAAAAGGTCAGAAGGCTGCTACAATTATCATTGCTTTTGTAAAAAAAATAATGGATTATTTAAGAGCTATGAGAATACCTGTACCTAGAGAATTTGAAGATTTTACTGGTGGAGGTGGTGGTGGTCCGGGTGGTGGTCCTGGTGGAGGTCCTGGTGGAGGTCCTGGTGGAGGTCCTGGTGGAAGACCTGGTTCAGGCACAGGACAAGGTTATGGTGGAGGTTCTGGATATCCAGGAGGAGGAGGATATGGTGGAGGCTCAGGTATGGGTGGGTCAGGATATGGAGGAAGTGGTAGTAGTACTATACCTCCACAAATAGCTTCATCAGCTCAAGGAGCAACGACTAATAGCGGTCACAATGTAAATAATCAAGCTCCCGGAGGCACTAGTAGTAATCCAGCAGATTCACCAATGGCGTGGAACGAAGCAGGTTTAGAATATGCTAAAAGAATGGCTCAAGTTGATTCTTCAATAGATACCTCAGCTATACCTCAACCAAGATTTACAGGTCAAGAGTCTACTAGACCAAGCGAAGCAGAAATAGATAAAGTAAGTGATCAACCATTACAAGAAGCTACTCCACCTCCTTCAGGATTAGGAGATCATAATAATATGTTATATGAAGCATTTGCCGCTTTACTATTAACTAAATCAACATATCAAGCTCTTGGATTAGCAAGTATGGTAGGTATGACAGCAGTGATAGCTAATAAATTAAGAAATCATATGCCTGGAAGATTTAGAGAAAATGTTATAGGAGTTATAGGTGGTGCACAACCGGTATATTTAATGGTACAACAATTAATACACCAAGGTGGATCAGCCTTAACAAATGCTGTAAGAAGAGGTTTTTTTGGAGAAAATGTAGCAGATGTAGGTGAATTTATGGTTGATTTTATTGATAGATTTATGAATGCCGGTTTACCACAACAAAATGAAGCTCGACGTATAAGAGAAGATCCAAATCCTCATATTCAGGAAACTACAAATGTTGTAGTTAGACAAATTGTAGATTTAATAAATGAAATTAAAAGAGATGGAGTCACTCAAACAAGAATAGATGAATTTAGTGACTTTAAGAGATTATTTGCTAGTAGAAATAATAGACGTGGTAACTATAATACAGAAAATGCTCAAATTATAGATCTAGCAGTTGAAGCATTAAATTCTCAAGATTTAGCTAAAACAGATAGTGTTGAATGGTGTAGAGCTTTATTAGATATTATATTTGACAATACTAAATCTCCTAGTTATAATGGAGAAACTCAAGCTACTATTAAACGTGATTTTAATGAAGTACATAATAAAATAAAAAGATTTAGACAAGAAGTAGAAGAAGGTACACGAGAAGGAAACCCTAATACAAATTTAAGTAGAAATATTTTACCTAATATAGAAAGAGCTTTACGTGATAAAAATAGACAAGTATTAGGAGAAATAGTTGATAAATTAAAAGTACAACAAAATACACAACTAGTTCAAAGAGCAGTTGATGCTACTGATCGTGAACTTAAGGGATTGAGTTGGATAAAAGAATTTTTAAAAAATTTATATAATGAGGGAGCAATTGGAAATACTAAGTTTGATAAATTAGAACAATTAATTCTACAAAATTAATTTATTTATATAATTATAATGACCAAAGAATTTTTAATAAAAGCTCCTAAGACAACTGATGAAGGTAGAGAAAAAGTTGATAAATTACTTCCACAAATGCCATTCAGAATTTTATGTGTGGGAAATTCTGCCTCTGGTAAAGGTGTACTTTTTAATAATTTTCTAGGAGCAAATACACAATTTCCATATAAATCTATTTTTAAAAATAATATTTTTATGTTCTCATCTACTTATGCTCTTGGTGATAAAAGTTTAGATAATTTAGATATACCTGATGAAAATACATTTGATAATTTAGATGAAGACATAATTAGACAAATTCTTCTAGAACAAAAGCTTAATATAGCGGAATTCGGGAAAAACTCCTGCGTACCTATATTAATAGTACTCGATGATGTACTAACACAATTAAGTCACAAAAAAAATAGTATAGTACGTGAATTGTTCTTTTCTTCGAGGCACTACCTAATATCATTATTTTTTATGGTTCAGTCTTATCGGAGTGTCCCTAAACCCATGCGAACAAATTGCACCTCGCTTATTTTCTTTCAAACTAATAATACTAAAGAAAGAGGGAGTATTATAGAAGAACAAAACGCTCCTACTAAAGTAATGGAAAAAATATTAGATGATGCTACTAGTGAAGATTACAGCTTTTTAGTAGTAAATAATAAAGTACATGATAAGAATCTAAGATTTCAAAAACGCTTCAGTTCTGAGTATTATATGTTAGACAATATTTAGTCTTTTTATGTCTATAAATACTATCATATCTTATAGATTTATCACAATTTGGACAATTTACAATTTGATTACCTCTTTCATTAACAGCTTTTAAATGTTTTTTATATTTATCATTTTTTTCCGATCCATTTTTATCATGTCTTATTTTATCAACTATAGCTCTTATTGCTTTTCTTTCTTCTGGTGTATTGTGTGATCTATTTTGATTAATATTATCATAATTTAATATGTAATAATCTTCTCTTTGTAGTAATTCTCTTAGTGAGTTACAAGGAAAGTCTTCTACTTTTTCTACTTTATAATTACCATCCATTATTATTTGATAGGATTGACACCAATTAGTTTTATCATCTAAAAATCGATTAAAATGTCTTTTATGTTCATTTATTCTATCTTTAAGTGTTTGAATTGTAGATCCATAATATGTCTCATTATAAAGATTATTTGTTATTTTATATACTATACTATTACTATATTTATTCATTCTATCTGTCTATCTATAATTATTGTTTTTTGTGTATAAGTATAGATAAATAACAATAATTATTTAATCAAATTTTTTTTAATTATATATAATATAATATGCCGTTCTATGTTGATCAGCCTCCAGAACAAAGTAACTGGAATGAAACAGATACTACTAGTTTAGCATTTATTTTAAATAAACCAGCTCTTTTGAAAGGAGATCAGGGAATAGGAATAAAGGGAAGTCAAGGATCGGTCGGAGAAAAAGGAAGCGATGGCAGTAAGGGATCGGTCGGAGATAAAGGAAGTGATGGAAGCAAGGGAAACGAATCACAAGTCGCTGGGCCGAAAGGGTCTGCAGGAATTAAAGGAATTCAGGGAGATTCTATCCAAGGAGAAAAAGGTGTCGCAGGAGAGAGTATCACTGGCAGTAAAGGAGAACCTTCGACTGTAGCCGGACCGAAAGGGAATGATGGAAGCAAAGGATCGGACGGGGATTCTATAAAAGGTGAAAAAGGTGGTGTCGGCGAGCGTGGCCAAAAAGGCTCAAAAGGTGAAATTGGCATCATAGGAATCACTGGATCAAAAGGCTCAAAAGGTGAGCTCGGTTTACCTGGTGAAAAAGGAATTGATGGAAGCAAAGGCCCAATCGGTTTGACTGGGGATAAAGGAGAAAAAGCAGAAAATTCAAAATTTATTAACAATGGCTCCTTAAATTCTTCTGATGAAATAGAAGTAGTTTATGATGATGGTACTAATATGACTAATAAAATAGACTTATCAGCACTAAGAGAATTACCTACAATGTTGAATACATATTACGGTAAAAGATTAACAGTTGTACAACCATCTGGTGGTAGTGGAGTTGAAGCTCAATGGCATAACAGAGATACTTATAGTTTTACTACTTCAAGAACAACAGCTCAATTAGAAGTAACAAAAGTAGAACAAAATACTACTAGTCCTTATGGAAATACAACAACTACAACACCATATAACTTCCTACCAGTCTTGGTTAATGATAAAGTTTTATCTGTAACATCTGGTGCTCTAAATTGGGTTGATTTTCCCGCAGACGATAATACTAGAGTGACTGGATTTAGTATAGATGCTTCTCATAACCTAAGCTTATCACAAAATGATGCTACTGCACCATATAGTGTTAATTTAGCTCCATATTTAGATAATCAAATGGTAACTAGTGGAGCTTTAAATAATACTAAAACAGCAATTGATTTAGTAAGAACTAGTCCACTAGCGAATGTAAGTATAAATATACGACCTATATTAGTATCATCGGGAATTTTATCTGGATCAGATATAACATTTAAATACGATGACTATGATGCAACAAATAACCCTACAGCCAAATTTGATGTAGATATTAGTACTCTTCAAAATCAAAATAAATTACCTAGTACAACAGATGCAGATAAATTTGCAGTCAGCACGACTACAGCTAACAATTGGGTTATATCAGATAAATTATCTCTAAATCCAGCAAGGTTTGGAGAGAATACACCTACAAGTTTACACAATGAATCAACCTTTTTTGGTGTTTATTCTGGATATGGGTCAAATTCAAGTCATAAACTTACTTGCTTTGGTTATAGAGCTGGAGAATCTTCTAATATTGGAAATGCGACAACTTGTTTAGGCTATCGTGCGGGGGATAATTCTAATGGAAATACAAACACATTTGTAGGATTCTTAGCTGGAAATAATGTTGTCGGATCGCAGAATTTTGCTCTCGGTGAGGGAAGTATGGATGGAGGAACTATGACTAGTTGTATAGGTATAGGAAGATATTCTTTTAGAGGGGCTACAGCACAAAGGTCTATCGGTTTTGGTGTAAATATTATGGGCTCTGGTTTCAATTTCCATACTTATGCTACTAATTCAGAACAAAGAAGTGGTAATGATAAATTTTTAGTAGGACACAATACATCAACGGCAGCCTGGACAACTACCTCACCTAATACAGGAAATCCATATTTATTAGACGGTACTATGGGGAGCAATGACTCGGTAAGGTCCTTAAAAATAAATGCGAATGAATTTCATCTACCAACCACTTTACCCTTTTTACAACCAACAGCAGACACTCAAATATGGAAATATTTTGGTTTCTTGGTACAAGGTGCTATACCAGCAAACGCCAATTTTGTTCCAGCTGTTTTAGGGGCTCATAAATTTTTATTAACTAATAGCTTAAACGCAAAAACGTGGTCAGATACTATTGGAGAAGGTACAGCAAAAAAAATACAAATAGATCAAGCTTTTCCTAAAATCAAATTAACTAATACTGGAGCTTCAAGCTTGAATGATCCTATTGGTAAATTAGAATTTGAAGGAAATAGTATAATATATAATGAAATTAGAAATAATGTAATTTCTTCAACAACAAACGCTCTAAGATCATATACATCTTTTAGGACTTGTTTAGGTGGTAGTTCCAATGTTGAAGTAATGAGAATAGGATCTGAAATAAATGGAACTACAACAAATAATATAGTTGTTGAAATTGATGGAAAATTGAAAGCTACGAGTCTTACTTTAAATGATAATTCTATTTTAACATCAGCAAATACTAGTCATAGTAATGGTTTATTAACATTAAATAGTAATCAAACTCACCAAATAATACCAAATTATTCTAGTCAAAGTGATAAATTTTTAAAAGTTAATACTAGTAATAATTTAGAATGGGGGAATGTTCTCCCAAATTATTCAGGGACAAGTAATCAATTTCTAAATGCTGATAGTGGAACATTAACTTGGCAACAATTAAATAAAATAGATTCGGGACAGGTAGTAGTAAATGGTGCTACAACCACTATAGAACTATATAATAAAAATCACACAACAGCATCACCAGATAAGGTCAATATAAATGTTTCATCTCTAGCAATGCCCGATTACTCAGGAACAAACAATCAATTTCTAAATGCTAATAGTGGAACATTAACATGGCAACAGATAAATAAAATATCATCAGGACAATTAGTAGAAACTGCTGGTGTAACAAATATAGTATTATATAATAATAATCATACAACAGCAGTACCAGATTTAGTAAATATAAATGTTAGTGCTTTAACATTACCTAATGCTTTACCAAGTTATAATACTACTGTAAATCAATTTTTAAAAGCTAATAACGGTGTTTTAAGTTGGGAATTTCCAAATACTATAACAAGTGGCGATATTGTAGGAAGTAATTTAGTTCTTTATTTAGATGATTATAACGCAACTACAAATCCAAACGATAAAATAAGTATAGATATAAGCGACCTACAAACTGGGGTTTCATCATTTCAATCATCTCCTACTACTTCAGCCACTTATCTATGTTCTTATATAAATTCTAGATTACCAGATACTTCTTCAGCTTTAGGTTTTTTGTTCTTAAATACAAATGGAACAAGTGAATATAAAATGCCTTCCAGTGTAGAGACACAAACAACACTTAATACATATAGCACATTTTATATAAATGAATTTTTATCAACAGCTTCTGTAGGGTATAAAAATTTAAAATTCAAGAGTAATAATACTACAACAGGTCAAACTTTAGGAGTAACAGATAGTTGGATGAGTGATGGTTCAAATGGTTATGATAGACTAACTGCAATAACACACAATATAGCAAATTCCTCTACTAAATCAGGAAAAATAGAATTTTATACATATAATAATTTACAAACTCACGGAATGGCACATTTAGCAATGTATTTACAGGATGCTAAAGCATACTTTCAAGAGATAACTGTTGCTAACGCAATAACATTAATGTCTGGGTCAATAACATCAAATATTATTAATAAATGTCCTGCTAATCCACAAGTTCATCTAGAAAGCACTAATACTTCATCAGGAACAATTGTTATTGGAAATTATAAAGTTAAAGCTCCTATAACTTCAACTGCTTCAGTAGCTTACCCTCCTCAATTAAGCTCAGCTTCTCAAACTGTATCTGGAATAACTTATACGATAACTTCTAGTAGTAATTTATTAGTAGGAAGTATATACGATAGATTTAGGGCATTTGATAAAAATACCTTAAATACTGGGTGGCATACGACAGCAGTTTTTGCTAGTTCAGGAGGAGCATATACTGGTAGTCAGTCTTTAAATTCTACAAACGGAGAATGGTTAAAAGTTCATATGACTACAGCTCAGCCTTTTGGTAGCGTGAAAATTGTTGGTAGAAATGGTTATGCGTCCCAAGATATAAAAACTTGGGAAATATTAGCGAGTAATAATGATGTTAATTGGACGGTGCTTCATCAAGCTAATGCTCAACAGTCTTATAATGGAGGAAATGGAACAACGACGACATTCAGTAATACTAATGCCTATAATTATTATGCTTTATTAGTTAAATCTATTCAAGGACCGAATGGTCAAACTTATGGGGTTGTCCACGAATTAGAATTTTTAACAGTAGCTACGCAGGTATCCACAGATGTTGTAGATTTAAAAGCTACCAAGTATAGTGATGATTATACTATATTAGATTTACAAACCAGACAAGCTGGATTAATGACTAATGCTATACGGGTAGGGAAAACAACTGCTAACGATATAAACAGGATAACATTAACAGGAAATACGACCGTTATAGGACAATTTACAAATAATAATTTAAAAATTAGCGGGACGGGAAGTTCTATAACTTTTAATTCAGGGCTACAACAAACTGAAGCAGTTGTAGCTCCAACAACCGCACAAGAAGGATATAGATTAACTGCTAATGGTTCGAGTGGTTGGGCTTGGTCATCTCCTGATGTCTTTTATGATGGGACAGATAGAAATATTAATATAGGTCCTGAAAATCCATCTCTTGGAGTAGATAGTATAAGTATTGGATATTATGCTGGTCAAATTTCTACGACAAGGAGCAGAGAACAATCAGTTTTTATAGGAACTAGAGCAGGTCAAAATACCATTTCTACCTCTACTGATACGGGAAAACAATTTGATAATGTAGTAATGATAGGACACCAAGCAGGCCAAAATTCTCAATATATGGAAAATTGTTGTGCTATTGGTTCAAATGCGGGAGCTTCAGTTGATGCTAATCCTCACAGTAATAGTAATTTTATAGGTTATTATGCTGGACACGATTCTGGAAATGCTAATACTGGAGCTTCTGCTTATTCTAACGGATTTTTCGGCACATTTGCGGGTAGAAATTATGTTGGTATTGAAAGTCAGGGCTTTGGTAGAGATTGTCTTTATACTTATCAAAAATCTCAAATAATGCGTTACAGAAATAATGCAATCGGCTCTACATCTATGAGAAATTGTATAGGAGACGATAATTGTGCTCAAGGTTCAGCAACTTTAAGATGGGACGGTAGCGGAACTTTAACCGCTCATAGAAATATAGCAATTGGTAGTGATGCGATGGGTTTATTAACTAATAGTGGTTGCCAAAATAGTAATGATAATGTTTTTATAGGACGACAGTCAGGGAGAAATTTATCGGGTAATGCTACTGGAAACGTTAGTGTTGGTAAGAATTCAGGATATGAAATGGTAGGTAATAAAAATGTTATGCTTGGGACACAAGCAGGTTTCCAGCACAATGGCTCTAATTGTATATATATAGGAGAAAACCAAGGATATCAGCAAACAGAGTCAAATAAACTAAAAATTGGTACATTTCAAAACCAACAAATTATATCTGGTACAATGAATTCTACCTCTGCTACTTCTGAACTAGCATTAAATGCAAAAAGAATAGATTTACCTACTAGTGATTTACCCACTGCTTATGATAGCACTAAACCTAATCAATTATATGTTAAAAATGGACAATTAAGAATAGGTGTGGATAAAGATTACTATCTTAAGGTATCAGGACAATCCACACAAACATTTGGAAGAAGTTGGACCACATATTTATTCCCAACAGTAGATACAGATCACTTAGATGTTGATGGTGGTAGTGTTTGGGATAGCAGTGTCGGACATGCAGTAATTCAACATGATGGTTTATATTTTGTTAGTGGAACCATGAGAGTCAAGGATTCAACAACACCAGAAAATACCAACTTTGCTGTAGCAATTCACACATCAAATAATGATGGTTCACATACAATTTGGGATGCTGTATTAGATACAACTAATAATTATGATAGAACAACAGTCTCTTATAGTAAAATAGTAAGATTTACACAAGACCAAGGTGTTAGGACAATTATATATTTTGATCATGCTACAGCACAACAGATGCAAATGGCAGAAATGGTAATATACAGGTTAGGTGATTAGGATAGTATAAATTATCTTTAGAAAGATTAAATTTTTTTTTAATTTTCTAATAATAAATAAATGAATTTTGCCATAGCAATTATCTCACATGAAAGATTAAATCTATTTGAAAGTAAGACTCTATCTTTTTTAAAAAAGCATGGAATTTGCTTTGAAAAGGTATACGTTTTTGTGTCAGATTTAAGTTATCTCAGTTATCTGCCTTTATCAGAAAAGTATGGATTTAATTTACTAAACAGTCATAATAATTTACTAAAATTTAATAATAATAGTATATTAAATGCTAGAAATAATATAATTAATTATTTTGAGGAGGGTGCAAATATATTAGAAATGGATGATGATGTTGATGATATAATTGATTTTA
>Ga0209337_1002246_pt1 | contig 14180 bp, 28 predicted proteins | sample LinPmetageLP53_FD_184044 | JGI IMG/M metagenome (GOLD analysis project Ga0209337, IMG submission 184044) | Marine viral communities from the Pacific Ocean - LP-53 (SPAdes) (version 2) | ecosystem: Environmental > Aquatic > Marine > Oceanic | place: Pacific Ocean | collected 2010-02-08
AAGTTTCTAAGCAAGGTTCTTACAGCATACGCATAGAACAAGAAGGGAAGGTAAATCAGATAACCACTAATGGCGGTTCTTCTTCTATAATTAACATTAAACAAGGCAGTTAGTTATGTATAAACTATTTACATTGTTAGTGTTGTTTTTTATTCCTGTCACTTTTCAATGGGAAATTTTAGAAGTATTAAAATTAAAAACTTTTGATGCCCTTGTTACTGAGCAAAAATCTTCAGGTAACTTTACAATTCTAAACATTACCGAGGAGGATGTAGATAAAGAAGGTGGCTATCCATTTCCTAGACAGCGCCTAGCTGAAATACAAATAGAACTGCTTGAAGCAGGAGCTATTGGTGTAGGCTGGGTGATCAGCTTCCCTCATCTTGATCGTTTAAACGGTGACGCAGCGTTTGCTGAAGCTCTAAGTTATGCTCCGTCTGTCTTACCTTTATTTGAAACTGACAACAAGCTGTACCCCAAAACCACAGGTACAGTAATAATGGGTGAGAATATTGGAGGCTATGAAGTACAAGGGGTACTTAACAACATTCCAATACTGTCTGAGTATGCTAACGAAGGCATAGCGGTAGCTCAGACTGACGTAGATAATTTAGTAAGACGTTTACCTTTACTGATGAGAACACCTGATGGTTGGATTTCTGCTTATGGCACTGAGGTACTAAAAGTTCTATTAAATTCAAGCACTTACATAATAAAAACAAATGAAAATGGTTTAGAAGAAATAATAGTACAAGGTCTACCTCCTATTTCTGTAGACTCTTTAGGGCGCAAGTGGATTAGTTGGGTAGACACACCACAGACTACACTACAAGAGATGGATGTAGAGGGTACGTTTGTGTTCGTAGGTGTTACAGCAGGTGGAGTTATGCCACAGTTAGCCACACCTGTAGGCTTACTTGAACCACACAAGATACAAGCGGCTTTAAGTGAATCAATTTTAATACAAGACAGTCCACAGATACCTGACTATGCAACAGGTGTAGAGCTATTAATGTTAATAATTTCTGTAATAGCCGTTTGGTTTATTCTTAGTTTGTTTGGTATTACATTAGGTATTAGTTTATTTGCATTAACGATGGTAGGTAATGCCTATCTAGGGTTCTATTTAATACAGAAAGGTTTGCTGATTGACGTAACGTGGACATTGATCTGTCAGTTTATAACCGGAGCTACGGCTTTTTACCTAAGATTTAGAGAGCAATACAAACTAAGGCAGTTAGTAAAAAAACAATTCGGCAAATATCTTGATCCTCGTATGGTCAAGAAATTACAAGATAACCCTGAGTTGTGTAAGATTAACGGCAACAGAGTTGATTGTTCAATCATCTTTACAGACTTACGAGGCTTTACTAGCCTTTCAGAGTCAGTAGAACCGGAGATGGTGACGTATATTATGAATAATGTACTGGACGTACAGGTAAAAGCGGCTAACAAATTCTTTGGCTGTACTGACAAATTTATTGGAGATGCAGGTATGTTTCATTGGAATACTATTATTCCTCAACCTGATCATCGAAATTTAGCCTTGCAAGCCGCTAAAGAGATTGAAAGTAATATTATTGAGTTGAATAAGAAGTTTAAACAGGAGGGCATACCTGAGATTGCTATAGGTATAGGTGTTAACTCTGGTGTGTGTATAGCAGGAAACTTTGGAGCAACCGATAGATTTGCGTTCAGTTTGATAGGTGATCCTTGTAATGTCGCGGCAAGACTAGAATCAAGCACAAAAGTAGCCGGTGTAGGTACATTGATAGGAGAAGAGACAGCTAAATCCTCTTGCTATGATCTAAAAGAGTTAGATCCTATAGAAGTAAAAGGAAAATCTAAACCTCTGAGGGTTTATACTTGGGCTGCAAGTGTTTAAACAGAAAATAAATAGTGTATACTTTATATTATGAGAAATTACAGAAAAGAATACGACAATTATCAGGGCACTAAAGAACAAAAGAAAGATCGTGCCGGAAGAAATAAAGCTCGTAGAGGTTTGACAAAATCTGGCAGAGTCAAAAAAGGTGACGGTAAAGACGTAGATCATAAAGATCGTAACCCTAGAAACAATAACAAAAAAAACCTACGGGTAGTTTCTAAATCTAAAAACAGATCGTTTAAACGAAAATAGAGTATTTATATGGCAGTTAAGAAAAAGAAAAAATCTACAGTAAATAAAGCAGGTAACTACACTAAACCTACTATGCGTAAAAATCTTTTTAATAGGATCAAAGCAGGTACTAAAGGTGGTAAAGCAGGTCAATGGTCTGCTCGAAAAGCGCAGTTACTAGCTAATAAATATAAAAAAGCAGGCGGAGGATACAAATGAAAGGTGTTAAACATTACAAAAGAAATGGGAGCGAACATAAGGGTAGCACTCATAAAATGCCTAATGGATCGTTGCACAGTAATAAAACACACACTAAAACAAGCGTAAAGCTATTTCATTTAAAAGATTTATCTAAAAAAGCACAAGCGAAGGCGCGAGGCAGGAAGTAGTGGCTCTCAAGAAATCTCAGAAGTCTCTAAAGAAATGGACAAAGCAGAAGTGGAGAACCCCTAGTGGCAAGAAATCTTCAAAGACCGGTGAAGTCTATGCTCCTTCAGCTACCATAAAAAATCTCAAATCAACTCCCGCAGGTAGAAAAAAACTAGCAGCAGCCAATAAAAAGAAACGAGAAGCTACAAAGAAAGGTAAGCAACACGCTAAACACGGCTTACACAAAGGGAAGAAACGCTAATGGCTAAAAGAAAAGAAAACCCTATACGCAAGACTACCAAAGGTAAGGGTGCTAATTATCGTCCTACTAAGTCTGGTGCAGGCATGACTAAGAAAGGAGTAGCCGCCTATCGCAAAGCAAATCCTACTTCTAAGTTAAAAACTGCTGTTACAGGTAAAGTTAAAAAGGGAAGCAAAGCCGCAAAACGTAGGAAGTCTTACTGCGCTAGGTCAGCAGGACAACTTAAAAAAAGTTCGGCAAAAACTAGAAATGATCCTAACTCAAGAATAAGACAAGCACGAAGAAGATGGAAATGTTAATAAACAATCTTGATGATAGTAGTCTATTTACCAATAGGAGCATTATGTGCTCCAGTGGTATTGGTTCTTATGTTTAAACAATACCATCAGGCCCGCAGCAGGCCCAGTTGCTATGTTTAAACCTTCTATTATCCTTGCAGCGACTCTTTTTTTAACGCTGGGAGCGTTTAAACTCTATTATGATAAATCTGAAGCAGAGAAAGAAATGCTGGCTACACAGTTACAACAATCAATGAATAATCAATTGTTATTAGAAAAATCTATCGAAAAACAAAATCAACAAATAGTTAATCAATTGAACAAAGAAAAACAAACGCAAGAACAGATCACAAGTTTGACAGAAAAAAACAATGAAGCTCAACTAGAAGTGAACCGATTGAAGAATACATTCGCTAAACATGATTTAAACATGCTCTCTATGGCAAAACCAAAGCTCATAGAACGCATAATAAACAAAGGTACGGCAAAAGTAGGTAGAGAATTAGAAGCACTTACAGAGCCAAATCAATTCGATGAAAAAATTATTACTGATAACGCTAATACTGACTAGCGGTTGCTCAAGTCTTGGCTCAAGGTTCACACCTCCAGAGGTTAAGCCTGTTGAGATTATAACTGTTGAGAAGCCCGCACCGATGTATCACCCGCCATTACCAAATAAAATTGTTGCTATGCCGGTAGAATGGAAAGTTCTAACACCGGATACAATGAAAGAATATCTTGATGATTTAAACAAAGGCGAAGCGCCATCTCAGGCTTTTTATGGATTGCCCAACAAAGGATATGAAAATTTGTCAAATAACATGGCAGAGGTAAAAAGATACATCAGACAAACTTTATCAATTATTGAGTATTACCGAGAATTGGATGACGAGAAAGATTAAAAGGTGCGTCTTCGCTACACAACTGCACCACGGTTGACATAAAGGTAATAATAGACCTAGTAGCTAATAACAATAAGATGACTTTAAAGTACGGTTTCTTTTTCTTCTAGCTATCCTTCTATTTTTTATTTTTTGAGTTTTTTCGGTGCATGTCTCGTTTAAGATTTCATGGGTTATTTTAAAAACTTCATAAGTATCTTCAACTATATGTAAGTCATCTTTAAGATCTACATAATGCTTTGCTTCTTGTAAAATATTATGAGGAATATGATAAGTGGGTATTGAATAATCTTCGGCATGATTTGTGTCACCATGCTTCCATCCATCTTGAAGATTCATTTTATACAATCTTTGATTTTGTTTGGTGTTATGTATGTTAGAACATTTTTTAGAACAATAAATTACACTACGATTTATTGAATATTCTTTACTACATTCTAAGCATTTTCTTGTTTTATCTTTCATTTCTTTTTATACAATACCATTTAATCTTATTAAGTTCCTCTTTCTTTCGGATAATTAAAGACGTTTAAACGTTTATTATTTTCATCAAACAGTTTCTTTAATTGCTTTGTTTCTTTTTTATTCTTACCTAGTATGTAAGCATACTTATGTTTTTTTGCTGAAATCCTGCTTTTGCATCTTTTTTTGTGCTCAGACCTTTCATCTTTTAATATCTTTTGTGTTTCGTCTGGAATTGCCTGCCAATCTACTTTCCTATATTGATTCCTTGTGCCCACAAATTTGTACCATTCTTTTTGCCATTCAATACCTAATTGCTTTGCATACCTGACTATCTGGCTTCTATCGTTAAAACCAACGTCACCAAACCACCCCCTTTTAGGGTTATCTGGATCAAGATATTGTTTCGTAGAACCAAATCTTTGCCCTAAATAATAAAAATTACAGGCTTGATATATTGTTCCTAGCTCTTTTGCTTCTGGATCAGAATAAGCTGTAAATATTCTAAAATCAGTATGTTTAACCATCCATTTAACAGATTGCATGAGAAGCCAAGAAGCTGTATTTATTGGCGACCAAGATATGCAAGCGCCTCTCGCTATTAACTTTTCTTTATTCTTGTACTCAACTCCAAGAAGATTAGAGAAGGCATTAGGTGTTGCCATAACTATGACACCAACTAAAACCCCCTGCCATCTAGCTGTAAATCTGTGCGTAATCGACATAGGCATCTTTCCTAACCATTCATGCCTCTCTATAAATTGCTTAATCTCTGCACATTTATTTTTTTCTTCTGATGCAACATACCCAAAATCAAAATCAGAAACTTTTATTAAACTTGCTTCTTCTTTTTTTATACCAAAATTAAATAAGTCTTGCTCTAAATTATTAAGTCTAATGTCATACTGCCAACAATGCTCTTTGTTGTAACTTTCATATCTCTCTATAACATTGCTTTTTTTGTTTTCAAAAGAGCTGAATAAATCTTTTTGGTTCATCTTTTTTTGATTGTTAAGTCGTGCTCAAGTGCATTTATTACTTTCTCTACTGTATTGATTCTCGGCATATGAACGTCCCTCTCTAAACAAGAAAGATAATGTTTAGACATACCGGCTTTATCGCCTAATGATTGAAGCGTTTCTTTTTTCTCGTTTCTTAGCTTTCTAATCTTTTGTCCCCATGTATCACTCATATCACTTCCTTTTTAAAAAATCTTCTAAATGTAAGTTTAAACGTTGTTGAGCAGAAGCATTGGTTTTCAAGTCTGATCTCGTACCGATGCGACAAACAGAACGAATAACACGAGCGCATAGTTCTTCGTCAGATAAATCCAATTGCTTAACTCCCCATGTCTCTGCGTTTAAACGTACCCAATTTTGATAATCAGTGTCTTTGCAAATTAAACAGGCTCTTGATAAAGCTCTCTCTCCTTCGTTTTTTGCTTTGGCTTGCATTGGTTCTTCTTGATCATTGATCTGAACACAAGCAACCATGTACCTAGATCCGATTGCAGATACAGCCATGTCAGGGGGAATATCATCTGGATGTAAGACAAAAGATAACACAACACCGTCCTTTGTTTGTCTGTATGCATATTTTTTGGCTTCAAAATGTTCAGCCATATTTTCTATCTCACTTCTCATTAAAATACTCCCAATTTCTTTTTGCCCAAGCAATAGGATCAAGTCCTTGCAATGCCCACCATTGCGATTCGTTGCCATGACCATGTAAATTAAAATGATGTTCTTGACACAATGGTACTGCCCATTGATCTCCGGTTCTTCTCATGCCCCTCAATCCTTGAGCGTGAGTTAAATGGTGAGCTTGTGGAGGTCTTTGGCAAACCAAACACCCATGCTCACGAACATCTGCTAAATAACGTTGGCTTCTAACTTTGTCAGCCCATTCTTTATTCATAATCTTTTGGTGTTAATTCAGCTAGATTGGTTCTGTCGGTCTGTTTGCTAATCTGCTCTCTGGTTCTAAAAAAACCCTCATGCTGTGGAAACATTCGCATGAATCTTCTTGCGTAAAAGGCGCGATAGTTATTATTTAACTTAAAACTACACGCATCTTTTGAGCCGAAGTTATCAAACTCCCAACGAATCCTCTCAAAGATAGCGTTTACACTATAATTACTAAACCCCTTGTGAATCCTGTCTAATGTAAATTGAATAAATAAATCCCAAACTCTAGGATTTTCGTTATGAAAACGTTGTACTTGTTCTTTCATTTCATCGTGTCTTGTTGTACTCATATTGCCTCCAAAAAAGCGGAGACTAACGTAGTCGTGGTGCGATTTCTGGTTATTATCCCACTTAGACCGGTCTTATATCGCTAATCTACGCTAGTCTCCTAAGACGTTTAAACATTAAAATGGTATGTCATCTTTTGTTATTTCACTTTCAGCTTTGTGACTTTCCTTGTAACTTCCAGAGCTTTCTGTTGGTTTGTTTTCTTTTGGTTTGAACCTCAACCCCTGCCATCTCTCTTCTTGATCATTCTTTGTACCGACATTTGTATAGGCATCAACCCAATACTCGACACCACCAATCAAAGCATTGCCCCGCATTGGTGCATGCCATTCCTCTGTCTTATTTTTGTTCTTAAAAATAGAACCGCTGTTATCTTTCATTTCATATGCCATTACTTAGTTTCCTTTTTTATCATTTCTTCACGCATTATTGACATGTTCCCCAACCACAACGACCAAGCTGTGCTAGGTACTTTCCCTTTTACATCTTTTAAATCACCAATCGCTTTCTTCCAAATTGCTTCTACTTCTTTCAAATTTACTGCAACATCCATATCTTCTAGCGCCTTTTCTGATACTTTTTTGAAATTAGAACTAGGATCGTCATCAAGCTCAAAAGTATCTCTTATGGCTGACTCGAATTCATCTTGAGTCATCGGTTTTTCAGTAGACAAACCTTTGTCTTCCATTGATTCTTTCAAATCTTTGGCAGTCTTTGGTTTAGATACTGGTTCTTTTTTCTTTTCTACTTTTTTTGGTTCTGGTGCTGATGGAAGATCTTCACCGGCATAAATATAGAATCCCAAGCCAAACATTGCCATGCATTTTGTAAGGCAACGCATTTTTGTATTGGATATATCGAGAGAGTTTGGCTGATTGATTGCCTTCATTTTGAAATCCATAACCGGCAACCACATCTTTCTGCTCAATACACCGTTGTCACCATCTATCTCGATTGTGCAATGAACCGTTTCAGATCCATCTTGATGCCATTGGTTATCTTCAAAAACGTACCTTGCCGATGGATAGTTATCCATAAGGATACCCCAAGCCCAAGCCCACGATAGATAAGACAATCCCATTTTATTCTTTACTTGATCGTTACAATCAAGAGTAGAGAGCGTTTTCCAAACCGTCTCGTAATTTACTTCAACTTTTTTGCTCATTTTGCACCTTTATAGATTGATATTGAAAACAATACTCAGCCACGTCACAATAACTTTCACATCGCATGTTCACTCCCCTACGATGCTCAACGTAATGCTTTGAATTGTCTTTGAGTGCGGATATAAATGTCTCCGCTTCTTCTTCTAAATCGAAAACACGAACCGCTGTTTTCCTTCCTTCTTTCCTAACTGCGTATTTTTCGCCACGCAACCATCTTTCTTCATCTGTGCACTCAGGCAAATCACCATCACGAGCACGTTTATGTATAAGAACACGCTCACGCACAAATGCATCAGCTACCTCCGGTGTCCACATATTTATATTTTGGATATGAACATCTCTTTCTGGATAGCCATCTACTCTATTGACTTGATGTTTTGACCAATCCTTAATCAGATTGATTATTTGTAGACCTGATATTTCGATACCATTTTGACGTGCCAACCATGCGTATATATTTAATTGTTGCTCGTCTGACGAACCGCCATGCATGACACCGTACACTTTGCGTGTTTTATAGTCTTGTATAACACGAGAGCCATCCTCTTGCGTTTCTTGGACATCTAGCTGACCTGACACCCGCCAACCCTCACACGTTGCAAAAAACCTCTCCTCGGTGATGTAGCCGTCTGTTTCGCCTTGCTCTAAAATCCAATGAACAGCACGTCCGAACAATGACCAAACCTCTGTAGTTACATCTCGTTTTATTTGATCGTCATAGTCATCAAAAAGGGCTGACATACGAGCAGGTCGCATAAGACCTGTTGCCGATATAACAGCATCACCCTTGCTATAACTGTCGCGTTTGATAGCATTAGCTAATGGTGCAGGTAAATTATGGGTATTGATATACTCCACTGTCGTTCTCCATTGTTGCGATGAAAGATAACATTATGAGCGTAGATAAAAGACAAGTCAAGCAGATTATTTATGGCGAGTGTTGCTCTAAAGCAAATAGCCGTAGGTTAGTGCATTTTGGTGGTAAACCTAGATTTATTAAAAGTAAAAAAGCATTAGTTTTTGAGCGTGATGTGCAACTGCAAGCAAAAAAAATTAGCCCAATGTTAGAAGGTGATCTGAAAATCGAAGCCGATATATATTATTCCTCGCGCAGACCAGACCTCGATGAAAGTATTATACTAGATGCATTACAAGGTATTTGGTATGCCAATGATCGAGCGTTTAAACAAAAGACAATCAGGAAATTCTTAGACAAAGAAAACCCAAGATGTGAAGTAACCGTTACGGAGATTGATTGGGACGAAAAAAAACCTCCCGCAAATTAATGGGGAGGCTCGAATCTCCATCGCAACACGGAGGGCAAAAGAATCTGTGGAGGCAGAGATCATTTGCAAGAAGAATTTTACTGTGTTAATTTTAAATTCGCAAGCTGATCACGGCTAAATGTGGTGGGGGTAAAACTGACGGCTAATCCGCAAGTCTAATTCCTCAGACTTCTCATTATCTATGGGGGGGTTTGGGGGGGTTCACTTCAGGCTTTCCGAAGTCTAATTATGTAGCATGTAAGTTATTGATTTTAAAGTAGTATCTATCGCAACTAGGAGAATAACAATGAAGAAATATAAGTTTAATGGTAAGGTTATAAAACTTACTGAAGATGATTACGACAGGTGGGAAAAAGCATACAAAAACATACCTAATTTAGACGCACATTTATTTTCACGCGATGCGTGGTTTCATAAAGAGGCTGAAAATGCGCATAAAAAAAGATGGTATCTATCGACTGTTTCCTATCTGGCAAAATTAGATGCGCAATACGCAAAAGACAATAAGCGAGATGATATGGGAAGAAAAATTGACGATACTGGCAAAAAAGTTTTTAGGACGTTGCCATGAGTGCCTCATTTTCAGAACAGCTAATCAAAGAGGGATTTAATCTTCAATCACTAAGAGACGGACAACAAAAAGTTATTTGTCCTTCCTGCAATCACACCAGAAAAAAGCATAAACAAGAGCCTTGTCTCTCGATGTTGGTCGATACGCAAGGTGCGCAATGGAATTGTCATCATTGTAATTGGACAGGAAGTGTCTGGAGAGATGATAGTAGTCAACAAGTATCGTTTAAACAAAAACCAAAGTTTAACGGGAACGTTCCAACGTATCCATTATCAGAAGAAATGCTCAATTGGTTTATAAATGATCGTAAGATCACAACGGAAGCTCTTGATATTGCGGAAATTTGTTCAGCAGATGCTTTTATTGGTGGCAAAAAACAACGAGCAATGGCTTTCCTGCATAAAAAAGACGGTCAAATTACTAACATCAAGTACCGTACAGTTGAAAAACAATTTTCACAGACCTCTGGTGGCGAAAGATTACCGTATTTGTGGCATTTAGTGGATCACAGCAACGAAAAATTAGTAATAGTAGAAGGAGAGCTTGACGCATTAGCCTGCCTATCTGCCGGAGTAACCAACGTCATATCCGTACCGGACGGAGCAGGTGACAAGAAAATGATTTGGCTGGAACTCTTGCATAAAGAACTTAAATCGTTTAAACAGATCATATTATTTACTGATGACGACAAACAAGGAATCGAATTGCGGGAGGAATTAGCCCGCAGACTTGGGAAGGTAAGATGTTGGAAAGTGTCTTTACCATCCGGTCATAAGGATGCAAATGATATGTTACAAAATGGTCAGGTAGCGGTATTGGATGTAATAGATAATGCGACTCCTTATCCTTTGAAGGATTTAAGAGAAACGCATGATTATGTGGAAGATGCTTTACGTCTTTTACACAATGATGTGCGTACCGGCTTGTCAACAGGTATTAAAGCAATGGACGGTACACCTGATGGCGGTGCTTATCGAGTCCGAGCCGGTGAACTAACGCTCATATCTGGTGTGCCAAATGGAGGAAAGTCTGAATTACTGGACGCAATCATCTTGGGGTTGGCAAAAAACCATGCTCACCGGTTTGCTATTTGTAGTTTTGAAAATCCTGTCGATGAACATATCAACAAATTAGTTGCTAAATTAGTTGGTAAGCCTACTTGGGATGTTGCTTCGGGCAACAAGGTAAGAGATGACGAATGGTATCCTGCTGTTGAGTTTATACAAGAACATTTCTACTGGATTCGTAGCGAGGACGAGCCTCCAACAATTGAGTGGTGTTTAAACACAGCGACTAATGCAGTACAGAGGTATCCGAATCTCCGTGGTTTGGTTCTCGATCCTTATAATGAGTTTGAACATAAGCGTCCTGCGGGATACACCGAAACCGAATATGTGTCATTGATGTTGGCTTCGATAAAAAGATGGGCATCGACTCATGGTGTGCATGTCTGGTTGGTGGCGCATCCTACCAAATTGAGACGTAACATGGATGGAAGTTTCCCAACACCGACAGCACAAGATATATCAGGCTCGGCTAATTTCTATAACAAGTGCGATAATCTATTAATCGTTGAACGCGACTTTACACCGAACTCACTCGAAGTGAGAGTGCATGTGAAGAAGATTAGGTTTAGACAATCAGGAAAACTGGGTGTGATTGAACTTAAATTTGATCCGAATACAGGGAATTATAGCTAAAAAAAGGGTAGGCATTGCCCTTGCCTACCCTTCTATCTCTTCATATACGAGCTTGTACGAGCTTACTTTTCTGGATTATTCTCGAAATACTCTTGATCCAATTGATCTGAGATGAAATTATCATATGCGTCATCATCCTCATATGGATCACTTTCGCTCGTTGGTTCTGGTGGAGATGTCTCCCTTTCAGGAACTTCTACTGGTCTGTTTAAACGATAGTAAGAATCATATTCCTCACTCACAATTGCTCTCCCATATAATTAGAATAAATTTCTTTCATCCTTCCTTTCCAAAAACTTTTAGCCCATTTAGATGTACCACGATTTTTAGCATCGAGACAGGCTTTCATTCTTGTGGCTAAAAGCTCAATTTCACTTGCCATCTTTAATCTCCTTAGTAGCTTGTATTTTAGTTTTAAACCATTTACCGCCATGTTCTGTTGCTAATACATAGCCATAGTTTCGTGGCTCTCCATTGTCTTTATGAAATATATAAAATAATACAGAAGGATAAGTCGTAGGTTTTGATTCGTTTCTCCATTCCTCTACTGCTTTTCTATGTTCTTCAAAACCTCTACGATTATATTCTTTGCAAGTTATTACTTCAGCAGTCATTGTTTATCTCCCAATTTATGTGCGTTCAATCCTATATTAAAATTGTCCTGAGTTTATTTTATTTTTTATAGCCATCAAGTACGGCTCAAGTGTTATCAGTCATGCGATTCTCCAATCGTATTTATTAACTTTAGCTTTACACTCCTGACATACCAAAGCTGACCAACTGAAATGATATACCATATCCTTGTGATTACACTTTGGGCAAACTATTGACGTGCCATCTTTCTTGGATCGGGTATGTTTAGTTACTGGCTTGCTACCAGATATATGATCAAAGCTCAAATTACGCGCCTCTGCTTGCTCAAAAATCCAATCACGAAAGCCTATGCGCCTAAAATCTTCGTACTCTTCGTCATCTATGGAAATGGGATTAATATGTACATATCTCATTCAAAGTACCCCTTAAATTTTTTTTCCAATTGTTTTTTATCAACTTCATTTTTTACAAGTCTGTTTAATTTTTCTTCTTTTCTTTTTAGCAACTTGTAAATCCATTGCCGACTAACCTCCTCTCGCTTTGCAATTTTTGTGATAGATTCTTTTTGCTCAACGGCTTCTATTATTCTGGCGCTCCTAGCTCTAGCTTCATTGCTGGATGTTGGCTGTTTAAACGTATCATAGTCATTCATTCTCAGGACAAGCTGTGTCCGTAATGTTGGAACAGCTACGCCCAAAAGATCTGAAATATATTGCAACGTCCTGCCCTCGCGCCTGAATTTTTCAGCCAAGCCATACCAATGCGGTTCGTTTTTCATGATTTGTCCTCGATTAATTCGTATTCCATGCACAGAAAACACATTGTCTTGCATTTTGAAAGGCTAACTAAAATCATGTCATCTTTTGTTGTTTTATCTCGATCCAAGTTAGGATCATACGGATACCTAGCATTGACTACCCCACCAAATGCCACCGAGAACATATTGCACGAGTCCTCAACTTCACTTGTGATTCCAAAATTACCGGTATTGATCAGGTGCAATAGGTACTGGATATATTTATCCGCTTGCTCCTGATGCGCTTCTTCGATCTTTTTGGTCGCATCAGATGATACGCTGACCTCATCCAATTCTGGAAACCAATACCGATAGCCCGAAGCCTCTTCTTTTATTTCTTTTTTATTTTCGACACCATATTGTTTAGCACCATTTAATATACCTTTGGCTGTTTGTTTAGCTTTTTTGCCTTTGTCGAAATCAACCACGTTATCGTTGTAAAATTTTTCTTCGTCTTTGCTCATTTTCATACCCTCGCCCTCGCTTGTTTGCGTTTATTAATCCAAGCATGGATACCCATGCCATATTCTTCCGGTGTAACCTCGACATCATTAAAATAATGTTTACAACCATTATCAACAATATTTTTAGTCACCTCTCGCGGTGTTTCACCTCGCAGTAATTCTTCAATAAAAAGATGTACCACGCTTGTCACCTCTTTTCTGGTGATCAACTTCTTTCCCGATGTGTTGAAACAAATACTGTTTAAACGGTTTCTATCTTCATCGTTTAGTTCAATACTGATATTTGTTTTCATTCCTTTGCCTCCTTTTGGAATGGTAAAAGGTCTGGTCTTTCTTCTATTAAAGGTTCGTGATCCAAAATATCTGGACATGCAATAATGTATTCCTTTTCTCGACCTAGCAGAATGGAATCAATATTACCCTTGCCAATCGTCATGGTTGCAACAACAGGTGTTACCTTATCTGTGTTGGGATTACCCCCATGCTTACGAGATACCTCCTCGTATAATGTACTTCGATACGCAAAGCCCTCCGCTTCCCGCTTACAAGGTGTCCATGACATGCTATCGAGTGATCGAGATACGGTGTTGTACCCACGATAGACCTTGACCGTAGGAGGTAGCTCATCATAATGCTTTTGCTCCTCCTCCGTCTGAGGGCAATCACCGCCCCCAAAGAAATCACGAAACAATTCGTAATCACTTTCATCGACACCAAACTCCGACATTACCCAAAAGTCTTTTAGATACTCACCGTCAGATTCAAATTCATCTCTTGGTCTTGGCTGTGCCATCTACGCACCTCCTTTTTGTACTTGAGCAAGAATAGACTCAACATCTTTCTTGATCTTGGCGGGTATTGATTTATTGGCAATGACCTTCTCAATCATCTTGATGATAGTTGCTTGCCCCATGTCTTTCGCTATTTTTGTAAGTTCTTTCTGGTTCATACGTTTG
>Ga0209337_1002249_pt1 | contig 14166 bp, 16 predicted proteins | sample LinPmetageLP53_FD_184044 | JGI IMG/M metagenome (GOLD analysis project Ga0209337, IMG submission 184044) | Marine viral communities from the Pacific Ocean - LP-53 (SPAdes) (version 2) | ecosystem: Environmental > Aquatic > Marine > Oceanic | place: Pacific Ocean | collected 2010-02-08
TTCGTAACCTCTACCTGTCTAGCAGCATTATATTAAAAAGGGCAGAAAGTGCTAGTGTTGGTACATTTGGCCGAAACACGGATGGTACAGCAAGAACGTTATTTACGTTTAGAAGTGAAAGTCAAGATGCAACTGTGGGTACTATAACTGTTACTAATTCTGCTACAGCCTACAACACCTCATCTGACTACCGCCTAAAGACTGACGCACAGCCCATGACAGGTGCAACAGCTCGCCTTAAACAGCTTAACCCTGTTAACTTTGAGTGGATTGCAGATGGTACTAGGGTCGATGGCTTCCTTGCACATGAAGCACAAGCAGTTGTCCCAGAAGCAGTCACTGGCACAAAAGATGAAGTGGATGCCGATGGTAACGCAGTAATGCAAGGCATCGATCAAGCAAAATTAGTACCACTGCTTGTTAAAACTATTCAAGAACTAGAAGCCCGAATAACAGGATTAGAAGGAGCATAACGCATGGCTGTAAATTACACTTGGACTATCCCCACCGTAGAAAGAACTTTATCTGACGGTGGCATCACTACAATCCACTGGCGCTGCACTGGCGTCGATGGTGATCATTCAGCGTCTTCATATGGCACAACAGGCCATGAGCCAGATGCAAGCGCAGATGGTTTTATAGCTTACGACAGCGTTACTGAGGCTAACTGCATCGCATGGGCGCAATCTGCGCTCGACAAGGACGCGATTGAAACAGCTATTGCTGACAATATTGCTGTTAAGAAAACACCAACCACAGGCTCAGGAACACCTTGGGCCGCATAACTTAGAAAGGAGATCAACATGACTGAAGAAAAAAAGGTCATCACGATTGACGATATTGAATATACCGAAGATCAACTATCAGACGAGGCAAAGGCTTGCATTAATCATTTGGGTTCACTGGATCAAAAGATAGCAAGCACACAGTTTAACTTAACGCAGTTACAAGGCGGCAAGGAGTTTTTCTTGGGTAGGCTAAAGGCTGAATTACCGCAAGAGGTAGCGGCTGAGTAATACAAGTACCAAACACTAAAGGGGCGTCGGATCGGCGTCCTTTTTTTGGGTTTTAAAGCTTCTGTGATAATGTAAAGGCGTAGCATTTTTGAGGCGTGCATGTCATTAATTGACTTGAATATCCCGGCAGGCGTTTATCGCAACGGCACCGATTTGCAAAGTACGGGAAGATGGAGAGACGCAAACCTGGTGCGGTGGCACGACGGCGTTATGCGTCCAGTCGGCGGTTGGCGTAAAAGATCAAACACGGCAAGCGCGGCAAAGGTGCGTGGCATGTTGACCTGGATTACCAACAACAACACACGTTTTATTGCTGCCGGAAGCTACAACAAGCTTTATGCATACACCGAAGCAGGCATACAGCATGACATTACACCTTCCGGCTTAACGGCAGGCAGGGAAGACGCCAACGCATTTACTGGCTACGGCGGTAGTTTTTACGGCAGTTATAGTTACGGTATTGCACGGCCAGACTTTGCGAGAATTGACCCGGCAACAACTTGGCACTTGCAGCCTTTTGGTGAGTTCTTACTTGCCAATAATTCTGATGACGGCAAAATATATGAGTGGCAATTAAGCACTGGGTCTGCCGCCGCCTTGTTGAGCAACGCCCCCACGAGCAACCGAGCAATCCTAGTAACGCAAGAGCGTTTTCTTTTTGCGTTGGGCGCAGGCGGCAACCCTCGAAAGGTGCAATGGTCTGACCGCGAAGCTAATAATACCTGGACCCCTGCCGCAACCAACGAGGCGGGCGATTTAGAGTTAAACACGTCAGGTCAGATTATGGCGGGCGTGAACGTGCAAGGCCAAGCGTTAATTCTAACAACTAGAGACGCCCACGCAGCAAACTACCAAGGCCCACCATATGTCTATGGCATTGAGCGGGTTGGTACGTCTTGCGGTTTAGCCGCGCCAAAGGCTTGCGTTGTGGTTGACGCCGGAGCTTTCTGGATGGGCGTTAATTCATTTTTTACTTACGGCGGTGGTCGCGTTAGCGAGATTAATTCTGACGTGAGCGACTACGTGTTTAGCGACATAAACAAAGCGCAAATCAGCAAGACGTTTGGCATGTCAAACTCTATGTTTGGTGAAGTTTGGTGGTTTTACCCTTCCAATGGCTCGACAGAGAATGACCGATACGTCGTGTTTAACTACATGGAAAACACTTGGTATATCGGAAACTTGCCACGCACGGCAGGCGTTGACCGTGGCGCGTTTCGTCAACCTATGATGTTCGACGCTGATGACCGTAAACTCTACGAGCATGAGGTGGGTTTTGACTATGGTTCACTTACGCCTTTCGCTGAGAGTGGCCCGTTTAGAATTGGCACTGGTGATAACGTTGTTAGCGTGACTGAGCTTATTCCTGATGAAAAAACGCAAGGCGATGTAAACGCGGTGTTTAAATCTAGGTTTTATCCCAATGGCACTGAGCGTAGCTACGGCCCCTACTCTCTTTCTAACCCTACAAGCGTGAGATTTACTGGTCGGCAAATTCGTATGCGCGTCGAGGGTCAGAGGCTCTCAGATTGGCGTGTGGGAATTAATCGCGTTGATGTTGCAACTGGTGGGCGTAGATGAGCGCACAGTATCAAGCCCCGCAACCCTACGGCGATGATTGGCAAACTTGGGCAAGACGATTGATGACCTACTTAGGCCAAACCAGATCGGCTATTGTGCAGCAAGTTGGCGATGAAACGGCCAAGGAAGATGGTTATCTGATGTTTAATCGGAGCACCGTGAAGCCAGTGGTGAGCCAATCTGGTGCGTTTAAGGAGGTTGTTGTTAAGCAATCGGTGCCTGCGTCGAGCGTTGGGGCTTCCGGCGATACCTCTGGGTTAATTAGTTGGGATGCGAATTACATCTACATCTGCACGGCAAGCCATGACGGAAGCACGAATATTTGGAAGCGCGTTGCTTTAAGCGGAGGTGCGTTTTGATGCATCCTGAGTTTGAACGGTGCAAGCCTCACATAGAAGCAGCATTAAACTATTCTGGCGGCACGCATGACATAATTGACATTTACGAGGGCTTGCATAACGGCACCATGCAATTGTGGCCTGCCGAGAAAAGCTGCCTAGTTACAGAGATCATAAAATACCCGAAAAAAAAGGTGCTCAATATTTTCCTTGGTGGTGGCGATCTCACCGAAATTTTGAGCATGCACGACGATGTAATAAGTTGGGCAAAACAGCAAGGATGCACAGCATTGAACATGACAGGCCGTTTTGGGTGGAAAAAACCATTAGCAAAACACGGATGGGAACCAATGCATACGAGCTACGTTAAGGAGATATAAATGGGTAAAGGTGGATCATCTACAAGCGTAGAAATACCGCAATACATTGAAGATGCAGCAAAGAACAATTTGCAACGCGCAGACTTTGTTAGCAAGCTCGGTTACGTGCCGCAAAGCTTTGGGCCTACAGTCGCGGCTTTCTCACCCATGCAAATGAACGCGTTTGGCAATACTGCGCAAGCGGCTAATGCATTTGGTTTAGGCACTCCGATGGGCGCAGATATTTATGGCGGGATGGGCGCTCCAACGACATACGCAAACGGCGTGCGTGGGTACTCTGCCGCGCCTATTTTTAATCAAACAATGAATGAATTTGCGGCGGCTCGACCAGGCCAGTTTAACGCTATAAACAGCATGTTTATTGATCCGTTTTCTGGAGCTTACGACCCAATGAACCCAGTTTTACCCGGCGATGGCGGCACTGTTGGCGGGGGCACTGGCGGTGGCAACGGCGGTGGCGGCGGTGGTTTCGGCGGCGGAGGCGGCGGAGGCGGCAACGGTGGTGGAGGTGGCAACGGCGGTGGCGGTTTCGGCGGCGGTGGCGGTGGTGGCGTTGATATTCCAGAGCTTCCGTACATACCGACAGAGTTTCAAGAGCCCATTATTCCATTCTTTTCAAACCTTTTTGGGCCAAACCCAAACCCAGAAGTTGTGTCTATTAGTAATGCCAATCCAGGTGATGCAATTGCACAGACAGATTTGGACGCCTTAAACGCAAATTTAATAGGCACTGGTTTTGAAATACCAAACGTGCCTGGACAAGAGTATCAGTTTTACAATCCTGACATAAATTATCTCAACAATGAGGGCATGTACAACGAAGGCCCACAATTTAAAAGCGAGTTGACCAATCAATTCGTCGGCACGCTTGACCCAAGCGCAGAGGGTTTAGCTGCAATGGAAGCGGCTTATGGGGTGAATCCAGAAGTTTACACTGAGGGGCCAGACATACGTTCTGCGTCCGACTTTCCTTTAGGTCTATCAACCCAAGGCTACGACTTTTCAACTTACGCAGACCCAAGCAAACGAGGCTCTTCCGACACTGCAACAAATCAGTTCGGTTCAACTGTAAGTGTGGGGTACGGCGGAGGCCAAGTTGACCCTGCCCTTGCCGCAGCAGCAGGCTACACCGAGCAACCTGGCGGCGTTTTATCAAGCATATTCGGCCCAACAAGTGCAGCCACGCAAGAGAGACTCGCAAATGAAATAACGGCTAGGAATGCTTCATCCGAAAACTCAGCGCAACGAAGGGCAAGCGAGTTAAATGCAGCAATACAAAATGTTGGCGGTCAGGAATTGTTAGACAGTAATGCCACACTTGCCGGAGATCAAACAATGGCGCTGCAAAGACAGTTCGGAACTTTAACAACTACACAAGTCGCAGACCAAGCAAGCCTAAGTCAAAAAGGTGTGCCCACAGGGAAAGGTGGCATCAAAGACACTCGCAAGGTTTTAGACAAAGCTGCGCGTGATGGCAATTTAGGCGCTTACGTTGATAGCTTCATGGGTAAGTACGGCGGCGATCTAAGTAGATTCCAAGAAATTACGGGAATAAGCAGCAAAATCCTCAAAGACATAGAAAAAATCGCAGCAGCAAAGGTGACAACATAATGGCAGGCCAAGGATCAAAGGGCGGCGGTCAAGTACAGCCAGTAAATCCACTACCAATACCCCCGCTTAACACAGCACCCCCTCCTAACACAACGCCCCCGCCTATCGCACCGCCGCAGCCAGGGTTTAACGTAAATCAAGCTGCGTCACGAGGTTTGCAAGGCGCGATGGGCGGCGTTTCGGGCGCAATGTCTCAACCGTTAAACGTTGGCGCGTACATGAACCCATACACGCAAAACGTAATTAACAACACGCAGAACGATATTGAGCGCCAGAGGCAAATGACGATTAACAACATGGGCGCGGCTGCAACGAGAGCAAATGCTTTTGGCGGGTCAAGGCAGGGCGTGGCCGAGGGTGTTACTAATGCTGAGTATGGCCGTATGGCAGCAAACGCAATTGCTCCACTACGTATGCAGGGCTACAACACCGCCATGAGCAACGCAATGTCAGATCGTGCTGCGCGTGCAGGCTTTGCCGGGCAGTTAGGCGGTCTAAGCGACCAAGCTTTTAACATGGGTCGCACGCTTAACCAGGATATGATGCAGCAAGGCTTGCTACAGCAAATGCAACAGCAGCAGCTCATTGACGCCGCCAGGGGTGATTTCGCGGGTTACTCAAACAGCCCAATGCAGAGTTTATCCGCGCCACTTGCTGCGTTGGGTGCAGCGCCAGCGCCAGAATCTAGCACAACATCAAGCAAGCCCGGTATCTTAGATATATTAGGCGTGTTTGCTGCGTTATAAATTAAGGAGTTAAAAATGGCTGAGCAAATGGGATTGCTTGCAAACATCGGTCAAGGCTTGCAGCGCAAGTTTGGTCGTATCGGTAATGCGCTGTCAGGCCAAGACCAAAACGCCAGAGATAGGTTGGCACTTGGTTTGATGAGTTTAGGTAATCCAAACCAAACCCAGGCAATACAGAAGCTTGTTGCAAACAGACTTGAGGAACGCAAGGCGCAAGCGCAGACAAATAAAAGCATTGAATACCTAAAAACAATTGATCCCCGCCTGGCAGCATTGGCAGAAAACAACCCCAGCATGGTTGGGAGTATATTTAGCGAAATTGCAAAAAAACAACTCAATCCGCAGCAGGCCAAAATAGAAACTGGTAGAGATGGGTTTAAATATTACATCACCGGGCCAAACGCCGGGCAGCGTGTGTTACCTGGTCAGTTAACCGAAGAAGACGAAGCTATTATGAATTTGCAGTCTAGGCTTGGAGTAGATTTTCAAACGGCAGCAAATATGTTTTACCAACAGCAGGGTTTCACTCTTCCAGGCGCAAACAATCAAACGGTGGCTTTCCTTGAGGAAAAAGCAGCGGCGGGAGATGAAAACGCTCAGGCTGCGCTATTACTGGTAGGCCCAAAGGGCGCAGGCGAGGCAATGAAAACCTACATCAACGCCGCAAGCACAAACGCCGCAAACAAGACGGCGGCCAACACCAAAACTTATCTCAACGGTCTTAGCATCAGTGTGTTCCAAGATGGCAAAAAGCAAGTGGTCAGCCCAGACAACCAGATACTTACTGACGCGGCGGCAACCGAAGCTATAAGGATTGCTCAGGCTAATGAAGTTGAGCAAGCGAGGCTCACTGAGTTTGAAACTAAATCGGCGGGTGCTAAAGCTAAGATGGTTCAAACTACTATCAGTAATTTAATAAATGTGGATAGTTCCTTGCGTAACATGGCAAGAGCCAAGCGAGCCTTGCGCGATTCAATAGCATCTGGTCAGGCTGATATTTCTGGTCCGATTAATCAATATTTTCCAGACATATCAGTTGAGGCTACCGAACTTACAAGCGCCAGAAATGCACTTGGTTTAGACGTGGTTGGGTCAGTCACCTTTGGAGCTTTGTCTAAGGGTGAACTGGACTTAGCATTAACACAAGGATTGCCGTTAACGCTCAAACCGCCACAATTGCTTGAATTTATTGAACGACGTGAAGCTGCGATTAAAAAGTATAGGACGATACTAATGAAAGCGGCGCGTACTATGGCAGATCCACAAAAAGACTACGACGATTATTTAGATACCCTAGAAGACTTAGAGGTTAAACCTAACCCATATAAAACAAAATCAGACGATGACCTGGAGCAGCTATACATTGAAGTCATGTCCGGCACGTCAAACCTCTCAGTTAAAAATCGTCAATTTATTGTCGATGAAGCAGATAGGAGAGCGCAGCTATGAGCGATACCGGGGAACGTTTCAGAAATCTGCAAAATCAAATGTCTGGCGGTGCAAACAATACGGCTCGTGTGCCAGATAATTATGAAGCAACTACAATGACAAAACTCAAAACGGTTTTGCAGGGTTTAAGCTTTGGCAGCTCAGACGAAATAGAGGCGTTCGTGAGGTCGTTGGGTAAGCAAGATTACGACACAGTCCTTCAGTCAATAAGAGACGATCTAAGCATGTTCCGAGAGGCAAACCCGTTGCAGGCGTTAGCGTTAGAGTCTGGCGGGGCTGTGGCGTCGTCAATCGCGGCGGCTCCCTTTACTGGCGGGGCGTCGGTCCCCGCAACGGCGGCCCGTCTGGCGTTGCTGGGTGCGGCTGAGGGCGGCGCGTATGCGTTTAACACTGGCGAGGGAGGCTTTAAAGAAAGGGTATCCCGCGTTCCTGTTGGGGCCGCAACGGGGGCTGTCGTCAACCCGGTTGCGAGCACGGCGCTCAGAAAGAGCGGAGATGGATTGAAAGCATTAGTGCGGTCAGCTCGCAACCTGGTGGGTCGTCGAGGCTCAACCATTGTTAATAACGAAATACAACGCCTGGTGAATAAGCTGCAAAAAACACCAGAGGAAATCGTTCAAGACATAATGGACGGCAGAATATTAATTGAAAATAAAACCCTGGCTGCGGCCGCTAAAGCTTTACGGGCGCAAGGCGGCGAGGCTGGCGATTTAATAAACACCACGTTGACTAATCGCCCGGCGCAAACCAGGCAGCAAGCGGCCAGCGCGGTTGATGAGGCTTTGGGCGGCGACGGGCAGTTGCAAGTAGCAAGAAATCAAGCAAACAGGCAGGCCGTCCGTGAGGCAGAAAACACGGCATACGCGCCATTTAAAACGGGTGAAGTGAACGACGAGGTTTTTGGTGAGTTAGTTATGGCCTTGCAGGCTGTCCCGGCCGCCAGAAAATCATTAATGGAAAAATTCCAAACAAGGGTAAACGACCCAAATTACGAGCCATTGTTTAAAATGAAAGACGGCGATTTACAATTTTTACGCAGGCCAAACCCAGAGGAGGCCGAGGTGGTCAGGCGCAGTTTAGACGCGGCGGCAAGTAAAAAGTTTGCGAAGCCGGGCGGCGGATTTGTCGGCTCAGACATAGCAGAAATCGCAACCGACGTGCGAACCGCAATTGACGCCAATATCCCAGACTTAGCTGCGGCCAGAACGCAGGCCAAACTAGCCAGGGATAACTTTGACGCGTTTGACGCCGGGAGAAAAGCTTTTACTGGTAGTGCCGATGAGAAAATCCTTCAATTGCAAGATTTATTCTCTGCCGGAAATCAGGAGGCAATTGACGCCTTTAGGTCCGGCATGCTGTCATCAATTCAAGCCAGATTAAAAAGTGGAAATCGGGCGAGCTTCATTAAAAATTTATCAGACGACGAGCTGGGCATGAACGAGCTGTTACGCATGGCCTTACCGGATGAGACAGTAGAAAGTATTATGAAAAAACTAGACATAGCGACAGAAAGTAACGCCGCCAAATCTGCAATAATGGATAGGACTAACACCGCCGAGACCCTGATAGAAAACTCAAATTTTGGATCTAGACTGGGCGCAAACACATTAATGCAATTGCAAATGGGCGACCCCAGGGCTTTAGGCGACATAGCTCGCAGCATCGTAAAAATGTTTGGTCGTGATTTAACCGACGCCGAAAACTTACGCATAGCAAAAATCTTAGTTAGCGAAGATCCAGAGCTTGTTAAGTCTGCGGTTACTGACACGGGCGCGTTAAAACGAGCAGAAAGTATCGTGAACGGTATAATCAACTTATCGACTAAGGCAGCGCGGCCTGGCGTCGTTCGTCCCTTGTCAGGAGCTTCAGCAAATGAATTTGCCCCAAATGTAAAACCATTTACTGACGGCCTTCTTAATATGATTGGAGTTCAGTAATGGAATTAAAACCAAAAAGCAGAGAAGAAATCCAAGGCATTGTAACCGACGCAATACAAAACGCGGTGGACTTCGTGGAGAGTGAAATAACCGACATAAGGGTTAAAAGCCAACGCTATATGGACGGGGATGTAGACATTGGGCATGAGGAAGGCAGATCGAAGGTTACCAGTACGAAGGTCCGGGACACGGTGCGTGCCGTCAAGCCCAGCATCATGCGGGTGTTTCTCAGCACGGGAAAGCCAGTGGAATACGTCCCGAAAGGCCCGGAGGACGTCGCCCTGGCAGAGCAAGCAACTAATTACATGCACCACGAGTTTTCCCGGCTAAACGGTTATAAGTTGCTCAACGACGCGATCCACGACGCCCTCGTCAAGAAGCAAGGCGTTCTGAAGGCGTATTACAAAAACTACCCAAAAGCTAAAATCTACACCTTCTCCGATTTAAGCGAGGATGAGCTGTCCCTACTCACGTCAGATTCAGATGTGACAGTCCTGGAGCAGACAATGGAAATGCGGATGGAAATGGACGAGTTTGGCATGGACATTGAGGCTCCAGTTTTCAGCGTGAAAATATCACGCACTGAGATGAAGGGCGACCTATGCCTGGAAAGCGTCCCGCCAGAGGAAATATTTGTAAACCGTGACGCCAGGACAATGGAAGACGCCTACGTGGTCGCGCACCGCACCGAGATGCGTGCCGGGGATGTTATTGCGATGGGCTTTGACCCGGAAATTGTCACGAACCTAGACAGCTTTTCCAGCGGATCAGATATGACAAACGTCGAGGCTTTCGCCAGGAACGGCTACGACGACGACTTTGACGACGAAAGCTCCGAAGACCCGACAATGAAAAACGTGGCAATTACCGAGGCCTACATGCGTGTAGACGCTGACGGGTCCGGCGTGCCAGTCCTACACAAGTTTATCTGCGGCGGGTCAAAGTATGAGTTGCTGGATTTTGAGCCTTGCGATGAGGTGCCGCTGGTTAAGCTAGAGGTCGACCCGGAGCCGCATTCGTTTTATGGTAATTCCATCGCTGAGATGATTTGCGACGACCAGGACGCCGCCACAGCGATCCTCCGGGGCATCCTGGATAATGTGTCGCTAACCAACAACCCGCGATTGGGATTTGTCGAGGGTCAGGTGGCCGTCGATGACCTTTTAAATAATGAGATTGGCTCACTTATCAGAATGAGGCAACCCGGCGCCGTGCAAGAGTTGTCGGTGCCGTTTGTCGCCGGGCAGACACTGAGCGCACTCACCTACATGGATAAGCTCGTGGAGCAGAAGACGGGCGTCACGCAGAACATAGCGTTAAACCCAGACATGTTGCAATCAACCACAAAGGCAGCCGTCACGGCGTCAGTGGAGGCCGCAGCGGGTCAAGTTGAGGTCATGGTTAGGAACCTATCTGAAGGGCTCAAGGATTTATTTCGCCTGATGCTGCGCATTGTCCACAAGAACGTCGATGAGGAGCGCATGATGCGTTTAAACGGCATTTTCGTACCCGTAGACCCACGCGTCTGGGACAGCAGCATGGACATAAGTGTAAATGTGGGTTTGGGCACCGGGCGTGAGGATGAACGCGTGGCGGCCCTACAGCAGGCGCTGACAATGCAAACACAGATTTACCAGCAGTACGGCCCCTCCAACGGCTTGGTGAGCCTGACAAACATTAGAAACACCTTAACTGACATGATGGCCGCCGCCGGGGTTCGTAACTCAGACAGATACTTTGCGCCTATCAATCAGGAAATAGAGCAGCAAATGTTGGCGATGCAACAACAGCAGCAAGCTCAAATGGCTCAAAGCCAGCCAGATCCAAACGCGGCGTACCTCCAGGCAGAGCAAATGAAAGCCCAGGTAAAAATGCAGTCAGACATGGCTAAGTTGCAATTAGACGCGACAAAAGCCGCAGCCGCAGACGATTTGAAGCGTGATCAGATGGCCCAGGATCTGCTTGTGGATGCAGCGAAAGTTGCTGGTGAGTATGGAACTGCGGTAGATGTAGCAAGAGTAAAAGCAGAACAAGATAAAGTCAGAACCATTGCAGGGATTGCCCAGGGACAATGACGAAAAGCGTTAAATTAACGGCCGAAGAGGCCCACAGATTAAAAAACGACACCGCCTTCCAGCAGTTCGTTAGGAATGTTCGTGAACAGCAAAAAGAGGTGTTTGCGAAAAGTGGATCTCAAGACATTGAAATTCGCGAAGAGGCGCACGGAATAATTCGTGCATTACAGGCAATTGAAATCCATCTTGACGCGGCGATTGACGCAGAGAGATTTCTAACTGAAAGGAACTAGTACCGTGAACGATGCGACTAGTGATATTATGTCTGCCGTCGAGCAGATAATACAAGTACCAGATACTAATGCGGATAGTGTACAAGTATTAGATACTAAGTCTGAAGAGCCAACAAAAGCTACTGAGGCGGCACCCGAGCAAACTCAAGAGATTGAGAGCGAGGACCAACCAGAAGTTGAGGCAGAAGCAGACACGCAGTCTGACGACCTAGAGTTGGAGGACGGCGATTTTGATGACATAGACCTAGCCGAGGAAGTTACTGCGTCAGACACGCTCATCCCCGTTAAGATTAACGGCAAAGAAGAGCAGTGGACCCTTGACCAATTGAAACAGTCTGCGGCCGGCCAGGGTTACATCAACCAAAGGATGCAAGACGTCGCAAAGCTTGAGAAAGACTACAAGGTGCAAAGTCAGGCATTAGCCCAGCAGCAACAACAGGTGCAGGCGTTTATACAAAATATCCAGCAGACAGGCATGGAACCTCCAGCCGAATTGAATCAGTCCGATTTTCAGAATGATCCGATTGGCTACATGGAGCGGAAAATGCAGTACGACGAAGCCAAAAAGGCTTACGACACCAAGGTGGCTCAGGTGCATCAAATGCGCCAGCAACAGACAGCAATCCAGGAACAGCAAGTGCAAGAGTACACCGCACAACAGGCTCAACTCCTGGCTGATCGTCTCCCGGCCATTGTGGACCCCAAAAAGGGTGAAGCAATAAAAAAGGGTCTCATGGAAGTAGGCAACCACTACGGCTTCACAGAGCAAGAGTTGAGCAGCGTGAAGGACCATCGTTACATTTTGGCGATGCACGACGCGATGCGATACCGACAGCTCGTCGCAAAACGTGGCAAGGCGACCTCAACCAATGAGAGCTTACCCAACGTCACCGCTGGAGCAAAAAAACGTCCAAACCAAGGGAAGGCTGCGGCTCGCAAAAAAGCGGAAGGCCGCTTGAAGCAAACGGGGTCGGTCGAAGATGCGATCAACCTTATTTTAAACAATTAAGTCATTGAAGGGAAAAAATCATGGCTCAACCAGCAAATACGTTCGACAGTTATGACTATGCAAATAGTATAGCTGAAGACATTTCAGAAACTATTTCAAATGTAACTCCTCACGAGACGCCGTTTTACACGAGGACGCCAAAAACGACTGCCAGCAGTACGCTGCACGAGTTCTTGACGTCGTCACTACGGTCATCCGGGACAAACGCACACATCGAAGGTGACGCGACTGCCGCCGAAGCCAGAACTCAAGAAACGAGAAATAATAACAGAACGCAAATTTTCAAAAATTCTGTGATCATTTCAGATACCGATGAAGGCTTAAACAATATCGGAAAAACGCGTAGAATGGCCTACGAATTGATTCAGGTGGCTCGCGAACAAAAATTAGACATAGAAAAAGCTCTTTTTGCCAATAACGCAAAAGTTGCGGGTAATGCCACTACGGCGCGTGAGTTAGCTGGCGCTCCAACTTGGATGACTACCAACGTCAATTTTGTTTCAGCATCATCAGGAGCAAACGCAACTGGGGACGGGTCAGACGCGAGGACAGATTCTGGCGCTCCCACCGCCTTCAGCCAGGCTAAATTTGACGATGTTATGCAGTCAATATGGGAAAATGGCGGCATGCCTGACACCTGTTATTTGTCTGCGTTTCAGATGAATAAGGCGATTGCGGGATTTGCTGGAAATAACAACCAAAGAGCAAACGTCGTCGCCTCTGATGAGCGTGTGGTCAACTCGTTGTCAGTTTATCTGACGCCGTGGGGCCAGGTAGCTTTCCAACCATCTAGAGAAAACCGCTCTAGAGACGTTTTCATAATGCAGGACAACATGTGGGAAGTCGCAACACTACGTCCAACTAAAAACGTAGCGTTAGCTAAAACTGGGGACTCAACTCAAAGACAAATAACCACAGAACTCACCCTTGTATGTAAAAATCAGCTGGCCTCGGGAATGATCGCGGACAACACAACTTCATAAACAACTTAGGGGGCGGGAGACTGCCCCCTTTTTATACAATTACCAGATACTACTGGAGAGAAAATGAGAGTTAAAATTACATCACGTAGAATGTCTACGTCAGCCGGGATGAAATCCAATGAGGAAATTGTTGATTTGCCCGAGGATGAAGTCACAAAGATATTAAAAATGCGGCCAGACGCGTTGCAGATTTTAGAACCCGAGCAACCAGTATTTCAGTCAGCCAAACCTAAAAAACGCGCCAGAAATGCCAATGGCACCTTGAAGGGTGACGACAAGTCTACGCCGGACGTCAATGAGGCCTGGGAAGATGGATAGAGATAAAATCTCAGAGCAAGTATTTTTTGACGATGAGAAAATCATACTGAAGCACACCTTTGACGCGTCCGGCATGATTAAAGACGTGGAGCACGCGCGCGAGCAATCACCAAACGCATTTGGGTCAGACTACAAGCATATTGGCAGTTTACACCCCGCCCTGCTCAACAACTGGCTCCAGGAGGCTGGCGTGGCGTGGACAGACACCGAAGCCATGAAAGAGGTTATCAAGCGCAAACTGATGGACGGCGAGTTCGCCAAGCTGCGCAACTGGGAGGGCACGTATTGAGCGACGATAAACGCACGGTCGCCTCAGCGCATAACCGCATAGACGGCATTGACATGGGCATGATCGAATTACGCACCGAGCAACGCATACAATTTAAGGATCTGTACAACCGAGTAAAACGCACAGAGCAAATACTTTGGGCCGCCGCCGGGTCTATCATCGCGTTGCTTATAGCGGTGTTAATGAAGGTGGGGTGATGCC
>Ga0209337_1002250_pt1 | contig 14159 bp, 4 predicted proteins | sample LinPmetageLP53_FD_184044 | JGI IMG/M metagenome (GOLD analysis project Ga0209337, IMG submission 184044) | Marine viral communities from the Pacific Ocean - LP-53 (SPAdes) (version 2) | ecosystem: Environmental > Aquatic > Marine > Oceanic | place: Pacific Ocean | collected 2010-02-08
CAGCCCCTAGAACTAGTGGGTTATTATATAACAGTAAAGGAACAGTAAAAATAAGTTAAAGAATATAACATGGCACTAAACGGAAAATATATATCACTAAATGCAATTATGGAGCAAGTCTATGCTGATAACGGTTATCAGTTTGAGTTGCCTTGGATTGATTGTATGCAATGGGCAGAAGAAGCTCTTAATTTAATAGGGCATCCTAGACAATATATAAGAAAAGTAACAGGACATAAAGAGAATCCTGATTTAGATATAAAAGATTACAGATCACAATTACCTTGCGATTTTTATCAGTTAGAACAAATAGCTGTAAATGGTATGCCTGCAGAGTATTCTGGAGATACATTTCATCATTTGTTAGGCGGAGACTGCTGTGGTATAGAAGGTTACAGTACTTTGGCTACAGATGTTACTGAGCGTAACTGGGGTACATTAATTAAAACTACAGAACTAGATAGTACTGCGAGATACGAGCAAAGAGATGAGCAAGAAATGGATAATTTAAATTTAAATTATTCAGGAACTATGTCTTTTGATACGTCAATATCTTTAGACAGTACTTTAAATCGTCCTATTACATTTGACATTAATAATAATCATCTTACTTTATCAGTAAAAGAAGGGCAAGTGTGTATGGCATACTTAGCTATTCCAACAGATAACGAAGGACTGCCTCTTATACCAGAAGATACAAGTTATCAATTAGCAATTAAAAAGTATCTTACAATGAAGATAGACTATATTGCTTGGAGAAGAGGAGAGTTACAGCAAGGTGTGTTCCAACACTCAGAACAAGAATGGACATGGTATGTTGGGCAAGCTGGTAATAAAGCCAAGATGCCTAATATAGATCAGTTAGAAGCTATTAAAAATCAAACAATGAGATTGCTTCCAAAATTAAATCAACATGAAACATTCTTTAGTGCATTAGGTAATCCTGAAATAAGAAAAAATTATAATAGATAATGGCAAGAGAAGCAAGTTTAAATGCGTTTAATAAAGGCATGAATCAAGACTTGGGGAAATCTGTTCCTCAAGATGGCGCTTATTTAGAGGGTAGAAATATTAGAATTATAGCTAATGAAAGTCCAGAAGAGTCAGGAGTAGTAGTTAATGTAGAAGGTAATTCTTTTTCTTTTAAACTAGAATACGATTGTGCTACCTGTGCAGCTATGTGGCAAAAAACAGGGGCCTACACTTATTACTCAGGATTTTTACAGGTTCCTCAACATGCTTTTGTAAAGATAGGGGAACAAATATATATTAGTGGATGGGATGACAGCTTTCAACCTAATGGAATCTGGACAACCGATCCTAATTGGTATTTTAATACTGATGATGAGCAGGAAATTATGGACGCAATTAGTGATAAGGATCGTCAGTTTTTACCTTGTACTCCTGAGCTTATGGCAGACCTTATAAATGATGGTACATTTATACCTGCCTACTTAGATGACAGTTTATTTGATTTACCAGAATTTTCTGAATACGAAAATGTTAATGAGATTTATGAAGCTAACCCAGGCTTTAATCTTAATGATTTTTGGTACGACCCAACTTCTAATGTATTACAAGTGCCTCCTATAGAAGCTACGTTTTGTCCTGCAGATCCAATAGGGTGGACATCTATTAGAGATACTGTTTATATATTTGCTGCAGATAATCAGCGGGCTAATCCTGGTAAAGTATTTGAAAGTATGGCAGGCTCTGCAGTAAAATCATCAGGATATATATTCCAAGTTAATTTTGATCCGTCTACAAATGATCCTAGTAATCCTATAGAGCTATACACACATGAAGAATTAAATTTTAGTAAAAGGTATCCTATTGAAGCTGTTGGTAGATATGAAACAGAAAGCTTTCAAAGATTATATTGGACAGATAACTTTAATCAAGTTAGAACTATAAATGTTGCAGATCCAAATATATGGGATTTAATTCCTGATGACTTAGCGCTAAGTCCTAGCATAGAATTTTCTACACCTGTTGTAAAAGGAGTCTTTAACGGAGGAGCTTTACCTGCAGGTATGTATCAATACTCTTATAGACTTAAAAATTCTGGAGGATCAGAAACTAGATTCTCTTCTTTTACTAATTTTTTACATATTGTTAAAGGATCTGAAGGAGGAGTAAATAATTATTGGCTGTATAGTTCAGACCCTGAAGATAATGTAGAATATAACGGAACTGTTCCAGGAGAAATTTGTGCTAAATCTGTTAGATTAGAAGTTGATAATATAGATCAATCTTATGACACTATAGAATTTGCAGCTTTGTATAAATCAGGTCCTGACGGTGTAGCAAGTTCTTACATTTTTGAAGAAAGAAAAATTGTAGGAGATAGAATGATATTTACTCATAGCTCTCATACTAATATTGTAGGTCTTATAACTTTAGCAGAATTAACTGCGTTTACTTTTAATATTAAAAGAGCTAAAACTTTAGCAGCAAAAGATAATAGATTATTTTTAGGAAATGTTATTTCTCCTTATGAAGAGTTGACATTTAATGCTAGAACATATAGATACAAACGAAGTGACAAGAGAATGTATGCTTTTCAACCGCATAATACTATACAGACTTATGCAGATCCTCATTTTGATCCCGAAACAACTTTAGAATATGAAGGATCTTTACAAAATGAAGATGCAGATGATTATGCAACAGAAAATGAATTTAACTTTACTTATCAGCAAAACATAGATTGTTTAAATCCTTATAATTTAGACATGATAGCTAGTATTGCTAACCCTCAGTTTTCTTATAAATATCAAACTGATGGTGTAACGTTAGGTGGAGAAGGTCCTTATATAAAATATAAATTTATAAAGAAAGCTTTATCAGGAGATAAATTTGTAGGATCTTCATCTCCTGCGCAAGGAGGCGCTCCATTTGTAGACGTTAGAGACACTGGCGGAGATTGTGATGGAGACTCTACATTTATGGATTATAAAAATCCTATAGTAGTAGAAAAATTTAGAGGATACCAAAGAGATGAGACATATAGATTTGGTGTAGTTCTTTATGATCCTCAAGGTAATCCTGGATTTGTTAATTGGATTGGAGATATTAGATTTCCAAGATTTAAAGACGTTGATAAAGATTGTTTAGAAGGAAATTGTACTTGGACATTATCTCAAACTAGAGAAGCTCCTTTAAGTACTTGGGATGGAAATGTACCTACAACTAATGAAGATTTTGTATCTAGTTATATTTCTGGGGGTAGTCACAGTGGTACTTCTTTATGGATGCTTGAAAACGGAGAAATGTTTCAATCTGATACTCCACAATATACTTGGGATTGGGAAAATAACACAATTGATGAGCTAGACGAAGACTGGACTGAAACCGTTAGTTATAATATTTCTCAATTAGGAGCTGTATTTGGAGGCAGCGATGACGTAAACTATCATCAAATGTATGCTTTAGGTATTCAATTTGAAGTTTCTATACCTGCTGAAATGAAAGGAAAAGTTAGCGGCTATAGTATAGTAAGAGTTAAAAGAGAAGAAATAGATAAAACTGTTTTAGGTATTGGAATGATGCATTACATGCATCGTTTTGATATTAATCAAGGTGCAGGAAATGGTTCAGAAGCGCATGCTTCTTTTAGAGCTGAGATGAATACTTGGGATTATAGTAATCCAGAACTTATAGGGGCTCCTTGTGGGGGAGAATTAAATAGTCATTTATGTAGTATAGATTCTCCTGAATTTTCTTTTACAGGAAATTATCCTCAAGCAGGCCCTTGTGATTGGATAGAAATAGTAGGAGGACTAAATACAGGAAGATCTCTTAACTCTTATGAAAATGATTTTATGTCTCCTACTACTGATGATTATTATAGAAAGTTTTATTCTCACTACGTTTTGTATAGAGATGATATGAGCGACAATATTGCTGAAGTTATAGAAAATGATGATGGAACTTTTGACATTGATCCTGGTTCCCCTGGAGCAGTTATTCATCCCCCTTTAAATGGAGATTTTTTTCAGCCTGTAATAGCTTCTAAAATGGAAGCAGGAGAAAAACTTTCTAATAATTTACTAAATAACGGAGCTCAAGATTTTGGTTCTGGTGTACAAAATGTAGGTGTATCTGCAACAGGAGATGGTTGTACAGATGTTAGAACATTTGGTATTGGGTGTGAAAGTTTATTTGTTAGATTTCCTGCTGGAGGATATGTAACTGGTTCAGACGGAGAGTTAAATTTTGTTAATGATTGGTACAGCGGTGTAATGGTGCCTCCTGCTGCTGTTAGACTAGCTTTTCCTTTTTGGAAAGACTGGATGATAGGATCTCCTAAACTATTTGATGTAACTGAGGCTGCAAATTTTGATACTGGAGACGCTTATAATCAAAATGATATGTATTTTTCTAACTTTGGAGAGTCATATGAGCAACCTCCCGTACTATATGATGCTAGTTTACAAGATACAACTTTAACTTTTAATGAAGACTCCCCTAAAATTAATGACCTTAGATGGTTTAGGAATTCACAAAAACTATTAGTTGCTTGGAGAAGAGAAAGAGATGGTTTTCAATATGGCGGTTATAGAAAAAACGATAGATTAAGAAATGTTTATATAGGAACAGGCAGTTTTGTTTCTTTTGACAAATCTATGATAGGTCAATCAGTACCTCAACGGAACTGGCAAGGAGATATTAAATCAACTGTATCAGCTATACCTTTTAAAAACGTAGACGTATGGGGGGGAGATACTTATGTTCATTTCTATGATTTTCAAAAACTTAGAAGATGGAGAAGTGATAACCTTGCTCCAGATAATACTTTTGGTAACGGTACAAACTTTTCATATAATGTATGTTATGCATTTCCTGTAGAGTCTACTTTAAATTTAGCATTAAGAACAGGTGCTCATTTTGCTAACAAATCTAATTTTGAAGGGATACTAGATTCAGCAGAAACTCCTGGAGGAGATGAGTATCAATACGAATCTGTCTATTCTGCGCAAAACGATTTGTTACAATATTATATGAAACCTTTAGACTATGTAGATAAAGATGTGTTTGACTCAAGAATACTATACTCTGAAGAAAAAATTAATGGAGATGTAGCAGACTCTTGGAGAATATTTAAAGGTGGTAATTATAGAGATATAGATAGTGCTTATGGCCCTATTAACAAATTAATTTTACACAAAGAAAATCTATTTGCTTTTCAAGATCGCGGTGTTAACTTATTAATGATTAATCCTACTGCAGTAACTACTACAACAGATAGCACTGCTTTAGTTTTAGGTACAGGAGCTGTTATACAAGATGATAAATACGTAGCTAAAGATATAGGATGTAAACATCAGTGGTCTATTTTATCTACACCTAAAGGGTTATATTGGGTAGATATATTAACAAACTCAATATATAAAATAGGAATGGGTAAAGAAGGTATGGCAGACCTTTCTAGAATTAAAGGCTTAAGAAATTATTTTGAAGCAACTCTTGAAAAAAGTAACCACCTGCCTTTTACTCGTTATAATAATGTTATGGGGTACCCTCATCAACTTGGAGACTCTCCAATAATGGGTAGCGGTATTGTTACAGGATATGATGCTAAAAATAACGAAGTCTTATTTTCATTTTTAGAGCGCTGGAATTTAGACGGCCTGGGAATAGTAAATGAAGATGGTAAACCTATACGAGGTGTGAAAGTAGCTTTTGCTGAAACTATTGCATACAGCGAAACCGCACAAGCGTTTACATCTTTTTATGATTTTGGAACTGGTATGTTTATAAATACTCAAGACAAGTTACTAAGTTTATACCCTAGTGATATATTAGATGAAGAGTATTATCGATACGAACCTTTTAGAATGAATGAATTCTATTTACATAATAGTGGGCACTACGGACAATGGTATGATATATACTTTAATTCTAGTGTAGATTTTATTATAAATAAATATCCTTCAGAAACTAAAGTATTTGATAATATGGAATGGCATACTGAAGTTTTAGGGCCAGGAGGTTATGGGGATGTACCAGGAGAAACATGGAATGAAATGCATTGTAGAACAGATTACCAAGAAGCAAGTGTTTTATTTTTAACTGCAGTAGAACTTGAACAAGAATTATTAAATGACCCAAACTTTATAGGAGAGGTGAATTTAAAAAGAAGAGAAAGAACTTGGAAAAGTATAGTACCTAGAAATGAAGGTGGAACAAGTCGTTTACGAGATAAATATTTAAAAGTATTACTTGTATATTATAATGAAGATAATACTCTTGGAGACGGACTTAATAAAAAACTAAGAGCTCATTTTGTTAAGACAAAATTTAGGGTTTCTAAGAGATAATTAGTATATTTGCGGATTATGGCAGTACCAACAACAAGTTTAAAACCTTTTAAAAAGAATGAATTTTTTTCTGACGATAAAAATCGCGTAAAAGAATTTATGAATAAACCTGGGGTTCGAGATAAGATTTGGCAAATGAGTCAAAAGTATGGCGTATCTCCTAATGAAATTGTGTACTCTATATATAAAGAAAGCGCAGGAAGTTTTTCACCTCAACAGCCAGGAAGTAAGAGTTCGGCTATAGGATTATTTCAGATAATGCCTGAGTTTAAAGGAGCTAATTATAGAGATTTTATTAGTTACGAACCTTGGGGAGAAGGTTTAGAAAATACAGAGCAATGGCGAATGAAAGGCGGCACAGAGTGGGGAAAATTTCCTTTAGTTCCAGGAGAACAATACTCTTCTAAAAGCGGAAAAGGATACCAAAAAGGTAAGCGTCGTTTTTATATGGATGATATTGCCAAAATGAATGAGCTTCAGCAACTAGAACTTTTTGATTTATATCTAGGAGAAAAGTTTCGAGGGAGCGATTACAGAGAAGGTAATGTATCTAAAGGGGGACCAGGAGATATATATACATCTGTAGCTTGGCCTGATGCTATTGGTGTTCCAGGAAATGAAACTGTAATTGAGAAAGGAACAGAAGCTTATGAAGATAATAGAGGTTGGAGATCAGGGCTTTTAAAGACGGGAAATATAACTCCTAATAGTATTAGAAAGTTTGGAGGTAATCAAGAAGTTTGGGATAATATTAATAATAAAATGTTTTCTAATGAAGCTTTAGGATATAATGAAAACTATGTTCCTGTTGAAGATCCTTATCCTTATCCTCAATTTACATTTAATGATGAAGGAAGAGTTACGTTTGATTCTAAACCTAAACCTGAACCTGAATCGCAACCTAAGCCCCAACAAAACACATCTGAATCTGTTATAGATTATTCTGAATTTAAATTGCCTTCTTTTGAATCAGATAACACAAGAGTTGATCCTTTTCCCCAAGTTCCAGTACCATCAGGGTCTTGGGACATGTTTATGGAAAGTTATAATAAAAGTGGTCTTCCTGCAGAAGGTTTTGCTAGAGGCGGACAAGTAATAAAAAATAATGATATGAAATACAATAACTACAAATACGGAGGCATGCACTATGGTGTGCCGCAATACTTTCTTGGAGGAGCTTTTGAAAAACTTACAGGTAAGAAATTTAAAGATACTGGGTTCGGTAAAGGACTTAGAGATTTTGGTGTTGCTACATTAAATACTGCAGCCTCTCCTTTAGAATCTTTAATGGGTACTGATTTTGGTATCGATGAAAAGTTTGGATATAAAACTAAATTTGGAGATGTATTTGGAGGAATAGGTGAGACTGCAGGATCTATGTTAGGTCAATTAGCTCCCACTGCTTTAAATACAATAGCTCCTGGAGCAGGAACTGCGCTATCTATGGTAGGACAAAGTTTTGGAAGCGGGCTAGAAGGTGCTGGAATTACTCAAGATATATCTACTGATCCACAATCGTCAATGGGAAGTCAATTTGGAGGCATGTTAAATATGATGGCAATGATGAATCCTGAAGGAGGAGCAGGTCAATTTACTCAAAATCTGGGCCAGTCAGGATTTATGCAAGGATTAGGAGCACTGTTTTCAGGGCAAAATGCAGGCATGAAACATGGAGGTATGAATTATAAATACGGCCAAGGAGGAATGGCTCAACAAGCAGATGTAGAAGTAGAGAGTGGAGAAGTAGTACAAACTGAAGGAGGAGCTCCAAGAAGTTATAATCCTAAAGCACCTTTAAAAAGTATAGGAGCAAATGGATTTAAAGTACAAGGAAAAGAAAGCCACGCAAAAGGTGGTGTTGCTATGACTATGCCTAATGGAGAAAATAGAGTGTATGCTAAAAAGAATGCTGCTGAAGCAGAAAAACTTTTAAAATTAATAGCGCAAGCTCAAAAAAATGCACAAAGTTCTGATTTTATAACTAGAGCTACAGCAGAGTTAGATGTTAAAAAATACACTCGCCAATTGGATGATAGATTTGAGCAGCAACAAAAAGAAAATGGCAATCAAACTAACATGACTACTGATATGGCAAAGAATGGTTTATGGGCAAACATACATGCTAAGAGAAAAAGGATAGCTGGAGGCAGCGGAGAAAGAATGCGTACACCAGGAAGTAAAGGTGCCCCAACAAATGAGGCAATAAAAAACTCTCAAGCTAGATATGGTATGCAATATATGAAAGCTAAACACGGAATGCAGCATACAAAACCGCCTAGAGAATGGCCTAGCTGGGCGGCTTATTTAAATTCAAGAGACGCAGGGTTAGAGCCTGCTGTAGATTCTGTTAATATAAGTAATCAAATGTGGAGCCTTTTGAGAGATGTGCCTACTGGTTATGTTCCAGAAACAGGTAGTAGAAATGTTCCTGCTGAGTATTTTCAATCAGGAGAATCTCCTCAATATAATATTCCTGATTCACTAATGATGGGCCGTCGATTTGGAGGAAACCCACAAAGTGGCGGTAGCCCCCAACCAGAATTAGGAGGATGTTGGGGTGGAAATTGTTTTCCAGAATTAAAAAAAGGCGGTTTAGTAAAAGCTCAAAACGGACTGCAATATAATCCTAACTTTGGAAGCTCAATAGGAAGTGGAAGTAATTTTGGAATCCCAGGGTTTAGTTCTACACCAGGCGCAAATACTTTTAATACATTATATAGTAGCGGGACAGGCGGAAGTGGATTTGGAGGCTTACAAACAAATACTCCTTCACAATATGAGCAAGTTCCATTTGAAAGTCAGTATTCAGGGATGAAAGGTATATTACCTTATGCAAGTTCTTTAATGAACTTAGGTATAGGATTAAAAGGTTTAAAAGATCCAGGATCTTTTGATGCTTCTAAATATATGATAAATCCTGAATTAAAAAATACTCAACTAGATAAAAACGCAATGATAGCGCCTGATATGCAAGCGTATACATCTGCTCTAAACAGTGTACAAGATCCTCGTTATAAAACAATGATACATTCTAACTTTATGCCGCAATTAGCAAAACGTTCTGAAGGTATAGAATTTTTACAACAAAAATTAGAAGGAGAAAATGTAGATACTATAAATAAATTTAAAGGTTTAAATGCAAGAACTCAATACGGAATAGACATGAAAAATGCAGAATTAGCAGCTCTTCCTTATCAGTTTTTAGGTCAAGCAGCTTCAGATATAACTTCTACTTCTCAACAAATGGGTCAAAATAAAGGAATGGAGCAAATGTTACACCATATGTTTCCTCAGTATAGAAAAGTAAATTCATAAAATAAAATAAAGATTATGGCGATAAAAGGTATAACAGGTGCACTAATGGCAGGGCCAATAGAAACGCCTCAACTAACACCATTTCCATTTGAGCAAATGCTAGCGGCAAAACAATTTGAGCAGCAAAGAGGAATGGCAGCTATGGAATCTAACATGAAGTTTATGGATGAGTTAGATGCTATGGGTAACATTCCTGGAATGGAAGATGTAGGAGATTACTTTACTAAATCTTATGAAGACGAAGTAAATAATATTATAGATTCTTTTGGGGGTGATATGTCAGCAGCAGCTGTACCGTTACAAAATTTATACTTTGATTATCAAAGATCTATGACAGACGACATGAAGTCTCATAGAAAAGCATCGGGTGCTTACTCCGCACAACAAGCTGCTTTAGCTAAAGGCGTAGAAGATAATACATATTCAAGTAAAACTGCTGCAGCTTTATTAAATCGACAAACTCAAGACTATGATCAAGCTTTAAGAGCTTATGCTAAAGGTGAAGGAGAACGTCCTACGGGAGCTGGCTTTGCTAGAACTCCAATAGCTCAACCAGATTTTTCAGCAGACTTTAATGAGATTATAGATAACATTAAACCTGATACATATGAACAATATGGGATTATACCTGTAGAAGGTAGCCCAGGTAAATATACATACGGTTCTAGTAAAGTAGAATACAGTGCAGCAGACGCAAGACAGATGGCCGCTATGGATCACATCATGAGAAGAGATGATTATGTTGATTATGTATCTGAACAGTACGACTTAGGACTGTCAGGATCTCAATATGACCCTTCTTATGGAACTTCATTAGATCAAATGAAAGAATCTGATGCTTTATTACAACCTTTATCTGCAGATCCTGAAGAAAGAAAAGCACAACTACGAAGCGTTGGAGCTAAAGATGCGGCAGAGTATGATGCAATGGCTGCACAAAGAAACGTAGAACTTACTGACTCATATAATACAGATATTAAAACTTTAATGGATTCTGGTATGAGTAGAGAAGATGCTGATGCATATTTAGCTAAAAATACTTGGGATCGTAGTCAAATTGAAGGAGGTCTTTATGATATAGCAGGTATGGCTAGGTTAGGTGCGTATGAAAAACGTACACTAGAAGATATATCTAAGTTTGATAAAGATAAAAAGAAATCAAGTTCTACTAGTGGACCATCTGATGTCACTGTACCTCGTACAACAACGACACCTGAATATAAACTTCCTACAGATCCGTTAAACTCTCAAACAGTTAGGTCGAAGGTTCAATCTGTAGATGCTCAAATAGAAGAAAATATGAAAAAAGCTGCTCCAAATAGCGGTTTTACAGAAGATCAAAGAGCTGAAGCTGAAGCAGCCGTACAAAAACTTACAACAGAAAGAGAAAACTTACAAGAACAATTAGTTAATGCTGAATTTGCAGAAGCTCTAGAAGCTACAGGATTTGGAAAAGATGATACATTTCCTCTGTATGATGAAACTAAAGGATCAGAAGGATTTGAAGCAGAACAAAAAGCTTTTGATACAGCAGTAAATAAATCTGTAGAGGAGTTAGCAGAACAATACTTAGATAAACAAATGTTACTAAAAGATTTTGGTGACGGTCAAGGTGGTGTTGATTATGGAGCTGTTTCTAAAGCATTAAAATGGGCTGCTGGTATGGGATTAGAAGATTCTGAGTGGGATGATAGAATGGCGAATGCTAAAAAAGATGCTAGCGGACAAAAAGATATAATGCTAAATGGAAAAAGAGTAGATGATGTACTAGAATTAGGTAAAGATTTAAGAGATCAATTTAACAGACTTAAAAAAGCTGATTATATTACTAGAACATTTGATCCATTCCAAGATGTAGGAGAAAGTGAACAAGCTAGAATAGATAGTAGACAAGAGAGTTACCTAGATGAAACCTTAGATATTTACATACCACACGAAACTAATCCTGCAGACGGTCAGCCTGTGTCATTCCAAGAAAAGCATAGAGATGCTATTGGAGATATGGAACAAGCAATGCGAGGACTTGCACCTGATGGTGTTGCATTATATAAAAATGCAGTTATATCACCACAAATTAAAGCAACTGGACAGATTATAAATGGACAGCCTGCATTTGTAATGGATATAGGGTACTATAAACCTAATGCAACATCAGAAGCAATTCCTATACCAGATGAAGTAATGCAATCTATTATGAAAAAGCCTAGCGGTAGATTAGCTTCATTATTTAGTAAAGGTGAAGCAGGAAGAAGATTTATTGTAGGAGTACCTGATGCTACTGACCAAGTATTAAGTCTTGCAGATGAATATATTGAATTTGCACAAGATACTGACAACTCTGATGCGCAAAGACAAAAAGCTGCTCAGACAGGAGTGCAGATGCAGTACAATTTAAGATACGGAGTTAATATGCAAAACACAGGTGTAGAAACTGCTCCTAGTGAGGTATTTGTAGAAGACTCACAAGGTCTTGTGAATGGATATGTTAATAGAGTAGTTGATGCAAATGCATTATATTCTAAATATCATCCTGAAAAATGGAATAATGGTCTTATGAAAAACGATGACGGAACTGTTATTTTTGATGCTAGTAAAGATCAAATGAGAATAGAAAAGAAAACTTTTAAATCTATTACTGGTGAAAACCAAATAAGTTATACATTATATCCGTACTATGGAGGAAATGAAAAAGGTAGAGATGTAGCCAATAGAGGATCAGGTTCTCTTGTAACAACAGCTGCTAGTATAGAAGATTTAATCTTTGAAGCATTTCAAGGTAATACGAAGTTAGAAGAAATCTTTAATGCTCGGTAATAAATGAAATTAGATGCAATAAAATCTACTCCTAATACTAAAACCACTCAAATGCCTTTGGGTGAGTATGGACTACCAATAACAGAAGACACTTCTATAATGTATAGAGGAGGCGCTGACGCTGACTATAGTTTAGGTAGAGAAGCTGCTATGGGTTTAAAATCTCTCACTGGCCATGCTGGTACAGACTTTACAATTACTAGTGCTACAAGAGGAAAAGATCATCCTATGTATAACCCTAACTCTTTACATGCTCAGGGTAATGCTATAGATTTTGGTGTACAAAGTACAGACGGTAAAGCAGCATTAAACTTTTTCTTTGACGACGATGAGTATACAAAGTTAAGTGGTGCAGGAAGACAATATCTTATTGATAATAATGCAGAACTTATAGATGAAAGATCACGTAAAGGAGCTGCACATTTTCATTTAGAATTTAATAGCCCTGAACACTCTAAAGTATTATCTGCTACTGACAATCAAGATCTTTACCCAGAAGATTATGTAACTAGCGGAGGGTTTCGTGCTTATGGAGTTACAGGAACTTATAAAGAAAATCCATACAACCAAGATGTAGATTATTTAAAACAAATGCAAGAGATAGCAGGAGTAGATGATAATGTAGATATTGGCCCTACTAGTGATTTTTTTAAAAACTACGGCGTTTCTACAGGTAAAGTTAAAAGACAATCTACAGGTTCAGGATTATTAGGAAATGCTAAAGACATAGCACAGCCTTTAGAAGAACCTAAATACACTCCTAGAAATAGAGATCCTTATACATATTATAGTGATGAAAAAAGTCCTATAAGATTTAAAGGTAGTATGCAGACTAGAAATTTTTTAGGCCCTGGATCATTACCTTCTGCCGATGAAACAAAAAGTTGGATTAATTGGGATATTACTTTACCTTCTTTTGCAGATAAAAAATCTGAAGCAGAAGTACAAGAAGAGTATAGAAGACAAGGAATTACAATGTGGCCTGGAACTAGTAAAGCAGAGGCTGCTGCAGATCTACAAACTAATTGGGGTTTATATGGCAAATGGCCTAGAGGTATAGCAGGAATGGGGGAAACTTTTGGACATGCTTTAGGGCAAGGAGCTTCAATGCTACTAGCAGGTATACCTGCCGCAACATTTACAGGAGATTTTAGTGGTCTTTATGCAAATCCAATTAATCAAGCTCTAAGAGAATATGATTTATGGTTTAAACAAGAATATCCACATCATTCTACAGCAGCTGATCAAGTACTCACTGAAAATTGGGATGATAGTTTTTCTGCTTTTAGAAAAAGTTTAACTACTGCAAACTTTTGGAGTAGAGATTTTCTACAAGGTGTAGGGTTTTTAGCATCTGCTTATGTTGGAGGTGCGGCAGCAGCTGAAGCTGGTATAGGTAGAGGTATTTATTTAGCAGGAGCGTCTGCTAGAAGAGCAGCCCCTAGAATGCTTGCAAATAATTTTAGAAAAAAAGTATTAAGCTCATCTTTTAAAGGAAGCGCTGCAACTCTAGCTTCTAAAGCAGGGCTAATGCAGCGAGCTAATATAGCAAACTATATAACTGCAGGTTTAATATCTGCAGGAGGAGAAGCTACTATTGAAGCTGGACATATATATGACCATTCTTTTAAAGCAATACAAAGAATGCGCGACGAAGGAGTTGAAGCTTATCAAGGAATGTCTGACAATGAACTCAGAGATCTTGCA
>Ga0209337_1002251_pt1 | contig 14158 bp, 23 predicted proteins | sample LinPmetageLP53_FD_184044 | JGI IMG/M metagenome (GOLD analysis project Ga0209337, IMG submission 184044) | Marine viral communities from the Pacific Ocean - LP-53 (SPAdes) (version 2) | ecosystem: Environmental > Aquatic > Marine > Oceanic | place: Pacific Ocean | collected 2010-02-08
ACCTGCCGCTTCTTCTTTGACACAGTTTGGAACCATTTTGTTGCCTTTTTTCTTGTATCCTTTTTGTTGATACCCTTGCCAACATGTACCTCTTGCTTCTTCCAGTTCGGGATGATACTCCCAACGCACATTTTTTGCATCTTTCGAAACAGATTCGCCATCAATTTTTATTTCGATAGGCATAGGCTCGTTTGGATTCTCATACCAATAGTATGAATCATAACTGCCGTCTTCATTACTTGTGATGACTAATCCTCGTGTATGTTCCTCATCATCTGCTTGTAAAATCATTTTTTTACCAGTTGGTAGTTTAAGATCAACACTGTGTTCTTCTTCGTTGGTTTGTGTTACCGGTGGCACTTTTGATCTTTGTGAATCTTTTGGATCTGTTTCTCTGGCACCTCGTTCTCGTGCATCTTTAGACAGTGTGCCTTTAACAAGGTTTCCTGATTTTGTGAAGTATGTTCCGGGCGGTGCTTCCTTAGTTTCATTACCTCGGTTGTTTCCTACGTTCTTGAAACCAAACCTATTGTTTGGTCCTTTGCCTGGTAAGTGTATTAGGCCCATTGCATCTATGCTAGATGGTATAATAATAAATTCTTTAATCTTCATTTCTTCTTCCTGCCGGCACAGTGAGCCTTTTGTGAGAATCCTTTTGGATTGCTACAGTTGATCGACTTCTTATATTTTTTACTCCAACCCTCAACCCTGTATGGGTATGCCATGGAAGAATGGTATCCCATTGTTGCCCTGCCTTTAGCCTGTCTCTGGTATTTGTTAAGCATCTTGTCTACGTCAGGATGGACATATTTTGTGGCTAGTATCTCTTTTATTCTCATTTGTTTTTTGCTTTGGTCTTTTTCTTCATTGAGTTAATGAATTTTCTGTATATGGCCGCCGGTCCTGACTTTCCTGCCGCTTTCGCTCTTTGCTCCATTGCCACTGCCGCCTGTATCTTGTGTGCGTGTGAACGTCCGGACTTTCTTATCTTTGTTACACTTGCCCTTGCACTTGCATCGTCTTTGAAGCCTAGTCCATGTATTGTGCCTTTTGGATCTTCGTCTGTGTACAAGTCGCTGTGTTTTTTAGATTTTGCTTTTTGTCCTTTTTTTCGTGGTATCCTTTTGCCTTCGTTGACACTGTCACTAAAAGCATAATCTGTTTCTCCACCAACTGAACTTACATCGACTGTACCGTGCCTTGCATTAATTGTTGGATTACCTTCTTTAAGCACTTTTGCCCAAGTAGACATATTCACCGCACAGTTTTTCACCTGGTCCAGGGTCTGTTCGTCATCTATAATTTCGTCCATGCCTTGTGCTTTAGATTCAATATTACAACTAGGTGGCACAGTAAAACCCAAGTTTGTTGCAAAGTTGTAACAGTTTCCATGTATGTGTTGGAATCCATCACCTCCTCCTGATACCAGTGTGCCAAAAACTTTGTTGTAGAAGGGTTGATACTTGTTATCTTTACCCCAACTGTATATTGGATCAAGTCTCTGGAACATAGACTGTATGTGGGAACTGTGTCCGCCCCACCATATAGGTGTTGCGAATACGATGCCATCACTTTTGAATATGTCCATGATGTGCGGTTTTAATTCATCGTCCACGTCTTTCGTGACTGCTTCATACTTAAGATCTCTTAGGGTCACGATTTTACACTCATCACCTATTTTCTGAAATGCTAGTTGCAACATCTTGCACACAGCAGAAGTGTTTGACTCTGCGTCAGGTTTTAGTGTGCCATTGAATATTATAAATTTCATTAGTTCATTGCTTGTTTTGTTGCTGTGGCATACATCACTGCTTCTGCGTCTTTGCCATATCTCTTTTTAAATCCTGCTTTGTCTTTCTTCATGCCCTTTACAATTTTTTCTCTTTTGCCTTTTTCACTTTTGGTCATGCTCCTACCTGTTGAGCTGTGTTCTCCGCCATGTGCTTCTTTCATTTCTTCGGACCTTGTTACAATAACACCACAAGCCAATCTATCTCCAGCGTTGCCTGTTTTTAAACTCTCGTCATCTCCGCCCTTTCCTAAGTCGTCTACGTCCGAGTGGACAACAAATCCTCTTCCTATAACGGAACGTTCTCCGATCAAGTCAACTCTCTTTGCTTGTATTGTGAATTTTGCTGTGCCTGATTTGTCTGCTGTGATATTACCAAGATCGCCAACATGTCCTTCGTTGATGTCTCCGTGGTCAACTCCGTCTGGGTTGTAGTGTCCTCCCATTGACTTGCAACCATCTGACATGTCGCCAAATTCGTGTATGTGGAAACCGTGTTCTCCAGGTGTAAGTCCTGTGATGGTGCCTTTTATAAGTGTTGCTGTTCCTGGCGCCTGTATAAGCAGGATTGACCCCTTAACAGTGTCAGAATGCTCCAACATACACTGTGCAACCACAGTGTCTTGTGCTTCGGTAATTGTGTTGATCTGCTCACACGTGCATTCTTTTGCTCGTGTTCTAGGACAACTAGTTTCTGTGAATTCTAAGGCTCGCATGTTGCGAGTATTTATTTGTTTTTGGGCATTGGGTTCTCACCAGTGAGTTTTGGTTGTGCGAACCATAATTTAAACCACTCGTTTGTGCCCGGTTGTACGTTGTGTTTTTTTTGATATTGTGCTTTTTGTGTGGCTATGTATGATAAATTTTCACCCATTGAATCATCTTGTGGTAGGTTGTCTACGCCTGCTAATTTTTTAATTCTTTCAAGCTCGTCCACTAGATAGTCCAATCCTTCAACTGTTGTTTTGTAGGTTTGTGTGCTTTAACTTTCTCAACCTTGCCGCCCTTGGCCAGAAACTTCTTCATTTTTTCGTCTAATTCTCTTTGTAGCTCTTGTGGCGTCTTGGGTATCTCACCTGTTGCGTAAGGTCTGTTTATTCCGCTAAATTTAGGCATTTGTTGTTTCCTTCTGGTTATCGATTAAAAATTCTCCTTTTTGCATAGGTGCTTTTTTATTTAATTCATCTGTGATAAAAAAGTTCCCAGATACTGAAATTCTAGTGACGTCAGATCTGAAAGGTGGTACCATGTGTTTTAGCGAGGCAGGAAACATCCAAAGATCTCCTGTGACTGGCACAATCGCATGTGATGTTTTTATACCTACTTGTTCTTCGCCATAATAGAAACTTACTGCTCCAGGACCTACTCCCTGTCCTTTGAAATCTATATTCTCCTGTTGTATATTTTTTGGCACATCGAGATACACAACAAATGAAAACGCACCGCCGTGTCTGTGTGGAGGGTTGAATTCATTCTTTTGCATGTAATTGATCCACAAACTTTGCAGTAGAACCCTGTTGAAAGGCTTCATGCCATAATAGTAACTATTGTCTTCTTCGGTTTGTAATTTCTTAAAGTACGGAACAAAATATTTTCCAAAGTTATCAACGAACCATACAATGTCGTCGACTGTGAATTTGTTTTCTATTTCTAAATGTCCTGCAAGGTGCTGGACGTGTGATTCTGTGGTCTTGTTGCCCCTGTTGAGTAATTCTTTTAGTAATGTTAAGTCAACAGTAGTTGCCGCAAGTACAGGTCCAAAATGCACGAACCTATGATTCATCGGCTTTTCCATATTGATCAAGTGCTTGTTTTACTTTGTTCAGTGAATCTCTGTTTGCTTGATATAGGATGCCGTATCCCCCGGCCGATTGCCATTTTTGTATGTTGACCGGCCTGTCGTCTATAAGGATGTTAGGTGTGCCTGTTCCTTTATCCTTAGCGTATGTTTCTTTCCTACCAGTAACAATTATCTCTGCTGGCTTTTCGATGTTGTTCGAAATCCATACTTTCTTGTATTTGCCTGAGTTTTCGTGATCACCTCTCAATGGCGATGTGTTAATACTAAATGTGCCGCCTGTGAATTTCTTGACCATATCTATCAGAGCATCTGCTGTTTGGAATTTAGGTAAAGTTGCAAAGAAGTCTGTGCCCGTAATCCTGTCAATAACTTCTTTTTTGAGATCTTTTGTTTTATCGTTTGTAAGTTGTTTCCAGTTTTCTACTCCGTACATCTTTTCAATGCCACCAAAGAAGTCTGCCAGTACTCCGTCCATGTCAAGATATACAGTTGGCTTCGCGTCTTCCATGTCTTCATTATACAACTTTTTGTTGTTTTCGTCAACTTGCTTACCAAATTCATCTTGAATCTTATCATACAAAACTTTACCTTTGTCTCCACCCATAACAATTTTACTGAATTCATGTTCCTGACCTTTCATAGCAAGTGCTCTGGCCTTTGATGCTGACACACCGGTGATGTCATCTGCATCGGGATCTCTCTGTCCTGCACTGATCACTTGTATGCTGTCAAATGTGTATTCAACATTACCAGCCTTGGTTGGTTGGCCATTGTACTGGTTGAGTAATTTTTGGAACTGCATGACTCGGTCGTCGCCTGCTATCATTATAACTTTTGTTCTACCTTCTGCTTCGAGTACTTTCATCACTTTGATTATCGTATTTGCCCTGATATCACCAAATGATAGATTCTTGTCAGCCTGGAAGTGCTGTCTTAGGTATGATAATTTTGTTGTAAAATCAATTGGATCTTTCTCTGTACGACCTGTATGTGAAAGGAACACATAACCCTTGCCGTTAACTTTTGCGGCCGTTGATTGTACTTTCTGAATTAATTTCTCGTGTCCTATTGTGGGAGGATTAAATCGGCCAAAGGCAAAGACTGCTGTTGAACGATCGTCTTCCTTAAGAAACAGTTCCCTTAGGTGCATCGTATTCGCCTTGTTTTATGTTTTCTAATTCTCTATCTGATATCACTCTTGCAACTTGCTGTCTTGTTTCCTTGGGAAACATTGTGGCAATATCGTCCTGTGTTGAACCAAATTCTTTAACGTACTCTTTTGCGGCATCATCTACTAGGTACATCCAAAGCGTCTGTGCTTTTTCGTGGTCGTACACGTTCTTTGCCACTTTTCTTTTTATGTTTGATATTATAGGCATGAATCGTCTACGATACAGATCCTCATTGTTCATGATGTATGTATCCAGCTCGTTTACTGCGTCCGAGTCTATGTTCTCTTTGATGAATTGTGATGCTCTCATATAAGCATATTTATTAGTAAAGATTCTCTAATAGCCACATGTAGAATGGTGATGCAAACTTAAACGTCCATGTACCATTGTGACCCATACAAGTGACATTTTTTAAGGATTCAGGTAGATCAACCCCCGATTCTCTTTGTTGTTGTGCCCACCTCACTGGATACACTGGTTTGTATACGCCCTCATAAACTAGTGCTCCGATATCAATCTCGTCTATTTCGATACTTTTTATATGTAATATTTGATCATCTAATATTTTTCCGTCTACAACATTTGTTTCATTTTCGGTTTTGTTGTACCTATCTATCAATAAGTTGCACTCGTCACCTTCTTTCAATTCACATTCAAAACTTATAACATCTGGATTGCCTTCGGTGCCTCTGATGTAATCTTTATATTTGGAATTGCCGTTTATGTACACTTCTGCTATTGGTGGATTTTTCCAGTATTCGCTGTAAAGGTTAATAGTAAATTTAAGTTTCTCAGTTCCTTTTTGACTTACCCTAGATTTCTTATCTGCCACGTATCTGTAATCATAAGGTTTGATATTATACTTCTCTCCAAATCCTTTTTTTAAATCAGATTCCATTTTGTCTAAAACTTGTCCCTCTGGATATTCACGGCAATGATCCCAGTCGACTAAAGTGATGTTATCACCTTCGACTATCATATTGCTAAGATCCCAATCAAAATGTGCGTGGGGTTTTGTTTTAGAATAATAGTGTTCTAGACAAAACTTATGGATTTTTTCTATGAATTCTGGAGTATATTCACATGTACTTGCTAGTTGTCCTTTTAGTTTATTGGTATCCAGCCACATGTGGTTTTCATCAAAACCAAAACCTTTAAGGTAACCATCATCACATAGACTTTCTAGCATTTTGTAATGTTCTGTAAGCCATTGCTCGTTTTTATACAACCATTTCTTACGGAATCTGTCTTCAAGTTCCCATACCTCGGTTCGCGTTTCTGATTTTTGTTTAATTAGTTTTTCGGTTCCCATTCAAATTCTAGTCCTGCGGTTCTTCCTGTGTACGGAATATTTACATCATCCCTAAACATCTCAATGAATAACTGGGTGCCGGGTACCTGTACTTTCATGTACATGTCATTGCGTTCTAATACTTCTGCTTCTTTGGTCCTCTCGTTGTTAGTGCATTTAATCACTATTGTTTCCATTTGTACATCCTTTCAAAATGTTCTCTTATTTTTACAGCATCACCGCCCTGTGCTTTGAATGATTCTATAAAGTGTTCGATTAATTTTGCCGCTAATCTTCTGTACTCAGGCAACACATCTACTTGTAATTTTTGTATAGATGCCTGTGGCACTGTTTCGACTATTGTGTTTATGGGCATAGAATCAATCCAACTTCCTGCCTTACACATATCGTTCTGTATTTTGTGTGTTTCTTCTGTGGGATTGAATGAGGGTAGCATTCTACGTGATTCGTCTACCAGTATGCTCATCAATGTTCCGAGGTAATCTTGTTCGAAGATATCTTTCTGCATTGTGTTATAAGACTACGCCAATGATGTATCCACCTAACAAAAATGCTAGTATATATTTTGTCCAGGATGTCCAAGATCGTTCAACCTTGTATCCGTTTTCTTTTAGGCATAACACGTGGGCGTCGATTGATTCTGCTGTTACTTTCACGTCAACTGTTTGTATGTTTTCTATTTCATTATCTGTCATAGTTTAATTGTACTATACCTTGGGTATATGTCAACCAAGTTGATCTTGCTAGAAACTAGTGCTAGTGCGAGTTTTATGAATTAATTAATATGGAACTTATGGTGCCGGCAGTGACAGAAGTTGCTTTTGCCCTTACCCAAACAAAATTGCCAGTAAAGTTGGCTGTAGATATCAATGTGCTTTGGTCAGCAGTAAATGTTGATCCTGAAATATCAAAGTAGTCATCCTCTGTGGGAGTGGTTGCAAGTGTTCCTTGCATCTTAATATTACCTGCCATTGTAGAATTTACTTGATAAGCCACTGTGTGTACACCGTCTGGCTGTGAATAATATCCATCACCTTTTACCTTTGTGCTGACAAAACCTGTGTGATCAAGTGTGGTGGTTGTTGAACCATCTGATGTTTCAGAAGTTACAATTTCTTCAACAATAAGTTCATTTGCAGAAGTTTCCGCTTTTACGGTGAAGGTACTATTGTTACTGCTAGTGCCGGTAACTGTAATTAAGTCTCTGACAGCAAATCCCGCCAAACTTGTGCTTGTAGAAGTAATTTTATACTCCGTACCTGTGGCAGTAAAACTTATATCAGTGCCAGTGACGTTTGCTATGTGCGTTTTTGACGCTAATAATGTTGTGCTTGTCTGTGCCATCGTTATATTTATTCAGTATTTTTTCTTTTGAATCTCGCTGTTTTTGGACCTAGTCCGTACACAGCGGCAAGTTCATTCGGCTCCTGTCCATCCACTGTGAGAATATTAATGTACCTGATCTTATATGCTTTGCCGTCGGCTTCACCAAGTTCCTCGCATACGCAGTGGTCTTCGTCCACTTTCCTTACCCTTAATAAACTTCTTTTGATTACCGGTGACCCCATCCAGTTCTTTTGGATCATACTTTCAACAATGCTTTGATCATTAAATATTTTCTTATCTCGTAGTTTTTTTATTGCTTCCATTTTTTTTTACCTTTCTAAATTTGATTACTTTTTCAATGGCGTCCTGTGCCATCATATAAATTGGTGTTAAAAACTTTTCATCGCTTACATAGAAATAACCACCAGTGAAATAAGGATACCTGCTGTTAAGCAAGCCTAAGACGTCTCTATTTGTTACCAAGCAGTTGTCCTGGTTAGTATCGATAAAGTTTTTCAGTGTCTCTATTTCTATATCAGACATAATATTTTGTGCTTCTTTCTTAAGGTACACTTGGTACTTGTATTTGCCATGTGGTAGTCGTACGCAACCTATTGTGTTTTTATCGAGATCTTTAAATTTAGGATCAACAGTTTCAGATTTTGTCCAAAAGTTCCAGAAGTTATCGATTAATTCTAAAGATTTATCATAGTCTGTGTAGAATATTGCTTTTCTATCTTGGAAACGGAATTTAAGTAATTTTCTATTTTTCATTATGAAGTCTGCTAGATAATTCATGTCTGGTGCATCGGAATATTCCTTCTTAATTTTTAATAAGTGTTCGTCTGTCGTGGGATAGAACATCAGACTGCCTGGCATTTTGAATTCCGTTTTAAAACGGTACTTCCCATAGTACAACTTATTGTGATGTTTTCTCATCAGAAACTTTTGATTGCACTTGATCTAATGTCTTTGGTTGTTTGCCAGCCTTGAAGTTCACCGTAAGTTTTGGCACAATATCCTCAGAAAGACCAACTTCGACCATACCACCTGCAGTCAGTTCACCAAACAGCATCATCTTAGATAAAGGTTTCTTGATCTCGTCGTCTATGACTCTTTGTAAAGGTCTTGCACCTAGTTTAGCGTCAAACCCTTTAGTCATTAAGAATTCAATTGCCTCGTCAGTTGCGTTTACTTCTACGTCTTTCTCCATGGTCATTGTGTTAAGTTCTTGCAAGAACTTTTTAACTACAGATCGCATTGTGTCTTTGCCTAGTTTGTCAAATTTAATAACAGCATCTAGTCTGTTTCTGAACTCTGGCGGGAAGAACTTTTTCAGTGCTTTGTCGTCCTCACCTGACCTTTCACTCTTACCAAACCCTATGTTGTTTCTCTCGTTTTCTTCTGCTCCTAAATTAGACGTCATAATCAATGTTATGTTCCTACAATCTGCTTTCTTTCCATTGGATCCAGTTACTGTACCATAGTCCATTACCTGTAGCAACATATTAGATACATCTCTGTGTGCTTTTTCTATCTCATCAAACAACACAACTGCGTGTGGGTTTTTCTCAACCTCATTAATAAACATACCGCCACCCATGTTGCTGTCCTCATATCCTACATAACCAGGAGGAGATCCTATTAGTTTTGCAATAGAGTGTTTTTCCTGATACTCAGACATGTCAAATCTAATCAGTTCAACTCCAAGTGTTTTTGCCAACTGTCTTGCAGTTTCAGTCTTACCACAACCTGTTGGTCCTAAGAACAAGAAAGAGCCAACCGGTTTGGTCAAACTTTTTAATCCTGCTCTAGCAACTAGTATCTTGTCTGTGATTGTGTTTATCGCTTTGTCTTGTCCAAACACTTGTAATTTCATTTTTTCTTCAAGTGTTTTTAGATTACTTGCTTGTTTCTGAGACAACTGTTCAATACTGATACCTGTCATTACTGATATCTCATGTATAATTTCCTCATGATCTATCTTACCCTCTTTTATGCCATTTAATCTCAATCTAGCACATGCAACATCTATGACATCAATAGCCTTGTCTGGCAGTTTCTTGTCAGCGATAAATTTAGTTGAGTAATCTACTGCGTCCTCACATGCCTCATCAGTGATTGTACACTTGTGGAAGTTCTCGTAGTATTGTTTAACGCCTTTCAATATCTTAATAGACGTTTCTTTTGTAGGTTCTCCTACTTGCAATCTTTGGAACCTTCTCATAAGTGCTCTATCTTTTTCAAAATACTTTCTGTATTCTTCCCATGTAGTAGACGCAAGTACTTTTATTGAACCTTTTAGTAGTGCAGGTTTAAGCATGTTGGCCATGTCCATGTTGTTGCCTTGTCCGGTTGCTCCAGCACCTACAATCATGTGTGCTTCATCTATAAACAATATAGACTTGCCTTTCTGATCTAATGCGTTAACAATTAGTTTCAATCTCTCCTCAAAGTCTCCTCTGAATTTACTTCCTGCTATTAGACTGTTTACGTCTAGACTCCAAACAATGTGATCTTTCAAATATTCGGGAATATCATCTTTGTTCTTTGCAATTCTTCTAGCAAGTCCTTCTACGACTGCTGTTTTACCAACACCCGGATCGCCTACTATCAACACATTGTTTTTATTTCTTCTTGCTAATATCTGTTTTAGATCTTCTGTTTCTTGGTCTCTGCCTATTACAGGATCTATCTTTTTGTCAAAATATTTTTGATTCAAATTCTCACAGTAACTTTTTAAAATTCTATCTGCTTGATTTGGTCTAAGCCTTTGTTCTGGCCCTCCTGTTTCCGGACCTCCCATCGAGGCCATGCCTTCGTCGAGGATAGTTTCAGTAGACACAAGGTCTATTAAATCTTGTTTATTTACTTGATGTTTTTTTAAGAAGAATGCCGCATAACTTTTTTTCTCTGAAAATATAGATATCAGTATGTCTATTGAACTTACGTCCTGCCTGCCTTGGAACAATGCCTGTGTGAATGCTCTGTTCATAAGTCTTTCTAAACTAGCAGTCTTCCTCGGAGTCATTGGTTCTTTGCCTTTTGCTACAATATCATTGCATTTAGTGTCTAGATAATCCTCTACATCCTTGATCAATGCACCCACTTGTATTTTAAAATCGTGTAAGATAGTACCTATAGACTCATCTTTAATCAGTGACAGCAATACGTGTTCAATAGTCACGTATTCATGTCTTCTCTTTTCTGCTTCTTTTACAGAGTTCTCAAATATGTTTTCTAGTCCGTCATTTGCTTCTAACATTTTCTATCCTTTGTTTGCCATGTCCCATCGTAATTTAGAGACTCTTTTATTAAATGTAATACCGTCAAGGTGATCGAGTTCATGTTGGAAACATTTTGACTCCATCCCGTCGAGTTTTGCGAATTCTGTTTTTCCCTGTGTTGTTTCATATTGTACTTCAATGGCTCTTGGTCTTTCTACTTTAACAAAGACGTTTTTAAAACTTAAACATCCTTCCACATCAATTTCTAAATCTTTACTAAAGTTTATCACCTGTGGATTCCAAATTATAGCATGTTTTTTGAATGTGTCAAATGACTCATGCCCGATTGCGAAGAATCTTTTGGTAATGCCTATCTGGTTAGCCGCAAGTCCCATACCACGTTCGTCTAACATAAGTTTAATCATGTCCTGTTCAAACTGTTCTATGTCGGCGTAGCCTTGTATCCTGTCACCGTCTGCCCATGCTGTGCTAGTCTGTAGCAGTGACTCGTGTGGATATTGAAAAACTTGTATCATTATAGGTCCTTTATCTTTTTAAGGTCTGCGGCCGACAACTGTGGAATTAACACATGTACTTTTACGTAAAGATTTCCCCTTATCCCTATTGTTTTATGCACTGGCATTCCTTGTCCCTTTACTTGTAATATCGTATTCGCCTGCGTACCCGCTGGCACTTTTACTTTAATTATTTTATCTTCCAACGTTTTCAAATTGAAATCGTGTCCACGAATGGCTTGGAAGCAGTCTATAGTTTTGTCTGTGTAAAGGTCGTTGCCTTTTCGTGTATAGCCGTCCGAATCCAACACACTCATTATAACCATTAGGTCTCCACGTGGCACGTTTTTAATTGCATCATCACCCATGCCTGGGAACTTAAATGTGACTCCGTGTTGCACACCTGCAGGTATCTTGACTGTGGCAAATTCGTCTCTACCACTTGGTAGTTTGTAATTTATAGTCTTGTCGTTGTGTGTCATTGCTTCTTTGATGCTTAACGCCATTCTTACTTGTACGTTTCTATTTCCTCTGTTGCTGGATCTAAATGTACGGGCCTGACCTGGCCCTTGTGTGAAATTAAACTTGCCTCCGAAGTCCATGTCTCCGTTCTGGAAACCAGAGAAGAAGTCACCAAAGATATCCTCGTTGAAGAACGGGTGTTGTCCCCCACCTTGTCTTGGGCCGCCAAACTTACGCATTGTGTCGTAGTCATGCCTTTTCTGTGAACTTTTGAGTGTGTCGTGGGCCTCGTTTGCTTCTTTGAACCTTGCCTCGTCGCCGCCCCTGTCTGGGTGTTCTTTCTTTGCTATGTCTTTGAACGCTTTCTTAATCTGATCATAAGATGCATCCTCAGACACACCTAGTATGTCGTAATAGTTTTTCATTCAGTTTATTATATAACAGATTGGATATCTGTCAATGAGTGGTATTATTTCTTTTTGATGTCTGTCTTTTTACCGTTTACGTAAAGGCCGAACCAGGCCGCACCAGCACCAACAACAACTGACACAAATCCTGCCTGTGCGTTGTTTGGGTTTTCTAACATCATGAACCACTGCATTGTGTTGTAAAATACTAGACCATATAGACCCATCATTATTCTTGGAACTGTTCTCCAGTTTGAAAGGAACTGCGGTAATTCATCTCTTAAGAACACCCAGATAATTTTAATCAACTGCCAACCATCCTTGGCACCTTTCTTAACAACGTTGTCGTTTTTTACAATCAGTTTGTCTTCATTTAATTCAGCCATTAGTTATAACTATACCCTGTTGAAGGAGTATTGCCTTTCTGTAATTTGTCAAATAATTTTTCGTGTTGCTCCATAATATCTTCATCGGAACGTACCATTTCATCAATTTTATCTTGCATTTTTTCTACTTGTCTTTCTAATTTATCAACCTTATCCATTTGTACTGCTTGATGAGTTGATAATTCAAATGTTCTTGATAATGACCAACCGCCTAAAGCGATTAATAATCCTACTAATAACGTTAAAATTTTTTCCATCATTATCTTATACCCCCTTGATCTTTGCGTTTCTTTTTCTGTGTCCGTTCCAAGCAACAAAGCCACCTGCTCTCAGTGACCAGTATGCAAGTCTGTTCATTGTGTAGAATCCGTTCACGATAATGTTTATATCTCTGAAAATCTCGTCTGCTCTTTTCTGCGTAAGTTCACCCATTGTGTCTTTTTTGTTCTTCTTTAGGAGTGTTTTGTACTTGTATGCGTAGTCATGGACAAGTCCACCTATCATAAGCACACCAACTGGTGAAAAGAAAGTTCTTAGGAACTTGGGAATACTTGCACCATCAAATTGGAAACCTGCTGGTATCACATACTCAGTACCGTCTATGTTGTATTTCCAGTCTTCTGTCAATATCCAGTTCCTTGTTGATAGTAACCACATAACAATGCCTTTCCAAAAACCTTTGCCTTTGGTTTTTATCGGCACTGGTTGTAAAGTTGGCATTCCCTTGTAATTGAATTTTAATTTTACTTTTGCCCTTTTGTCTGTAAAATTTATAATCGCGGCTATGATTACAACTGCGATTAGCACAGTCCATTGCCAAAATTTTGTTGCTAATGCTAATATCAGTTCCATGTATCTCCTCGTTTAATATGGGTATTTATTCGATGGCACCTTTTACAACGCCCTCTGTCACTAATTTCTTCCTGTTCTTCATGTGTTGCTTCTGCACGTCCGCTTTTGCACCACCAAAGTATTTTACAGCATGTCCAGTTTCACACATTATTTTTGCAACAGATTTATCATCTTGCAAGAAGTCTCCTAGCACCCTGCCAAACTTACCTTTCATGTCCACGCCTTTTTTATTGATAGTGGTTTTTAAAACTGTGTCCTTGCCTAATATTTTTTTAAGTTTTGCTTTTGCGGCCAACCCAAATTTCTTTTCAATTTTGTTTCTTGTTCTAGATTCAGGCGTGTCGATGCCCATGATTCTTACACGTTCATTTTTCTGCCATATACCAAAACCTAGATCTATGTCAACGTCAACCGTGTCTCCGTCTATGACTCTTACCACCTTTGCCCTATAGGTCCACATCTATTATTCCAGTATTATTGCTTTGATTGATTTTTCGCCCATGTATATTTCTGTCTGTGCCTTAGCCTTGATGCATTGGTACTTCACATTCTCATTGTAATTTCTTTCCGCAGTACGCTTACCTCTCAGGCACTTAGCCATGGACTCCTGTATCCTGTGTTCCTTGATCTCACCATTGACCAACATCAATAGTGCAACAACTGTTTCAATCATTAGTGTGCGTCTCCATTCCCGTTTTTGTATACAATTTCTCTGTCAGCGTCTTTGAGTGCTTCAATGTTGTTCTGTGCTTTCTCCATCTGCTTGTTAAGGAATTCTATGTTAATCTTGTTGTTGGACATACTGTCCAGATGCTTCTGCATTCTCTCCACAGTGGTGTAAAGGTCCTCTATCAGCATGAACTGTTCTATGTCCTGTGAGCTCTGTCCTAACTCACCCCTTGGATACTT
>Ga0209337_1002252_pt1 | contig 14156 bp, 13 predicted proteins | sample LinPmetageLP53_FD_184044 | JGI IMG/M metagenome (GOLD analysis project Ga0209337, IMG submission 184044) | Marine viral communities from the Pacific Ocean - LP-53 (SPAdes) (version 2) | ecosystem: Environmental > Aquatic > Marine > Oceanic | place: Pacific Ocean | collected 2010-02-08
CCATTGCCATGCCTTTGGATTTGACCTTGCCACCCATTGCCATGCCTTTGGATTTGACCTTACCGCCCATTGCCATGCCCTTGGCTTTGACCTTACCGCCCATTGCCATGCCTTTAGCTTTGACCGTTCCGCCTTTAGCCATTTTGCCTTTGCCATCCATAGCAAACTTAGGAATTGACTTGCCTGTCTTTGGGTCTTTACCCATTGGCAATACGGCGCCGCCTTTAGCCATGCCCTTGGCTTTGACCTTGCCGCCCATCGCCATGCCCTTTTTCTTCTTCTTCTTCATCGTACTCTCCTTTGATCTTATCATGCCGCCATTCTTTTTACCGCTGCTTTTCTCTTTCTCTTTCTTCATTAGATCCTGATAAAACTTCTCCATTGCGATGGATTTGGCATTGGAAGAGACAAGGGACTTGTCTACTTCAGCCCCAAAAGCAGCGTCTATCATATTTTCCGCTTTACTATACGTTACACCATGCTTTTCTTTAAACGCCGCTTCAGCCTTTGCACCGCCAAGTTTTGCTTCCAAAATCTCTTTCGCGATGGTTGTTTTCTTTTCGGGGCGAGATATACCAGAACTGGTTTGTTTAACATCTAAGGCCGTTCTGGACTTAGTTTCACCGGGTTTTTTTCTGACGTATTGTTTTGCGCCACCTGAAGTCTTTTCAGTCTTTAACTTAGCCATTTGATTCTTCCTTACAGCATTAATTCAAAGTGAGGTGCATCGATAAACGGCCTACGAGACTGAGATCGACGTGTGTCTATGTAAGAGTTCATTGCATCTTCAGCAGTGCCTTCATAGCCCCCAATATCATTAATAGTCCACGCAGCGCCCCACCGGAGTTGCACCCCAGCCGCGGCTGCGCCTTCTTTCATAGCATCAGCAATCTCATCATACAAATTCAACTCCCAACGCCCACCATTGCAGTAAGCCATAAGATCAACAGCGTTACCATCAATGTGTTTACTTTTCATAGTTTGAGAAGCCCCTTTTGCGACCAACTCCCTCTGTTCGTCGATGGTCCTCAGACCGCAAATCACCGAGAAGTCCTGCTTCGTAACGCCTATAGCGTACCTCACGACCGTTACCAGATCGTCGTTGACGCCTTCTAGCCTTGACAGGCTTCGATTTCCTAACTTGTATCCCATAATCACTTCCCCGCATATTTAGATATTGCACGATTTCCAAACCAAAAAGCTAAAACTGCGCTAAATAGCCCTTGAGTTTCTGAATCAAACATGAGGTCAACGGCTTGCATCCAATCTCCACCTGATTGCGTTACCTTAACCATGATTACTACCTTAGTCGCTACAAACAATCCGAAGAAGGCATAAGTAATAACAGGACGAACACTACCCCGAAGAGCGTTGATAAATCCGCCAGCATCGATAGACTTATCATGTTCATACAACCCCTTCGTTTCCTCAATGTCCGCCCTCTTATCTAGCTCTACCAGCTTCATTTCGGCGCGTTGTTGGGCCAACTCCGTTTCTAAACGCATCATCTCCATACGATGAGCCTGTTGTTGGTTTGCCTTAAAAAAGTTTAAAACTTCTGGTAGAAATGACGATCCAAACCCCAGAAGACTACCGAGTAACGCTATCATTTCTCTGACCCTAACCATACTGCAAACGCGCCCGTCATGGAGCCAGAACATATTGAAATCATTGCACTTTGTTGTGTGGACAAATCTTCCAAAGACATTCCCCATTCAATAACCCTTATGTACATGACAGTCATTACGAACATCATGAGCCTGGGCATGATTTTGTATTCTAGTATTTTTTCAAAAGCCATCTGACAATCCTTTCATAATATCCTTTATCGTGACGCGGCCTTTAGATTGAGGCATATAAGGGCATTGCCACTGTTTTGGACACTCTCTGTAAGACAGAAGTGGGTAATGATAAGCTATTGTTCCGTTTTTTCCTAAGTAAATACACACCATACCATCGGGTTCGGCCTTAGTGTACTTCCAAATATTGCAAGTAACGTACTCTGGGTTCAACAAAGAACTCGCTAAAACAAGAGAGATCAAGGTATTCATACAGCAAGAGACACTAAATAAATTCCACCGCCGAGAAACCCGATGATTAAAATAGATAACCCCAATATAGCTATATTATTCTGTATTTGACGTTTGGACTCGTCACGCGCATGTTCCTGTTCCGCACGTTCTTTTCTAATTTGACGCCGCATTTCAAGCATCTCGTCATACGTTCCCCACCCAAATCTCATGTTTAACATCGCAGCTATCTCAGTCTCTCGTTCTTTCAAAGTCTTCTTATGGATAAGTATTTGAAGAGCGGCTTCTTCTATAGATTGTTTGCCGTGCGTGGTGCGTTCAAAAAACGTAGGGTTCTTGCGCTGTTGTTCTGCGCGGTTAATATCCGCACATGCGCCATACCAACTTCCAAGATGTTTAGACATACTTTCGAGATCTTTGGCATGTCCGATAAGTCTTTTGATACCGCTATAAGCGGCACTGGCGGTGGTAAAAGCAGTGACGGGATCAATCATCTTTAGGAGTTAACCCCTCCGCATCATGCCCTGACGTTGTACATCAATACGCTCACGATTAACATCATTACGGTTCTGAGCTATCTCCTCAGTACTTTCAATTCTGGCAGCATCAGTAGCAGCACGTTGCTGCATACGAGCCGACTCCATCATAATTTGTGCCTCATCCTCTTGAGACTTACGCTGGAGTTCTTTGTCCTTAATGCCAAGCTCTTGCATCCTGATCTGAACCAAAGGATCCGACATTGGGTCTTGCCCTTGTGGCGTGATCTCTTCCAAAGTTGCCTTCATGATGTCCAACTCCTGCATCACAACAGCTTTTTCCAACTCTTCCGGAATCTGCATCTGTTGCTGAACTTGTTGGATTTGTGCCTGTGCCGCAACTGGATCAATCTGGCCGGCCTGAACGCCTTGCTGAACCTGCGTTACAAGATCCTTAATCTCTTGCATCACCATCTTACGAGCCTTCATAGCAATATGCTCCTGAAGGTGCGCGTAGAATGTCCCCATAACCTGCGGAGAAGTCATGACCAAAGGCGTCTTCATAAACATCACATGAATAGCAATGTGAACGTCATGCTCTTGCTCTTCAAAGGCAACCATTATCTCGCCCATCAAACCTCGAGCGTTCTCAATCGCAGCGTCCAACGGCTTTGGCGATGGCGCTGGCGGAAGGATTTCATCAATGTTCTGAACTTCTAAGGCCTGATACATGCGCCGGTAAGCAGCGTGTAAGTTATGCATCTGAGGATTGGATTGCGCCAACTGTAACTGTGTCTGAGCCAACGTAACACGCTGCGCCATCGAGAAGATATTCGGATCAGATACAGGAATAACATCAACACGACCGTCGAAGTCTTGCGCCATAATATTCTTCTCGCCACCCGCTACGTTGTACGGATACTCCTGAGCAACATTCTCCGCAAAGATACGAGCCAGAATACGGAACTCAGTCTTCTGTGCGTAGTGCAGCCGCTTGTGAATAGCAGACATCACCTTCATGCCGCGCTCAAGCATTGCCACAGTTGTGCCAACAGGCGTCTCTTGATTCATATTGCCTGTCTGTTCGTCAGCCAGTGAAACAAAGCGGCGTCCGCCCTCCACCAGAGCGCCTAGAAGCTGTGCTAGAGTGGAACTGGGCTCTTTATACGGCAAAGGTATAATAGCGTCCCTAATGTTACCTCCAGGGGCGTCTATATCCCTCCACTCTCCGGGCTGTAAGGGCTCGTCCTCGTTGCGAAGACGTACCCCACGGGCCTTAAATCCAGCAGGGAGGTTAACCAAAGTACCAGCGTCAATTAACTGACGTAGAATACTGGTAGCAGCGCGGCCCAAACCGCCAATCATGTGGATCAAACCAAAGCCATAGAACCCTAGGCCTGGCATAAACCGGTAGTGTACAAAAAACTGGCGCTTCTTGGCGAAGTCTGTGTCCTCATCAAAGTTCCTGCGGATCGACAGGATCTTACCAGACGCCTCGTCCATCGTAACAATGTAAGGCAGATGAATACCAGTGGGCTCTCCGTCTGGGGACATGTCCTCAAAGTCTTCTAAGTCCAGATCAACGTGCATCTCCAGCACAGTATAGATGTCATCAAGATAAGTCCTAGACGTACCCTGTATCTCGTCAACCTTCTGACGAACCTCGTCAGGCTCCGTATCCGCAGCTTGCAATTCAATATCACGGTAAAACCCCGCGACTTGCATCTTGCGAACTTGGTTGTGATCCATGCGAAGAACGTGCGTAACCCTGTTCGCCGTCTGTAAATCGGAAGCGGCATAAGGAACCACAAGGTCTTGAGCGGGAATAAACTTGGATACAGCCCGTTGCTTTGATTCGTCAAAGTAAACCTTCTTAAACGTAGATCCGGACATAGGGAGATAAAACAACAATTGATCCATGTCAGGATCATACTCTTCCATGACCTCGGTGATCATGTAGTTCATGTAATCCTTAACGCGGTTGGCCTGACCCTCTGTCTCAGCGTCCTGTTTACCCAAAATCTGAGTCTGCACTGGACCGCCGGCAGGAAGTAATTCCTTATACGCCTGAGATTGAAATTGAGTTACCGATTCCGTAATTAAAGGATGCACAACACCAGAAGCACCCGCAAAAGGCTGAGTGCGATCTTCCTGCTTAATACCTAGCTGGTCTAAACCCTTGGTGTACGTCTCCTCCCAATCAGAACGAGACTCAACATCATCATTGTAAGACGCTCGTAAATCACTGGACAACTCTCCAAGATACCCGTCACCAAGATACTCAGATAAGTTGGCGTCATGAGGAATTGGATCTTCCTCTTCCATAACCGTCAACATTCCCGACAAGGCCTCAATGGTGACGCCACCGTCTTCCATCGGTGTTATCTCAGCCCCGTCCGAAAAATCAATTGGCTCTTCAATCTCTACATCCACCGAAGTGGTATCTTCAACCATCTCAATAGGCATCAGAGAAGGATCTACAAGTGATCCCAGTGGGCGAGGTGGCAGGGCCATCAGTAATACTCCCGATTACGTGTTCGATATTCGTCTTCCAAAGTGTCATCACCCTCTAAAGAAACAAATCCACCTCGTCTAAAACGCATCAATGCTAACGTCATACTATCACAATAGTCATCATTGTCACCATTGGGAAATGAAACTACCTCTTCAATGACCTCGTCACTGAATTTCTTGTCTAATGGAGCCCAGACTTTACCCGCCTCAAACAAAGGAGCAATCATGTGCATCCGAGTAGTCTTGTCCTGCCCTCGGCCAGGTGAAAACCCCAGCGCAGGAATACCCCGAAGGCGTAACTCATCAATCAGGGGCTGTCCAGAGGCCTTAGCCTCAACAATCACCATGTCAGGCTCCCAGTATTCATGCTCCTCATAAGCAACTTCCTTTAATTCAGGGAAACTCCACCGGTCGCGCCGTGCATCCATTAGAATTATGTTGTCACCAGTCCCATCCTCGGGGTCAAAAATGCCCCAAGTGGTAATCGCACTAAAATCCGCCGTCTCTTTCTTAGAAAACGCCGTATCATAGGCCTGTATGATGTACTTAATGGTAGGAATGGACTTCTTGTCCCAATCTTTCCACCAATCGCGCTTGATTATCGCAGCCTCAGAAGATGTCGGAGTCTGCTGCCACTGAGCATTCCATTTGGCTACCGGTAAAGACGCCTTAATCGAAAGTAAGGCGTCCTTTTCCCAAAACTCAGGCCATAATGGGTTGTCAGAAGGCAAAATAGCAGGAAATTCCACCACATCCCACTTGTCAGACATGATATCGCCGCCCTGCTGGGCTAATAAACGACCCGTTAAGTCCTTCTTACCCCAACGTGTCATAACAATTATGATCGAACCGCCAGGCTGTAAACGCTGGCGAGGACCAGAAGTGTACCACTCATACGCATGATCAAACGCAGTCTCGCTTAACGCATCCTGTTCCGAATGAGGGTCGTCAATGACCAACAAGTCCGCGCCACGGCCAGTAATTGCAGCCCCAACACCCGCCGCAAAGTACTCCGCGCCCTTGTCAGTGCCCCACTTACCCGCGCCTTTATTGTCTTCCTTAAGGTTGGTTTCTGGAAAGATAACTTTATACTCAGGGTCATCTATTAAATCCCTCACCTTACGTCCAAAACGAACAGCCAACTCGGTATTGTGCGTGGCCTGAATGATCTTGAGCTTTGGATTGCGCCCTAGAAACCAAGCAGGCATCAAGTAACTTGCGAACTCTGACTTGGAATGGCGAGGCGGCATGTTAATAATTAACCGCTTTAACTCACCTCGAGCAACAGCCTCTAGCTTTTCCGCAATCACACGGTGATGACGGCCCTCAATGAAGTTGTCATACACATGATGAACAAACGGCATAAACCGCTCTTGAGCCTCTTCTCGTATATCAAGCGTTCGCTTGGCCTCAGTCAGCGCCAAAATCTCTTTCAGCGCCTCTTCAGGTAATGCTTGCAGATTCACCTGATACTACCTACCCAACCCTGGGATGTACGGAGTGTAATTGCTCTCAATAGCCTCGGGCCGATAGCGTGGGCTAATCGTTGGACGAACAACAACCCGTGGCTCTTCCTTCTCCTTCTTCTTCTTAGCAGCAACTACGGCCACCTCGGGCTCAATAAGCTGGCAAACAAAGGCGCCGTTAACCATGACGCGAACGTACCCATCTGGGCAACCCTGATCGTCGTTGTCGTTGTCAGTCATATCAACAGGAACCTGTTCTGGAACCGTGTCAACACCAGTGCCAGTGCCAGTGCCAGTGCCACCTGTCGTATCACCATCGTCCTCGCGAGTAATCGCAGGGGCTGGCTGTGGAACTGGACGATCATCGTCCTCTGGACCTGGCGGAGCGTTTACTTTCAAAGGAGCAACGCGAGTGGATAGGGCTTTCAAGGAAGCAAGACGAGCTTTCTTCCGAGCATCTTCGATAGCCGTCTCAGTGTCCGAATCCGTGGTCTTCGCAGGAATAGCCTCAGTAATACCACCGGACTTGTCTTTCTCGGTGACCGGAGGAGCGTCCGTAGGAGCGTCCGTATTAGCTTTAGGGTCGTTAAAAGGAATATTCAAGTTCAATGGATTAGGTTGTGCAACCGGAATATAGTCAGATGGATTAACCTCTTCAGCAATGAAATCACCGAACGGATCGTATGTTCCTTTCCCCGCAGTAGTTGTAACGGCCGGCGCAAAAGGAAGTGTCCCAATACCCTTCTTGGATTCCGCTAACAACGCATCAATATCAATATCTTCCGAAACTAATGAATCAACCGGAGCAACCGGAGACTTTGCTTCAGAAACCACAGGAGGAAGATCGATATCTTCTGAAAACATGTCCTCGAGCTTAGAGGAAACAGGAGGAGAGGTAGTTGGTTCTTTCCCACCCTTACCAACAATGCTATTCAAATATGCTATACCCTCGAGCCTTAGTGCCTCTTTCGCGTTCATCTCATCTAACGTCATCGGAGGTTGAATCTGATCCACCGAAGTTACTGTCTCAGGAGCATCCTGTTGTTGTGCAGGGAGAGTTGCCGCAGCAATACCTCGCTCAATAGGAGAAACAACAGGAGTCTTAGCCTCGCGGCGTGTAGGGGAAGTTGCCGCAGGAACACTCACAAGAGGAGGCAACTCGTCCACAACATTATCATAAGTAAGAGCGGAAAGATCTGCCCGAGCGCCCGAGGGGTCAAGCCCAAGGGGGACTAAAGTGGGGGTTACGCTAGTTGTTGCCTGTAACGCCTCAATAATCTTATTCATCTTCCTAGTTAAAGCTACACTCTTTTCGGCTTTAGCCTTGTTAATAGCCACTTGAGCTATTCCTTGTTCCGCGGCACCCCTCGCAGTGTTCAGCTTTAAAGCGTCTACCTCGGCCTGCGTTGTTGCAAGCTCTGACAACAACACATCATCGGAAATAATATTGCCAGAACCATCAACGAGTTTAACACCTTCAGGGGTCTGAATTATCTGTATCGCGTCAGGATCTACCGCGTTAAAGTTAGACTGCCCCCGAATACGATTAATAGTCCCCTGATCTTGATCCGCCGCTAAAAGATTAGAAGCCAACGCTTCGTTAGACGCGGTATCGATGGACTCATACGGCGCGGCAAGTCCTCTTTTAGCCAACGCTTGAGCCAGCGCAGAGTTTTGAGCGCCCATGGCACCCGCGGACCTGCTCGGTTTCCCGTCAAAAATTAAATCTAAATCCGCTTTAGCCTCTGGAGAAACGCCCTCTAAATCTGTGCCAACAGTATCAATAATGCCAGTGCCCTCAACCCGTGCAGCGCCCTCCGCCAAAGCTCGAGCCGCGGTTCTAGCGTCTGTGGCCGCATTAACCGTGGCAGTGGTCGGCTCAGTCGTTAGTATCTTCCTTGCACCAAGGTTATTTTTAGCGGAAACATACCCTTCCGCTTCTAACTGTTCATTTATTGCTTCCGCTTCACTGTAATTTATTTCCAATTTGCGTTGCAAATAAGAAGCTGAATTTTTGCCGTCTGTCTTTAAAAGATCTATCGCAGCGGAAACATTTTCTGGCCTAGAAAGTCCGTTCTTATCAATCTGCGTTGGTGCCGCATCCTCTGCTGTGGTAGGTGCAACACCAGAGGATCCCCCGGCCTCCAATAATCCCGCCTTTTCAAGCTGTCGGTAAATATCTTGTACGTTAGCCGCCGCTTCTGACTGTGTAACTAGCTGATTGGAACCTTCGTTCAGTTTGGCCTTTGCCTTCTCTAAAATCTGTAAGGTTTTCAGATTTTCGTCGGCTAAAGAGTCTTGTCCAGCCGCTCTATTCGCCGCCTGTTGTCCAGGGCCACCAAAGCCCAATAATTCAGGCTCGGCTAAGGGGACCGGAGTTCCTCTCTGTGGGAAAAGAGTAGTCGGATCAACCCCCGGCAACCCTCCAACGCCAGTAACGGTTGGATCAACCGAGACACCAATATCGTCTATCGTAAGATCAACAGGGCCAGGAGCAACCCCTTGATCTCTAATAAACACCGCCGCTTGGGCCTGTGGATTAGTATCAACATTAAAACCCCCCGTTATAGTCGGATCACGCCCAGTAATAGCGTCAGGTATGCCGCCAATAGGATACGCGCTGTCCTCAACTCTCGGAGCAACTTCAGTCGCTACAGGATCAACAGTAATAGGAATACTGGCTTGAGTAACGGGAGGAAGAGCTTGAGGGGCAACTGACCCAGCACCTGACCCGGCACTTGGGGCATTCCCAAGAACATTAGCCGCAGCATTGGAATCCGCAACCAGGCTGGTGTTAATATCGGAAGCACTACCGGCTCCAGCCCCCGCCAAACCGCCAATACTGCCCAAAAGAAGCGCATCCATAGTAGGAGGAACAAACGCTGACCCGATTCTTTGGCCCTTAGTATAATCAGTGCTAACATTCGGTCCCTTGAAATTTACCGAGGGATTAGATGAGACAACTTGTGAATCTGGAACAAAAGGATCCGAAGATAAAACACCAATGTTCCTGCCAAGATTAGGCTCGATTACAGATTCAGCAATAGTTTCCGTAATAATGCCGGCTAGCTTGGAAGGAAGGCCCGTTTTGGTCAACAAACTAGCACCAGCAGCACCTAACGCCGCAGAAGGAGCAAGAGCCCTCCGTTGAGCCACTTGAATAATGCCGTCCAAAGAACGGGGATTCATACCATACAAATCACCGCCCTTCTCTGCACGTTTACGAATCGCCTGATCAACAACCTGAGATACATCCCCAGCAGTCGCAGCGCCACCAATCGCCATGCCGGCAAAAGGATTAGCAACACCCGCAGCAATTACTGGCCCAATGCCGCCAATAACTTGAGCCGCCTGAACAGCAAAAGCTTCCGGATCAAAAGAACTAACATCAAAATCCTTCATAATCTCCCGACTTAATGCAGCCCTAGTAGGTTCGTTCATATTCGACTGAACCCTGTCGATCTGCTGATCAACAATAGCCTTGGCCTGTCCAGCTAATTCAGCAACCGCAGTGTCTTGGTATTGCGGCCCATACGCCAAAGGAGCGTTAAGATTTACGTCACTAAAACGATCTTCAGGCATTAATCCACCAGCCATCGCCTCTAAACCAGTAGGTAAGTTCTTGGTTGCGGCTAACCTAGCAGCCTCTAAAGCTAAACTCCCCGTCTGTAATCCACCCTTAATCGCAGCCTCGTTAAACTCTAGGCGATCATCCAACAAATCATATTCGTACTCATCGACATACGGAGCCATCGGACCAGCGCGAGTGGGCTGCAACGTTACAGGATCAACCCCCGCCTCAAGCATCTTCTGATTGTAATTAAATTGGGAGTTGTCAGGAGGAGAACTGGTAACGTTTAAATTCTCAGGGCGTAAAAACTCAGGACCATCCTGACGGCCAACAGAACCCGTGGCAAGCTGCGTCCTATCACCCAAAACATTGTCGTTTAAAAAACGGCCGAACGCAGTATTACCCAAACCAACACTCTCATAAGAACCGGGCAATGTAGCAATGCCACTCTGATCTCCTAACCGCTGGCGCTTGTACCGCTCACCCAATGACTCCCGAGCCCCTATCGGGGTGAAAAGATCATCGTCCTCAGTGTCAATGAAATTACTGTCACTCTGCAACTGTCGATTAGCCGACATCCGCTGCTGATCTTGTAAATCACCGTAAGTGCCAAACTCCTGATTAGCCAGAACATTAGAAATATAAGGATCCGAAACAACGGCAGGGGTGTAAGCAGGAATCGTACTTAAAGGACCACCAACAGGAATGTTAGCAGCCTGTATCGCGTCATAATCGTAAGTCGGGGCAACAACAGAACGTAACTTGGGACGTAACGAAGTCTTAGGAGCCACGCCAATGTTAGTAGTGAACTTCTCGCCGCCGTAAGTAAACGTGCCGCCGTCACCGCCCTGCTTCTCTCGAGCCGCAGCAAAAGCATCCCCAAACGATAAACTCTCGCCGCTCAACTCGCCGTCATTCATAATCGAATTAACAACCCTAGAACCAGAGAAATTAGCGCCAGCTACCTGACTACCAGAAGGACTCATAACAACTCCACTCGGGGAAACCGTGTAATCCTTAGCCTCTAACGCACTCCGCTGGGCAGAAGTAATGCCCTTCGTGCCGTAACGCTTGCGAGGAGCCGTGGAACCGCCACCGCCTAAACCTCGAGCTAAAGCGCCCAACATGCCGCCGCCAGCAACGTAATTGCTGGCAGACGAAATTAAATTCTGCTGTAATGGATTGGCCGCAGCCTCAGCTTTGCTTACATAACCATCGTTGTTCGTATCAGAAGCAGCGCCGCCGCCAGAACCAAAAACCGCGCCAGACTTGCCAGGGCCACCGCGGTCAAACATATCAGCAAAACTTGTGTAACCGCCACCAGTGTTAGAAGATGTAGAAGGATTAAGAGCGTCATCTAAAGCAGCCGCAACAGCCTCGTTGTCAGAACCCGCAGCCATCGCCTGTAAATTACGAATTTTCTTTTGCTCATTAGTTGGGTTCTTACGACTGCCTAATGGGGCACTCGAGTCAGAAAACATATTGCCAAAAATACCCATGCTTATTTCCTATGCAACTTTTCATTACGCCTACTTTTGCGTAATTATCCCACATAAATGAATCTATAACCAGCATTTTTTAAATGGATAACGAAACACGGCCAATGGAAATGAACCGGAATGAATTTACCGAACCTACTATATATGGCCGCATAGTGACTGCGTACCCGTCAAAAGGGGGTGATGGAGTGCGCGGTCGCGGCGCTCGTTCGCTGACATTGCGCTCAGTAACCCCAAGCGACCCTTGGAACAAAGAGGGAACGGCCGCGCGACATGGTGCGCGCAGCTTGACCCTGGAATCTACGACCGGCCGACATCGCCACATGATCAACCGACATCGCCCCCATTTAATTTCAATATCGGCAAATTAAATGCATTTTATGATTGACCTCACAAGTTACTTGTGGCCTAAGTTTACTTAGGGAAAGCAAAACGCGGTCCCATTAATCAGTAGATAGGAAAACAAAATGGCATTAGCTCAAAAGATTGCAGAACTTGAAGCGACCACAACACCGACAACACAAGCTGAGTTCAAGGCAAACATCGCGGCCCTTAATGAAATCAGCAAAGACTGCGCCGCGATGATAGTCGAACTGAAAGACGCGGCGCAAGCGGCCGGACTAGGTCAATGGGCAGACGCGGACCGGACCACTATGCCAAGCACCAAAGCATATGAAGCAATTGAAACAAACGGTCACTCTGACCTAACCAAGTTAGAGATTCGTGGCATCTTGAAGTTCAAAGCTTGGAACTTGAAGGTCTCGACATTCCCTAGGTTCTCATGGTTTAAGTAAGACGGATATCTCCGGCACCCTAGCGATAGGGTGCCGCGACATATCAATCCGATATGAAACCAGAAAGAGGAAATACGATGCGGATTAAACTAGAGTATATCGAAGTCATGATGTTGATAGAAGGCCTTGACTCAATGCATCTGCCTACATCGTCACATGACAATGTAAAGAAATCACTCAAGCGTAGGCTCGAGCGTATGCAGGCGAGCTACACTGGCGGATATGCCGATAGTGCCGTGACGGCGAAGATTGACGCGGCCGTCACTAAGGTCGACGCACGATAAGATAGACCCGCTAGCCTACATCATGTAGGCTAGCGATACGTTAACCAGAAAGAGGAAATACAATGCCTAATCCATTTGGAAAGACACGCGACCAGGCCAAGCCATACGCTATCTATAAGCAAGGGCCCTTTGAGTATCGTGTCTTAAAGACATACAAGCAACCAAGCACGGAAAGCAAAGACATATATGCACGTTGGTATCTGGCTACCAAGGGCCCTTGGTCAATGGGCTTTGAGCTAGGTGATGGTTATGCAAAAGACATACGCGATAATTCAGAGTTAATCTTAGCCGATACAGATTGGCTTGAACACTACACCTAGGATTAAGGGCGCCGCTAGGGCGCCCTTTTTTTTGTGCCGCGTTGGGCGCCCAACTCGTGCCGGTGATCCGCAGGGCGCGGCCGGCCGTCCAACCCCGAGGGCGCCAAAGATCTAAGCGCGGCCGGCCGTCTAACGGCGAACGCGCAGGGCGCAGGGCGCAGGGGCGCAGGATATGCAAGCGATCAACTGGCTAGCGGGGGCGCAGGATATGCAAGCGATCGACCGGCTAGCAGGGGCGCAGGCATATATATAAATATATATAGGCTAGCAGGGGCGCAGGCCTAGCGCGATGCGGCCGGCGATGCGGCCGGCGATGCGGCCGGCGATGCGGCCGGCGATGCGGCGGACAAAATACTTGTGACGTTAGCGCGGCCGGTGTAGAGTAATCGAGTAGACTAGAAACAGGAAGGACAGACAATGAAATCCGGAGTCATATACAAAGGGCAAAGCCTATTGGATGGCAAGCCTATAGTAGCAATCGCAACCTATAGCGACCGCAATACAAAGACAGGCAAGGTTTTACAGACCTATATAATCCGGGCCGATATCTCCCCATTAGACGCAAGCAAGACAGGCGCAGACTTCTCTATATGCGGGGACTGTAAATTCCGAGGCGTCCCTACTTCAGACCCTAAGCGCAAACAAGCGGTCGAACGTGAATGCTACGTTAACCTAGGGCAAGGCCCCACTATAGTTTATAAATCATACATGCGCGGCGTATATCCCATGGCGAACAATCGCGCAGACCGTACAGCACTAGGCGCCGGCCGTGTTGTTAGACTTGGAACCTATGGGGATCCCGCCGCCGTCCCGTCTTGGGTTTGGGATCAACTATTGACCGGTTGCGAGACTCATCTAGCATATACGCACCAATCGGGCTTCCGTCCAGATATTGCGATGCAAAGCGCAGATACCAAAGCGCAAGCGGTTGCGTTCTGGAACAACGGGGCGCGAACCTTCCGAGTCATTACAGACCTAGGCGATGTTGTGAAAGGCAAAGAGATCCTTTGTCCCGCAAGTAAAGAAGCCGGCCGGCGGGTGCAATGCAATGCCTGTAAATTATGCGGGGGCAATAGCACCAATTCACCAAAATCAATTGCCATTGTTCAACACTAATGGCACTATCAAGCGGGGGCATTGTGTCCCCGCACTAGCAATAGGAAAACAAAAATGGACTATGAAGCAGCACGAAATCTAGCAGA
>Ga0209337_1002253_pt1 | contig 14155 bp, 11 predicted proteins | sample LinPmetageLP53_FD_184044 | JGI IMG/M metagenome (GOLD analysis project Ga0209337, IMG submission 184044) | Marine viral communities from the Pacific Ocean - LP-53 (SPAdes) (version 2) | ecosystem: Environmental > Aquatic > Marine > Oceanic | place: Pacific Ocean | collected 2010-02-08
CTTGCTTAATGCTTTCAATGCGTCTGTTTCGCTCATTATAGTATCGGAATTCTTCTCGCCAGATGATCTCTTGCGTTTTTAGCTTCTAGATCTGCTGCCGCCTCTACGTCCTTCTCTTCTTGACTTTGGACGTAAGAAGTTTTGTTTTCCTGACCTGTAACTGCCGTATTTACAACGCCCACTGTCCCAAGACCCTCTCTAAGAGTTAACTGCTTAGCGCGAGGAATAGCTATTTCTCCATACTGCTCCAGCGCCTTCACAGCGGCAGCAACTTTTTCAGAATCTTCATCGACTAGCATTTTTGCCATTCTCTCTTGAATCTCTTTAGGCATCTGGGCTTTACTTATAGCCCTCATGGCAATAGCGTACAAACTTTGCATAGGGTTAAGCATACTCACAGCAACATCGTTTACGCCCTCACCTATATCAATTCCATCTATCTCTTTAACACGGGCCTGCCTGCTAGCGGTTGGAGATCCGCCTAAAACTCGGGCGTTCATTTGGTATACTTGACTCTCCCTCTGTAACGTAGCTGCAATTAAATTATATGATGCGTCTCCCTCTTCTCCATCTGGGAAAAGCGCCCTTAGCCTCCTTCGATCAGTTTGCGAACCTATAGTTTTACGCGCGGCATTGACCCCGTCTTGACCTTTAGTGACTTTATCCATAATGCTTCTAGCAGCGCCAATCCTGTAGACTTCAGCTTCAGCATCACTATATTCAGAAATAAGCTCTCTAATTTTTTCAGGCGGCGTTTTTTGATACTTGCTTACCCCTTCGTCTAAGGCGTCTAATACCTCGGCATCTCCTTGATAAACTTTTCTCGCTCTTTGATAGGGGCTTATTCCATCAGCACCTTCGGTAATTTCGTCTAAAACTTTCACAAAACTTTTTGTTATGTTATTTACTTCTGCGCCCATTGAAGTGTCGCCGTCCGGCTTTTTAAACTCTGCTCTTGCTACTTGATTAAGGCTTCGCTTAATCTTGTCAAGATCTCTGAGCGAGGGCAGTCCTCCGTCTATCAATTCTGGAAAATCAAATTCAGACAAATCTTCTACGCCATCTAGCTCTGCTCTTGATCTCTTTAGCTCGTTAAGAGCTTTTGCTTTTTTTAAAGCGTTTTGAAACGCCGAAGTTTTTAAAACATTAAGAATTCTTGGATCGTCTATAACCTCAAACGCAGCGAAAGCATCTCCGTATAGCTCGTTAGCATTTCCTCTTAGTCTTTCTGTTATTTGTCTCTCAAGTTCATAAAGCTGTTTAGTGTCTCCAATGTTATCTTCAAAAACTCTTTCAACACGATTCCCTATGTCTGCCTGTCTTCCATACAAGGCATCTGTTATTACTTCCGAAGAATCTCCTCTAGAAGCTGCATTAACAGTGTCAGAAATTGTGCTAAGAGGATAGCTTGCGTTAGATAAGCTGGTTGGAATACCCATCTCTATATCTGCATTAATTTGAGGCATTATGTCGTCAATATTATTGTCGCCTCTTGTCGCCGCCTCGTACAATCTTCTCACTGCCTGTTCGTCAGCTTCTTCTGGAGAAACGCCAATAAACGAATCTTTCAATTTTTTCCCTAGTGGCGCAACTAATCTTGTAGCAAACGGAACTGCAGTTCCAAGGCCGCCGCCAATAACGCTTCCAGTAACGCCCCCAGAAAATCTTTCGCCTTGCTCGGCTGTTCCAGATCCCGCCACTCCTCCAGAAATTGTGCCTGTCGCAACTCCTCTTCCTAAAGCACTTTTAGGTATGAGTCCCTTTAGCCTAGATAAAGCCGCCGCTGTTCTTGCCGTATTAGCTGCGGCAAGTGGAGCCGAAGCCCCTCCCGTAAACGGCGTAGATGCAATTGCGGCAAGCGTTGGAATAAATCCTCCAGCAATCTCCGCGCCTAGAGCAACCCCCTGATTATCTTCGCTAAACTTACTATAGTCAGCATTGATCATGGCAAGCTCTTCTTGATAGGTCTCGTCGCCCGACATGGCTCTGATTCTAGCCTCCAGCTCGTCTCCCCAGCCAAGCGCCAATCCCTGACCTAGACTTGCTCTAGCAACATTTGCCCAATAATTGTCACTCATTTTCCTGCCTCTTATTCTTCAATTTGAGAGTATTTGCCCGAGCTTATTTTTCTGACTTTATTGTTTAATTTGTTCTCAACAATCCTCATAGTATCTAGAGCACGTTGAATTATATCTCTTCTAACATCCTTGCTTGCGCTGCTTAGACCCTCTAAGTCCAAGCTTGCTTGACGCTCTCCGTCTGACAGTTGACCGCCAAATAAAGCTTTAAGCGAGCTTATTGCATTTTTAGCTAATATCTGTTCAAGATTTTGAGTCGCCTTATAAGCTGTACTGTCTGTAGATATTATTCCTTCGGTAGTTTTCCTTACGGTATCAAAGAAAGAATTAGTTAAAGCGTCGTCGTTGTATGTCAAAGCTTCCTCTAGGTTAGCAATAACCAATGTGGCGCTGTCAAGCGTCTTTACTGTCTCTTCTCTTATATTGACGTCTGTATTAGAAAGAGTGTTTGCATTCTTTCTCAATTCCGCAAGCTGCAAAATTTTTACCGCTTCTTTGTCATCGTAATACTTTCTTATAAACTTATTCCCATCTTCTGACCCAAGCTCATAGCCCATGTCTCTAGCCATTTTCCCTGCTTCTGAGAGATCTCTTTTAGCTCTTTCTTCAAGGGTCATGGCTAAAGACGCTAAGTCATACTCTCTCTCCGCTTGACGATTGTCATAGTCCATCTGCCATTCTGTAATCAGCCTCTGAGTCTGAATTAACTGCTCTCTCTCGTCTGCGGCCAAGGATAGATCTGACTGCAATCTCTTATCGATTATGCCAAGCGAGAATTGAGCCGCCTCTAGGCCGATAGCGTCACCAGCCGTTTTTGCAACACGACGCTCTTTAGCCACGTCAGCTAAAGCTTCGTTGACGTTTCCAAGACCCTCGAAAAAATTGCCCGTAGGGGTTGGCTTTCCAAATGCTGCGGCTATCCTGAACCACTTCTCTGACTCTGACGGACCCGCGCTGGCATTAGTCTGCATGGACGCTAAGGTATTAGCTATCTTGAGTTCCTGCTCTTGCATCTTTCTTCTGCCTTGAGCGATATCATTACCATACCTAGCTGAAGGATTTTTAATCATCTTCAGCAACTCTGAAGTTCTGTCTGTCGATGGCCCTGCCGCGCCTATAGACATTTCTCTTAAAGATTCTACTGGGTCTTTGACAACAGGCGGACCCGCATTTACAGCATCTATCGCCTGCTGATCTAAAGAATCTTGATCAAGCGTCTTCTCAAAAGCTATTATTTCCTCTTCTGGATGATATTCTTGAATGGGCTGCGCTCCAACATTGTAACCCCTTATCGATCCACCTCGCTTAAAGCCTATATCGTTAAGGTTAATATTAGACGCATCAAAATCGCCCAAATCATAAGTAATTGGAGTTTCCTCTTCTTCTACTAGATTAGCGTAAGGGTCTATAAAAGGATCTAAAGGCTGGATATTTCGATTTAGCCCGCTTAGGTCTGGCATAGGAAAAGAGCCAATCCCAGGGCCTCCAAAATTTTGACCCGAAAATTTGGTTGTATCTACGTCACCATAAGTTCCATCGGCATTATAATATCGAGTAATACCGCCGCCCATATCCTCTGTTCTGACGCCGTTTGCGTTAATTGTGCCTGTGCCTGTGCCTGTGCCTGTGCCCGTATCTCTCGTATAAGGATCGGTGTCTCCTAGATAGTTTTCTGCCGGAGTGCCCAGAACCTCTTCGTACCAGTTTCCAGTATCATAGAATCTGTTTCGTTGATCATTTTCTTCGGTAAATTTATTGTCTAGGAATCCTTTGTTTGCCTCATAAGCTGAGCCTGGGTTTCCGTACTCTTTGCCATCTAGACCTAAAGTAACCACCATAGGTGCGGCATCACCAGTTCGATACGCGCCGCCCACAGCGGCGGGATCATCAGCGCCGCCGTATTCTGGAGCATCATAACTAGGCATCCCAGCGGTATACTGCTTATCTGCGTACATAGGAGTGCTTCTAAGACGACGATCGTACTCGTCTGAGTATGTGTCATATGCAGCTTGATCCGTTTCAGCGGCAAGAAGCTGAGCGTCGTAATCAGCAAAAAAAGCTTTTTTTTCTGCAGCCTCGTCGGCTGCTATTTTCTTGTCGTAGTCTGCTTTCGCAACGCCTTCTTCGATCTTAACTCTCTCGTCGTAAGCCAGTTGCTGAGCTTCCTTTTCTCCTTTTTCTGCGTCGTATGCGAACTGTTCTTCAGGCGTAAATGCGAACTTTTCAGGATTAAACTTAAATCCTTCGGGCCTATCCCCAGGGTTTCGAGCACCCGTATAGCCGACTTTAGATGCAGAGCTTACGCCCATCTTCTTTTTTAATTTATTGAGGTTGTATCCCATCAGTTTTTCCTTTTTCTGTTCGGCAGTTAACGACTGTTGTTATTAACCCGTTACACCCCTGTACGTTGAGTATCCGGCGGCTAACTGAGACAACGGAGACTGGCCGTAAGTAGCTCCAGTGCTTTGTGCGGAGGTAGAGGTTCTTGTATCACCGTAAGGAGCTAATCCTCTGATCTGTGCAGACAGCCAGTCCATTTGACTCTGAGGGTAATTCTGCTCAGCTAAGAACTCTTGCTCAGCCGCAGAAAGCTCCGTCTGGTTCTGCTGTTGTTGAGATCTTCCGGCAGCTTCTAGCGCGGAAATATCGCGATACTCAGCCCCTTGTCTAGCGATAGCCATATCAGCACCCGTCTGCAGCGCGCCAAGCTCTCTTGAATAATCCTGAGCCGCTGCTCGCTGAGCCGCGTCTGCTGCGCTTAGGCCAAACTGCTGCTGTTGCTGACCTGCTGCAACTCTCTGAGCGCCTAGCGCCATTTGATTTTGCATTTGCTGGCTTGTAAGTTGACCTAACGCCTGACCGGCCTGAATCTTTCTTGCAGCATCTTGATTAGTGAGCTGCCCTCTAGAATTTGCTATCGCAAGCTGGTTCTGTGCTTGTTGGCTAGTTAGCTGACCCATCGCTTGAGCAGCCTGAATCTTTCTTGCAGCATCTTGATTAGTGAGCTGCCCTGTCGTTTGACCAATATTTGCATACTGACTACCGCCCTGCAGAACTCTAGAAAGGTCCGCGCCGGCAACGCTACCAGCAGTTCCTGCCAACGTGCCTTGGCGAGATTTATCTGCCGCACTTGCCTGCAATGCTTGATTGTATCCCTGCTGAAGCAGTGGTGCTTGCTCTCTCAAGATTGACTCTTGAGTATCTCTTAATGCTCTAGAGCCGAATTCGCCCATATTCCTGCTACCAAACTGACCGGCTTTTATGAAGCTATCAGAAACGGCTGGAAGTAAATTCTCAGTAAGGTTTCTTTCTCCTTGCTGCGCGATAGCGTCCAGTACATTTGTCTGATAAGGATTCATGTACTGATCGACATCTGAAACAGAAGATCGAGAAGCCTGTTGCAAATACGGATTAGCAGCGTTTATTGCTCGGTCGCTCAACGCTTCCGCTGTTGTGGTCCCAGCCAGTTGTAGATTTGGTGACGCTGCATCAAGCCCAGACATATTTGAAGCTTCTCGCATCATCGGCCTGACGCCTCTCATGTGGAAGCTTGCCGCGTTATCAAGACCAGATAATGCCGCGTCGTAGCCAGACATATTTCCGGCTTCTCGGATCATAGGCCGAGCGCCTCTCATATTATATTTTCCGGCTTGATCAAATAGGCTTTCAGCCGCGTTTAGATCCCTACCTATCATTGAATCTTCAGCAGGATTAAGGAGAGCTGCTTGAGATGCCGCTAAAGCTGTCCCCGTGTCTTGCTCGTATTGACCTGCAACGCCTGTTGCCGCAGCATCAAATGCCTCTTGATAGTTTCCCTGCTGATTTGCAATGCCAGCAAAAGCTTGCTGCTGTAGCGGACTAAGCTCGGCAACGGTTGGAAGGTCGTAAGATTCATACGGCCTGTTTGCTAAGTTTTGCGCCCAGTTTACTTGATTGTAAATGGCGTCCTGCATCCACTTTGGCGTTTCAGTGTTGGCCGTTGTGTAGGATGTTGCGCTCTGAGGGCTTCCTTTAAATATGCTAGTCATTACGCTACTCCCTTCAAATACGTTAACGGCGATTTTGAATCTGGGCTAAACTTGCCCTTGGCTAAAGCTTTACCCTTATGTGCTCGAATATTGCTTCTCATCTTATCAAGAACGTCTGCGCCTGCCTTATTTGATCCGTCGCCCAGCATCGCCACAGTCTCCGCGTCAACGACATACTCGCCGTCAGACAAGTATGCAGGAATACTATCACTTCTTCCTGTACCGCCTCCCTTGACGTAACGAGACGCTTTCTGCAGAGGACCGCCGCGATTCATATGGATTCTACCGCCTCTAGCTGCATCTTGAGTGTAAGTATCTTTGTATAAATTTGGCCCTGGGGCAAAAAATCCAGTTCTAGGTTGAGGTTCTTGCGGTCCTCTAATGTCGCGACCGGATCTTGGTGGAGGCATAACTTGGTACTTAGTGCTCTGCACTTTGTCAAAGTTTTTAGATGTGTACTCAGTTAGGCTCATATTAGCCGCTGCCGCGTCAGCTCTAACTTGATCCCAATTAGTGTTTGTAAGCTGTCTATTGAACATTGCTGCTCGTTCAGGGTCTCCGTCCGTCAGAAGGTCTAACTCTTCAGGAATCTCTGGACTAAGAGCGCCAAGAGCAGTAACAGACAAGAGGCCAAGACCGCCTGCTTTCTTCCAATTCATTGAGCCATCAGGGTTCTTGAAGCTCAAAAGGCTTGATTTATCACCTTGAGGAGGACCAGCAGTTTGAGAAGAATCAACTTGAGGAGGAGCAGCTTGATCAGGATTACCCTGAGCAGTATTGGAGGTGTCAAGTCCATACTTTGAGCGAAAAGCGTCGTTGGCTGATTTTGCTGCTTCCGCACCTAAAGTAAGAGCGGGGTCAAATTCTTTGAATCCGTATTCAACAGGAGCTACTTCCCCAAACTGGTTTTGTCTTAATCTTGGATCTAGATTTAGAGGTTCTGAAAAAGATTCAAACGGCCTGCCTGCTAACGGCTGATTAAGCCCAACTCCTTGCCCGTACATATCCGATGCTAACTCAATCGGCATGTCTAAAGGCTGTTGAATTGCGTCAAGATTTGCTATCTGTTCTGAGTAAGGAGAACTTTTGTTGGGATTAGTTTCTACGTTTGCTTGCATTTGATTTTCAAACGGCTTCCCAGTAACTGGGTTTATAAGAGCGTTTGGGTCCACATACTCAATAAGCGGATCAACCATTTGTAAATTTTCATCTAACTGACCAACTACAACTTCAGAAGGCTTCTTAAACAGACCTGACTTATCAATAAGTCCTCCGAATAATCCTGATGTAGCGGCATCTTTTAAATCGCCCCCGCCAGTAATAGTGTTTCCGGCTGCTCTAAATCCTGCATTAACTGCGCCGTCGCCTACTCCTTGTAAAGCGCCTCCCACACCTCCTCTTATGAATCCCTCTCCTACATTCTCTCCTTGCGCTGCCGCCAAGGCGGACCCTGCCACTCCGCCGCCTACCACTTGAGCTGCTAGGCCGGTTCCTAAGCCCAGCTTGCTGCCTATAGCGCCTCCTAGTCCGCTGCTTATACCGCCCATAAGAGCGCCTTGAAGTACATTCCCTCCGGTAGCAAGAGCGCCTACTGCTCCCAGCGCGGACCCAGCAAGAACAGTTGCTGCTCCTACAGACAAACCCGTAGCACCAGCTAGAGCTGTGCCAAGTGGACCAGCAACAAAAAACAGAGCAACAGGCAGAATAGCCTTAAATATTTTTTTTAATCCCTTGTATTCAACAAGGCCAGTATTTGGGTTAATGGTTCCTTGACCGCCCATTTGTTTTAATATTTCAGCTTCACGCGGATTAACGTGAGCCAGCATGCTGTCGCCGCCTTGGCCTTGATTAGCTACCTTTCTTCCTGCTACGGTAAGCCCTCCTCGAGCGTATCCTTTAGCGTTAAGCCTGTCTTGAAGTCCGTACAGGGCTGCTAACATAGAGGTTACAAAAACTGGATCGTACTCAGCAGGAGCATCGCCTTCGTCAATTAATCCGTCCATGATCGCGGCTTGAATCATTTCGGGGTAAGACGATGGGTCGAACAGAACCGCTTCAAGCATATCAATAGCTTCTTCTAAATCCTCGGCCACTATTGGCGACCGAGACAAGCGTTTCTCTATCTCATCAATACCTTGAGCAAACTCAGGGCTTTCTTTGACGATAGCTAGTATTTCTGGTTTAAGCTGGCCCTTTAAAACGCGCGGATCGCCGCCTTCTGCAATTTCTACAATTTCTTCTTCAATCATTTGACGCCCCTAAACCAATTATGCTCGCGGTATTCGTTATCTAAAATGCTATAAATGACCATGTCTTCGTCATCATCATACGCTTTTCTCATCACCCCTTCCTTTACAAAGCCAGCCGTAGTGACCAGCGACTGACATGGTGTATTTGATTGAGCTACTAGCGCAGTAGCGCGAACAGCCTTGAGCTGATCGAACACCATTCTAAAAAGCCCGTTGAACATTAATACAGTGTTCTTTGGCGTTAAAACTCCGTCAACGACAATGTTTATGTCAATGTTTCTTGGGCTAAAATTTGTTAACAGTATCACGCAGCAAAATTCACCGTCGTCATTAACTGCAGACAAGGCTCTGAATAATTCAGGCTTTCCCTTGACGCCGAGCTTTTTGCTGGCCCACTTCTCTGCGTTGTCTTCGTCTTGATAGCCGATATATTTCATAGCGTTGTCTGCACAAATCTTTCCGCCCACTCTCTCCAGTTCTCTACTGCATAGCTATAGGGATCTGGAAAATCTTCTACTAAATTAGTAGCCCTGTTGTACTGCGAGGCCCAGTCTTGCCATTTATCTGTATCATACAGCGGATAAAAAGCGCCCGAGCTAGAGAAGTCAGTAATTAGGCAATCCGCCCAATCCTGCAGCTCCATGCCGGTTGGCAGGGTTACAGTCAGGCTCATCCGAGGTCCGTCCCGTCACCGCTATCGAAGTGAGCAATGACTTGGCCCATCTGATAGTCGCCATACAAAGAATTAGACTCAAACTTAATCCTAAGCTCTCGACGCTGCTCTTTAAGCATGACAATCTGCTCGTAAGGCTCAACAGCGGACTCAGGGAAGGTAAACGTAGTCGAGGTAACGTCTGGCGCTCTTGCGTTAGCTCTTCCGGTAACATTGACAGTCATTGGGCCAGACTGCACAAAGTCAGGCTCAATCGTTGTGCATCGCAAGTATCTATTTTTGCCTGATACAAGCGTCGAAAGGTCAGAAGTTTCAAAGTAGCTGTTGATAGGGCGGACGGTTTGACCGTCGTACTCGTCAACTTTAAATTCGTGTCTCCAAGCTTTATAACCAGATCCTTCGGTTTTCACTCCCGTCAAAATTGGTGCAGCGAAAGAATTGTTGAAGTGACCAGCAGACCTGCCTTCATTTGGAAGCTCAGTATCGTACCAAGTGTTTTCTCGGACATTATAGACTACAGCGTGAGTGCATTCAGTTGCGGTCCCGCGAGGGTAGCACCACCAGATCTCTCCGTACTTTGGCACCTGAAAGCAAAACGTCTTGCTCTGCTCGTTGACGTTAATGCCGTCGAAAAAGTAGTCTAAATTCATGGAGTTTGGTACTTCTCGGACAACTCCGTTAAACATATAAAAACGATCTACACCGGCCCAGTAGAATACGCCGTCATAATCTACAACGCAGAACTGACTTATAATTGAAGTTCCGGTAGCAATGACATCAAACTGAAAGACAGTAGCTCCTCCGGTAAACGTAGCTCTTAGGACCGCGTCAAAAGCCCAGAATATTCCTGCCGGAGCGGTGCCTGAGCCAGCTCGCATAGGCAGACCTTTTATAATCTTTTGCCCCCAAACTCGCGCTAAGCCAGATCCTGAGCCGGTTAAATTTGTAGGCTCTCCAGCAACCGACCAGCCTATTACTCCATCAGTGCCGTAATAGAAAAGGTACGGATGCAGGCTGACAATCCCGCCGGTAACATTAGCATTTGGAGGAAGAGTTATGCTTTGTAGATCTTGAGTTCCTCTAACTTCTCCAAAGAATATCTGGCCGTCTTGATCATTGCAGACGCAAGTGCCGTTTGGGCTTACAGCCGCAATCAAATAGTTCTGATTAGTCGAAGAGTCGTATTGAACGTCAAACATCCAATAATTAAAGGGATTGTTAAGTAATGCGTCAGATCCGTAGTTAAGGTTTACGATGGTTGAGGTCAGCGTGTTCAACGTGTTTGTAATAACAAACCCGTTTGTCTGATCTCCAGTAGTCGAAGACGTAATGGTAATTACGGCACCAACCGCTGCGGCAGTATATTTTGGAACTGATGCGGCGGGTGTATTTGCCTGACCGCCCATGCCAGAATGATTAGTGCAGTAGTAGTATAAGGTGGGAGCGCCAACCGCTACTACGATCTGAGTATATGCCCCAGCATTACCAGGAGTACCGACAGCCGTGACTCCATCCGTATACTGTATTCCTCCAGCCCAAGTTCCATTTGGGGTGATTGAAAAACGCAAGGGATGACCGCCGTTAGTGGCCGCTGACTGATCAAACCTATAAATGTTTCCTTCGCTCAGACTAACTGTATCTTGTTGAACGCCGTCAATATAATACTTATTACCAGAACCTGGGTTAACGACAGTTACCGCAAGGCTAGTTACAGTCGAAGCAAACGCTGTTATGTTTGCCGCAACGTCAGTCGCCGTTTGAGTTAGGCTCGCGTTAAAAGCTACGGCACCAGACATGACGTTTACGCCGTTAACAGCAATCATGTTTACCGAGCCGCTTGCCCCAGCTAAGGTTACTGTGCCGTATGCGCCTATACCTATCGGCGTTCTATCGTCTATTACAGAGCTGTTTCCAGTGCCATCTAGCGTAAATCGCTCTACCGTATTTGCTCCTCCAGAATGACAGTAAACAAAGGTCATCTGCGTAAACGTAGAAAGTCCTCGGCTTATCTCCTGAAGCAATTTTTGAGTGGTTTTGTAGCCGCCCATTTTTCTCGGTAAGCCGCGCTGCCATCTAACCCACTGACCGTCAGTGTAGTTATCTCCCTCAAACTTTGTCCCGTCTCTTTTGATTCCTGGGGCTGACTTCAGTACGGCTGTTTCAATTGGCATTAGGTAAACGTGCCTCCGTTAACGACTCCAGCAGGAGCGACTCCTAATGCGGTCCAGCCTGCAGCCTGATCAGACGCAGTAAAAAGGGAAACGCCGAAGGAAGTTCCACCAAGGTTTAGCAACGCTTGGCCTGACGAGGTTGCTCCAGTACCTCCGTTAATAATTGCCAGCGGAGAGGCGACCGTGGCTGTATCGGCGTCTAATATTTGACTTCCGTCACAATAATAGATGCCTCTCTCGTTAGTCGCTATCACTACCCCTGTAGTCCCTGCTACCTTAACAGTGAACGTGTACGCGCCCGTGGTGCGATTATCTATCCAATACTGCTGAACAGTGGCGGGAATTATGACGGTCCTAGCGCCGGTCAAGACTCCTGTAAATTTGTACACTACCCTATTAAGTTGAGCGCCCGACAGCGTAAAGTCGCCGGCACCGGCAACGGAAATTACCGTGTAATCAAAAGCAAAAGTCGCCGCTTGCCCAAAACCGATGGTATAAAAGTTTGTGCCGTCAGAGGCTATTATTGATGACTCGCCTGGTTGAAAGGACAAAGGAGACGTTCCGTCTATCGTGGTAGTCCCAGGTGGAGTGACGGCTATCTGACCAGAGCCAGAGTTCCTTAGATACATAAACCAGTTATTTCCAACCGAAGCAGGAGCTGGCAGGGTTAAAACTCCTCCCGCTCCTGTCCAGTTAAACATTTTTGCTCGATCATTCGCGCCTGCTGCATAATTCGCAGAGAATGCCGTTATTGGCACTGACTGAGACAGAAACGTGCCGACCGCGACTATTCCGGTTCCGGCCAAAGACGAAGCATTTGCAGTTGACGTTGTTGCGCCGTACTGCAAAAACTGCCAAACACCATTTGTCGTCGTGTTATCAGTAAGGTATACCTGCCAGAGCTGGCCTCCAGCAACTGTTCCTACCTGAACGCCGCCAGCATTTAGCACCGTAAATATTGCGGTGCCTTTATTGTTAAACAGAATTGTGTTTCCCGTTCCGCTTTTTTTAGCGTCAGGCAGTGTGATGTTAAAACCAGCTCCAGTCGGAGTCACATCCATTATTCGTGTGGCTAGGTTAACGCTGGTAGAGGTTTCCTCCGGCCACGAAAGCGTTATGCTTGCGCTCAGGCTGACCGAGCTATAGCTTATCTCGCTGGGGTATATGTTTGCGCCCCCAAACACATCGGTATAACTGGGCATTATGCTTCACTCCTATTTGCGGATCGGTCCATTATCTTAGCCAGATCTTCGCCGTTTAATGCTTGAGCAGCCCTATCATACATTTCTCGCCACATCGGAACTCTCTCGTCATTCTTTAAGAATGGAGTCGCCTCCAAGAGCGCCGCGTAAAGCAATACGTCAGGAGCGTACTCAGTTAGCCAATTGCTTTGAAAGTCATCTCCGAGCAACGCAGGCTGTTCGTAGTATAAAATCTCTAGATTGCTCGCCGCGTTAGGCGTGGGAGTAATTAGCCAGTTCTGATAATCGTAGTCGGCATAAAATTCAGGCGTAGCGGTCTCAGACTCGTCCGGCCAGTAATTTCTGCAGTATTCGTAAGATCGAGAAAAAATAGAAGCCCCAGCAATATTCATTGAGGCCGTATCTCTCCACCTGTCAGGCTTTAAGTACGTCGAAACGCCGATCGAAAGAGTAAGATTTACGGCGCGAATAAAGCCTTCTATTTTTAACTCGCGCGCAATACGCCTCTCTCCGAGCGTAATTAGGCGCGGGAGCTGGTCAAAGACAATCTGATCGCTCGCTTCAGTAAATCCTCGTTCTAGATATCGACGAAGGTCTACAAGAAGCGAGTCGTATGTCATTGTATAGCTCATGACGAAGCGGGGCTTGTAGGTTTAGTTGCAGGAAAGTCTGCTGTAGAAGGCCAGTCTCGGAGCAAAACTCTATAGCTTATGTAATCAGAATTTTGAGGATGATCGTTTAAGTTTGCAATCCAGTCTGATTCAAAAAGCTCTTTATCTCGCCACGTTCTTGCCGCTTCTTCTTCGGTAGGATTTGAGACTACTACTTCGCTCCACTCGGAGCCGCTCCAAGTTCGACCGACATAAGATAGATCAAATGTGGGAATTGATATGTAGTTATGAGGCACGGCGTTTAAAGCTTGCTCATATCCTAGAAGTCTTTGACAGACTGCATCATCATCGATTATTGCGTAATTTATCTCAGACATACTCTATAACCTCAAAGTAAAGAATACCCGTTGACAATGATTGTGCGCTAGTCCCTACATTTGGAAGATTTCCCAAACTTGCCAGTAGTGATGTGGCGCTGGTTAGCTTGACTCCAGCAGTTGGAGAGTTTGCAGCCATACCATTGGTCTGCCATTGCGCAGCACCTCCTGCGCTGTTACAGCTTGCGCTAACAAAAGATTTTGTAACGTCTACCGAGTTAATTGTGGCTGTGGAATCCAGCCCTATTCCAGTGCTGACTTGTAGAGTCATAGTCATTTGACCTCTCTGAATGGACTTTATCGGACTTGACCCTAATATTACGGCCATCTTGAAACTCCTTTAAATTTGTAAGAACCCGACAGTAACTGAAACGTAGACAAGCTGGCTGCTCTGTCCTGCGCTCAGCTCACCGTTCGCAGCCGTTGAGTTGATGTTATTTCCGTTCCGATCGACCGTCAATAATCCGCCCCCTGGAGCATTAACTAATACAACTGTATCGCCTACAGATGGGCTTGCAGGCAGTGTAATCGTAAACGCAGAGGCGTTGTTAGCTATTATTTGATCTCCAGTTACGGCGGTATAAGCAGAGGTTTTTACAAGCCACAAATTGTACGCGCCGACTGTCGAGGCTGAAGAGGAAGTCCAGTTGGTTCCGTCGGAGGTGAGCACGTTTCCTGAAGTTCCTGGGGCAGATAGTCCCGTGCCTCCGTTGGCCGCAGGAAGAGTGCCGGTAACTTGGCTCGTCAGATTTACGTTAGCTAATGT
>Ga0209337_1002254_pt1 | contig 14153 bp, 13 predicted proteins | sample LinPmetageLP53_FD_184044 | JGI IMG/M metagenome (GOLD analysis project Ga0209337, IMG submission 184044) | Marine viral communities from the Pacific Ocean - LP-53 (SPAdes) (version 2) | ecosystem: Environmental > Aquatic > Marine > Oceanic | place: Pacific Ocean | collected 2010-02-08
CAACACTATTGGAGGAAGTAGTTCTCTCCAATTTTCTGAGGCGAGTGGTGGAATAACCATGACTACAGGGGTGACAGGAAACGACCCATCAATTAGTCTTTCTTCCAACACCAAATCAATTATTTTAAAAGTAGCGACAAGTGAACAATTAACTGTTGTTGGTGGTATGAATGAATTTGTTTTTGATGCTTCATCGGCAACTGGAGGAATTACTTGGCCTGATGGAACTACTCAAATAACTGCCGCTAATGGAACTGTTTCTTCAGTAGGGCTAACTGGAGGGGGTTCTGCTTTAATCATAACTAACTCTCCTATAACAACCTCAGGAGATATCAATATTGCCGGTGCAGGACTTCCATCTCAAGTTATTTTAGGGAATTTAGGTCTTGGAACACTCCCTACACCTGCTAATCCTACTGCTACAATAGGGGCTACTGCCGATAATGGAACTGCTACTACTACTTTTATGAGAAGTGATGCCGCACCTGCATTAGAAACAACAGGTGTGACCGCCGCAACTTATGGTAGTTCAACAACAGTAGGACAATTTAGCGTAGATGCAACAGGAAGAATTACTTCAGCCGCAAATGTATCAATTAGTGGTGGTGGAGGTGGTGGTGCTTCACCAATATTTTCTAAACATTTTGGTAATTGGGGTTCATCACTTCAATTACTTCAAGACAGGAATCCGGGGAGTGGAACTTATCAAGATGTTGATGTGGTAAATTTGAATGATTTTCAATATTTTACTCCATTCGTTGATGACCAATTCGCTGATGTTGGTAGTGGTTCATTACCCGAAGTTAAGTATGAAATTGGAGGAGATAATAATCCTTTTGCTACGGGAAATAAAAACATTACTCCATTCAGTCTAACGCCCGGTCAAACATTTAGACTCACGACAGGAATAGATACCTCGGTAGGTGTGGGACAAATAAATTATAGTTTAGAAGAATATAATACTAATGTATTTGGTGGAGCGTTAGGAGATAGGGCGGGGTTTATAGTCAATCCCGCTTTTCTCGGAACAGATGGTAGCGCAAGCGGAACTATATTCACAAAAATTATTTTAGGTTGTTTTGATGCCACAGGCGCACCAATTGAAGATTTAATGTATGAGGCTACATCAATGGGAGTTATTGAAATAATGTATATAGGAAACTATAGTATTAAAGGTGAAACTTACGATATATTTATGGTATCAAATCAAGGATTACTTGGAAGCACTTCTAAGCCTTTGCCATTACTCCAAGGGTTTGCTTGATAATTTAGAAAGATTTAAATACTTAGCACCTTCACTAATAAGTATGGAAGAAAAAGTCAATGTATCCTTAGATAGAAATCATGCTATACTGTTGTTCAACATTATTAAGGAAAACTTTAATAGTGAAGGGTATGAGGGTGCTAAGACATTGTTAGCAATGTGTCAAGCATTTTCAGACGCAATTGGCGAAATTGAAGAAGAAGAGTGAGGGATAAGTTTAAATATCTAAAGGAAGGATATTTAAATTATGCCTAAAGAAGTCAAGGTTAAATTATATGAGCCGACTTCAAGAGAGGTTGATGAAATCTTAAAAATGCACAATGATAATTTTAAGACTCAGCAGAAAAAACAATATTATTCTACATTAGTATCTAATGCTACAAATCCATTTTGGTTAGTAGTAAATGTTGATAATGATGAACTTTTAGGATTTATTGCGACAAGAATAGATTATCAAAAATCATTAATCAACATAGTTTCAATAACTGAAAGAAAGGATGTTGAAGGAGTCTTATCACTACTCCTTAGAAAGGTGATTAAAGATGCTAAGGTGATAAAGGTTGCCGAAATTAATACTCAATGTAGAGCATCATCAAAAGAAATAAGGGATGCATTAACGGAATTAGGATTCACTGAAAGTAAAAATGGTAAATTTAAAGATGGTGAAGAAAAATTCCAGTATCAATTAAAGATGCAAAAAGGCAAGCATTATTTATCCAAACCTTATGGTAAGAAAAGAACAAATATCAAACCATTACCAACTCCTAAAAAAGGATACTATAAAATTAGGGATGCCAAATCATCCGATGTTGGTGAAGTTACGACGATGCACAACAAGTTCTTAGCGAAGAAAAGAGAGGAGAGTTATTTTAGAAATAAATTAAATGCTAAAGATGGTGCTTTTTTAGTAGCCATAGATTCTAATGGTTCAGTAGCAGGATATATTACTTGCAGACCTGAAAGAAAGGCTGGCTTTACTAAAGGACCCTATACAAGACTTAATTTAGTAAGTATTGGAGTAGGTGAAGAATATAGAGGGTGGGGTATAGCAAAGGGACTTATTGCAAAAATAATTGAAAGGGCTAAGAAATTCCCAACAATTGAGTTTATTTATGGTCATGTAAGGGGAAAAAATATTTCAGCAAGAAAACTATACAAAAGAATGGGATTCAAATTAAAAAAAATCGGCAAATATAAAGATGATAAAGACGATAAATATGAATTTTATTTAAGATTAAGGCTTCCATCTGTTAAACCTTATTTGGTTAAATACCAACAACCGATTATTTGGTTTGCAGTTGGTGTAATGGCTCATGAGGCGATACATTTGGTGAGGAATTATGAGTAAAATTAAAGAAGCAGAACTTTTGTTTGCTAAACTTGAGAAACTTTCTAAGCAAGCAAATATGAGTGTAAGAGAATATATTTTAAAAAAAGGCACTGTAGAAGAAGGAAGTGCTGACTCAAGGGGGAAATGGGGTGGAGAATTATTTACTATGCAAGATATGAGTTACATGGTTTTTTACATTCAGCCGAACTGGGAAAATCATATCGTTATGATGCTTGAAGGTTATTATGGGAATAGGGATGGGGGAGATGATGAGGAAAAAATTGATTATGCCCTGTGGAGCAGAAGAGAGATTATTGACATGGATTTGAAGAAGGGGCTGACCACCATGAAAACAGTTTATGATTTAAAACTTGAAACCACAACTGCGGATGATAGGTGGGGGGCAAAAAAAGATTGGGTTTATTTAAATTTAGATGATGTCTTAGTAAATTCATCTTTTTTAAATTGGAAATTTAATCCCTTGGAGGTCACGGAATGACAAAACCTTTGAATCAAAAAGTTGCTGAAAAGTATGGTTATGGTGAAGAAAAATTTAGAGGTTGGGCAAAAAGATATATTGATTCTTTAAATTTAGACACTTTAAATTTTGAACCTATTCTAAATAAGGCTGACCTATTAGAATATGTGCTTTTGGATAGGATTATAGATGATTGGGATAAATATTATATCTTAAATGCCGGATATATTTATCTTCTTGATACTAATCAAGTTAAAAACAAATATTTCATCCCCGTTAGTGAACCTTTCCCTTATCAAAATGGGCATGGAGGCCCTAAGATGGATGGACTATTTGTTCTTAAAAATGACAGACATACATATTCTACTAAAGGATTTAACCAAAATGCATATACTATAATAGGTGTTGCGCCTTTCCCAAAAACAGGAGCGAGTAGATTTTTAAATTGGAAAGATAATCCCTTGGAGGTCACGGAATGATAGAACCTTTGAATCAAAAAGTTGCTGAAAAGTATGGTTATGGTGAAGAAAGTTTTAGAGGTTGGGCAAAAAGATATATTGATTCTTTAAATTTAGACACTTTAAATTTTGAACCTATTCTAAATAAGGCTGACGAATTAGAATATGTGATTGATTTAATAACGGATAAATATTATATCTTAAATGCCGGATATATTTATCTTCTTGAATCTTATGCAGGTAAAAACACACATTTCATCCCCGTTAGTGAACCTTTCCATTATCAAAATGGGCATGGAGGCCCTAAGATGAAGGGACTATTTGTTGTTAAAAATGACCAACATACATATACTACTCAAGGGTTTAACCAAGAAATATATACCATAATGGGTGTTGCGCCTTTCCCAAAAACAGGAGCGAGCAGATTTTTAAATTGGAAAGATAACCCTCTACCATAAAGTTTTTTGTTCACATTCATCTTCAGTTCTAAAGGTTTCCCTAACCCACTTAGATACCAAGCCATACATTTGTTCGGTGTAATTATCGCAACCATATTTCTCAACTAATTCACCCATTAAACCATCATATTTTTTAATTGACCCTTGGGTTACAGTAAGGATAATATTTCCGGGGCAAAGCACCTCTATTTCCTCACCCTTAAACGGGTCTTTCTTTTTATCTATAATCGTTCTACACTGACCATTAATAGGGGGTCTTCTATAGGACTCTCCACATTTGGTGCATCTAACCTTTTGCTGACCAAAGGCTCTTAAATTACCTCTCATATCTCTAATTAAATGTCTATCAATCAATTTACTTGACTGTTCTTTATTATCTACGGAGTGTAAAGTAGTTCCTAAAGCGAATTGCACCATAGTTTTTTGCCTCATTGATTCTAAGGTATTATATGGGTTGTTTTTAGGCCCCTCAGCGCAATCATTTGTATCGTGGGTATAGCCGAACCCTCTTGACTCTTTTTCAGTCCCTAAGACGCTCTCTACAGTAGTAATACCTACCTTTAAAACTTCTTTGGGATTCGGTGTTTTCTGAGATAACTCATAAAACTCAACAGGATACTTCCAATTTATATCTACATTTAACGCTTCTTTATCAATCTCGCTCGGATTCAGTTTAGTTGTAAGAATTAAAGGAGCATCCATTTGACCACCTCTAAATGTGGATAAAAATGACCTACTAAAATTAATCAAACCATCCAACAACAACAATACACAATCAATATCTCCATCACAATTCCTTCTCTTTCCAGCATGGAAAAAAGGATGTCCATAATGGCCTTTAATTTTAGCCACTCCAATCAACCTGCAAAGAATTGCTCCTGATGTGTGCGGTGCAAGGCCCATGCATAAGTGTCCAAACATATCTTCAACTGTTTTACAATTATAAAACGGCTCAAGCCCATAAAGTTTAACCAATAAATCATCAACATACTTAGTTGTTTTAAGCATTACTTCAGCACAATCTCTTGAAACAACAATGTCTTGAGGAAATAATTCTACAACTTCATCATCCGAATCAACTTGATATCCTAACTCTTTAGCCCTATCTACTGTTAGGCCTATCTCACTTGGTTTAAAATGAGTCATTGTAATATCAACCATATCAAATCTAATAGTTCCATCTCTAAAAACTGAAATATCATTTTGATATCTCAATACTCCCTTTAACATATTTTCAGGACATTTTTCTGCTGAAGTCATTCCTTTAGTTCCTTTCACTGGGATGTCAGCATAAATTCCGGCTTTAGATTTTGCATCTTTCCATAAAGTTCCTATATCATGCTTACCATACAAAGTTTCTTTAAACAAAGTATTTTCTCCACAATGGACTCCTAAATGTGTTTCAACATCACAAACTACGCAACTTCTAATTCCCCATTGAGAAGTAGTTTCTTTTTTAATTGCATCAGTAATCTTTCTTTGACTTCCTACATCATGACCAAGGGGGAATAAAGTATGTATAGCAGGTTTCATCTCTCTTAACTTTGCACCTTCCGGCTTTCCCATTCTTGCTCCAATCCTATAAGTTACTTTAGGCCTAATTTCGTAATCACTAATATCATTCAATAATTCTAAAGAATCTTTATAAACATCCATATTAATTGTAATTACTTTTTTCAATTTCTTAAGATTATTGGCAAAAACAGCCATCTCATTACCGGCCAAAATGTATTTACCATTTACTAATTCTACATCAATATTTAGTTTGTAAGCAGTAATCAAATTTTTAGTAGGAACTTGTATTTCACCTTGACACACTGAAAGGGATACTGCTTTAGCAAATCTGCACAATTCATCTGCTGAAACATCTGTATAATTAGCAACATATTCAGGAGCCATTGGAATTTTCAATGAATTACATTGATTTAAAGCCTCTTCAAAGGATTGTGGATACTTGTCGGTCAATAATTCATGCCACTCATGGACATATGGTGAAGGCATAATTGGGTGGTTGTTTTCTAAAAACTCCCCCACAGGAACTAATAAATCTCCTAAATCCCAAATCGTTTCAATCGGCCAATCAACATCAATTGGCATACCCTCCGGCAACTCTTCGGAATCCGTTATTCTTTTGGCACTACCATCTTTAAATTGAATATAAGGGCCATCAATTTCCGAACAAGGTGTAGTAACAGTTGCCTTACCGGGTCTTTCGTATTTCATCTGCGTTCCCGTGATTATAAACCCTGATAATGCTTTCATAGTGGCGGGATGAACCGCAGTAGTAGCCAAGCCAGCCAACCTACTCCTCCCATATCTTAATCTAAACCCTCCTTCTTGCATAGGCATTCCAAAGATAGGTCTTCCGGCAAGCACATCACTCACATATTTTGAAGAAGGCTTAATTTCATTTTTACCATCTTGTTTCTTATCAGCGATGAAATCTTCCAGCCAACTCCACCCATCTAATTGCAATTCTTTAACATACTTCATAATCTTAGGGGCTTTTAGAACTAAACCCTCGCACATTACAAGAATTGCCCCTTCCCTAACTTTATTAGTTAAAACTCTTGGCAAATCTCTTTGCCCAGTTACTTCATTACCAACACCCTCTCCATCAATATAGATAGGACAATTTTTAGCAATTATTTCTAATTGTGGATTAGAGGGTCTATATTGCAAACCTCTTGCATAAATTGAAACTTCTTCTTTATATCTTTCAACTTCATTATTAGTGACAACAGATTTACTAATATTAAAACTTCTTCTAATGATATCTGCAATTAATACTGATAATGCTTGCCCAGTTCCTCCAGCAGACCTAATAGGGCCAGCAAATGATATTGAAACGCATTCAGTTCCATTTGCATTTTTCATCAAAGATGCTGAAACTACTCCTTCAAGCGGAGCAACCAAAATTCCCTCAGTTAATACGGCTAAACCAGCACAAACTCCATGATATATAGCCAAAGGAACTTTTTTATTATCTTTAAACTCCTCCACCTTACTAAACGCATCTAATGTTTCCTGCCAAGGTGGTAGATTGCTACAATTTATTTCAAACCCTTTACCCTCGCAAACCCTACATTCCGATTCTCTCCAGTCCTGTTTGATTATGCCTTTTCCTTTACATTCGGGACATTTTTTAGCATCACCATAAAGGTATGATTCAGCAGAAACAATTTTTCCGATTTGAAGTGCGACTAATTCTCTATTTCCGTCATACTTTTTAGTAAGTTCTCTAATTTGGGTAGCCGTATCTCTCGTATGTAGGAACTTCAAAAGTTTTTGAGTTCTATCTGCTAAATCGTGTGCTTGAGGAATCTCTACAAAGTTTTTAGGGTCATGCCCTTTACTTCTTGCAGACTCGGCCACTTCATAAACGGAATTGCATTCATCTTGTAGAAAATCAATGTATGCATCATATTCCATATGTTATGATTGATGTATTACCTATTTAACCTTTAATCCAATCAAAGTCAATTTCTTCATGAATTATATTTTCTATAATTCCTTCTGCCATCATCTTTTCCCAAAACGGTTTAGAATTGGGAACATAGTCGGTATGTATTGGAATGGGTGCAAAATGATTGCTAATTTTAGCCATCATATTTTTGCCAACACCTTGCTCTCTTTTATCGGGGTGAACCCAAACATTCGCCATATAGACAACATTATTTTTTTGGATACACCAAGCCATCCCGCCGTCTACATGACATATCGTGACAGGTGCATAATGAGGGTGTTGTGTAAAACTCGCCATGATGCTTGGTAATGATACTTGCTTATTAATGTATTGTTGTTAATATCCGACACTTTTATATGTGTCTTCTAACAGGCTTATATCATGCTCGGATATGCTTGTATCAACATGGAACTTAGAGAACAGGGTATTTTCACCAATAGAACCCTTAGGAAGGCAACGCTTGAAGAGAAGGGTATGCCCTATCTCTCGGAACTTATTCAAGCCAACCTGCACGACTTATTAACCATTATGCACCATAACGAAGAAGAGGGTATAAGGTTTTTTAGAATATCCTCCGAAATCTTTCCTTTTTGGTCGCACCCTGAATTGGGCTACGAACTTGAGGATTTGCCCAACAGTGATTTGATTATTTCTCTTCTCAAAGAAATTGGTGATTATGCTACTCAATTCAATCACAGAATTACTACACACCCCGGCCCTTATAATGTTCTTGCATCTCCCAATCCAGCAGTTGTGTCTAAAGCAATTCTTGAACTTGAATGTCATTCTAAAATGTTTGATTATATGGGCTTTACTCCTTCAGCATACAACAAGATTAATATCCATGTTGGCGGTGCTTATGGAGAGCCTTCTGCCGCACTTGCAAGATTTTGTGTTGCATTTGAGAGCCTATCTCCTGCTCTACAAGCAAGACTTACTGTTGAGAATGACGATAGAGCCAATCTTTATTCAACACTTGACCTTTACAACAGTATTCACAAAGTTATTGGCATCCCTATTGTTTTTGACTATCATCATCACATTTTTAATACTGGAGGTCAAACTGAGCAAGAGGCTCTTGCATTGGCAATTTCTACATGGCCTATTGGTGTTACACCTGTTGTCCACTATTCGGAGTCTAAAACTATTCATGCCGGTGAATCTAAACCTACTCCTGCACATTCCGACCTTGTTTATGGCCCTATGTCACTATATGGCAATCATATTGATGTTATGGTTGAAGCCAAGCACAAGGAAAAAGCACTCGTTACTCTTAAAATTAAATTTGAGTAATTTATCTAACGCTTCTTCCATCTTCAGGCTTGCTTTTAATAAACTTAGCAGGGGGGAGATATATTACTGGGCTATCGGGGTCATTGGTATAAGATGCTCTAATGAATGTGTTAATTCCCTCTTCATAAACAAATTTCAATTCAATTGAACCTTCTAAATACCAAACCTTTTCTTCTTCCAAATCTTCACCAATAATTTCCCTTCCTTGAGATTCTCCACCATATGCTCCATCATGCAAAAATGCGATACAGAAAGCAGTTAATTTATCAAGGTCTTCAATTAGTTCATCTACATCATCATGTTCTTCATGATTAAAAACTTCTGCTTCCCACATCCCTTTAAAATCCTTATCATAATCGGGAGTAGTGTCTACATCATCAATATCTAATAAGTCAATAAAGTTCATCACATCGCCAACAATAATTTGAGGAACTATTGAAGCCCTCAACAAAGTAATAGTTTTTGAATAAATTTTAGATTTTTTCCCTTCTGCGATATAATGTTCTAATGCCTCATCTCCATATTGGTAAAGTTCCGAACCCGCAATATTTCTCGCAGTTCTTACAACTCCTTCCTTATTATCTTTAGATTTCCACCCTAAAGTAGCATAATTACTTTCTTTAAGATAATGCTCAATAAGCCCTATTCCAATTTTATTCATTGCATAGGGTCTATCGCAAATTGAGCAATTTGAATCTTCACCTTCATCACCTTCTGCACTTAAATGTTTAGGATTACTATCTAAAAGCATTAGAGTTCCTAAGATTCCAACTCCACCTAATGCAAACTTCCCCATATTCGGTAAATCATCCCACAGTTTTTTCAACTTTGAGGCTACCATGATTTTTAAATCGCTTTTCAACTACTTAAAGCCTTTCTTCCCTAAGGTTGTAGGTAAATACTATCTCTAAAGGTCCATCGGCAGGATAAGTTACTGGCTCATCCTTTACAAAGAATATTTGAAATAAGCCATTAGCAGTTTCCATCCCCAATTTTCCCTTAGAAATATATGTAATATCTCTTGAGGGATGATTATCATCTACTCCATAATTTATAAAATCATTCATTTTAATATCATACCTACTTAAAATGTTTTCTAAAGGTGTTAGAAGTAAATTGCCATCATCATCTAATCTTCCTGCATCTAACACATCGGATAATACATCAGCATTCCCCATAAATCTTTCAGCGAGTGTTTCATTTTCCACTAAGGGAAGTTCCAATTGTTCCCTTAGCATATCTACAATATCATCCTTATAGAACTCTCCAACTTCATAATCCGGTAGTGTAGACTTAAACTCATCAAAATCAATTTGCCACCAAATATCGGGTGCATCCGGCGACCTTATCTCACCATCTTCTTCTTCATAATTTCCTTGAATTTTTCCTTCCATATCTACAAGGTAGCCATATATGACAAGGCTATGTGTGTATATTGGATATGCATTGAGTTGCCATTTTCTACCCTCTTTAATAATAATTGCCTCTCCATCAACTATTTGTTTAGCCATAGTTCTAACTTGGGTATTGGCTTTTTTAGCGGCTGATGTGGCTGAATCTCCAGCCATCATGTGCATAATGAATTCATGCATCCTTTGTTGTAAATTTTTAACAATAACTAATTTACCCTTTTTACCCTTTTTAGTTTTAATTCCGAAGAGTTTCATATATTTTTTAACCGACCTTCTTGAAGACCTTGCCGCCGCAGAAGCCTTCATAATACCCATCCCCTCATCAATCATAAGAGATAATGCTCTTAAGGCTCTTTGTTGAGCCTGAGGCGACATTTTTATAGCCATGAACTAACATTCTTGCTTTACCTATTTAAAGTTAAGCGAAAGGATTATTTACCCAATTGAGGAATTTATCGTTAGAATTGTTAAAATCATATATAAACAAAGGGATATATCCGTTTTTATTTACATACATCATTTTATACCAACCTGTTTGAGTTTGAGGTATGGGTGGAATCATCAAAAGATTAATAATGGCTTTTGGCATATCCTTATCCTCAAACATATACCCGTCTAAACCAAGCGATTCAAAATTGGCTAATGTTTTTAGGACAACTTTTTTATCTTCTTTTGAAATATCATAGTTCTCTTGTAATAGCATATTAAGACACCTTGCTTGATAAGAATATTGATTAGGCATTTCTTTTACTCTATCTATTCCTCCCGAATGCATTCTTTGAATTTGCCAATAATACTTATCCTCGTCATGTGGAATACCTCCAACTCCTTCAGACAAGTTTTTCATAAATAATTTCCTTTTAAGTTTTTTTTCTAAATCGGGTTTAATTTCAAGTAGTGGAGCATAAATCCAATCATAATATTCTATCATTTGTTTAGGAATTAATTTTTTTGATACTCCATACCTACCTGAGGTTATATATTTTTCAAGGTATTCAGGATGTCTTACATAGGCGGTCCATACTTTGCTTGAGATAGGGTTGTCCTTATTCCATGATGTTACATTTTTTGAACACTCATCTTTCAAAGGTTTTGGCATATTATCATAATGTTTTTTTATCCACACAGGGTCATAAAAAAGTGACAATGCAGACGACATAGTAATCAATTAATTTTTTACTACTTAATAACTTACATGAAAGGATTATTTACCCAATTGAGGAATTTATCAATAGAATTTTCAAAATCATAAATAAATAAAGGGATACATCCTTGAGTATTTATAAACATTATTTTTTCCCAACCTGTTTGATTTTGTGATTGCATTGAAATAAAAATATTATCTATAATAGATTTTATTGTATTATCCCACGCCACCACCGGAGGCATCGCCAAGATTTCCGACACCCCCTTCGCCGCCATTCCCTGATGTATTTTCACACCCTTGCTGACGACAAAAGCAAAAAAAGATTTCCTGATATCCCAAGCATCGCCATATTCATATTTTCTTGCCTTTTCCATTTTTTGTCCGATTGTATCAAGAGCGTCGGTTTGATATGTAATTTTATAGGGCATTTCTTTTGCTACTGATAACCCTCCTGAATGCATTGAAGTAACAGCCCAATAATATTTATCTTCATGTTTATCACTTTTTTTAAATAATATTCTTTCAAGGTTTGCTTTTAAATTAGGGTTTATTTCAAGTAATGGAGCATAAATCCAATTATAATATTCTATCACTTCTTTAGGAATAGATGATTTTTTTGCCCCCTTCAATCCAACATTCAAATATCTTCTAAGGTAGTTAGGACTTCTTTTATATGCGCTCCATACTCTTCCCGCTAAACTGACCTTATCCCAAGATAATTCCATATTCTCCGAACACTCAGCCAGTAATCCTGATGGCATTTTTTCATAATGTTTTTTTATCCATACAGGGTCATAAAAAAGTGACAATGCAGACGACATAGTAATCAATTAATTTTTTACTACTTAATAACTTTCATCAAAGATTCCCACTTTTCCTAAGTTATTTGATATTAGCCTATTTATTTTAAAAGACCCGTCTTTCAAAACTTCTACACCTTTACAGAATATCGCAAAATATGTTTTTTCAAAAATATACTCCATCATGGCTTCTACAGGGTCTGCTCCTCTTGCTTCCCAATCTCCATGAATCTCTTTAAGAACATCGTATCTTTCATTCCAAGGCAATTGAGTAATTCCTTCAACAAATCTTGGATAATATGCTGACCTTAGATATTGCCAAGTTTCAAGAGCCTCTTTACTTTCTGTAACCATATTATTCACCTCCTTGAACTTTTGCTAACCAATCATTATTAACGAAAAACTTCCCATCATCAAAGTTTGTTATGGCTCCACTTCTAATTAGTATATCTAATTGGTCGTTAGTAAATTTGATATGTGTTTTCATTTCACTAATTGAATCTGCTATTGGACAACTGTTTAGTAGTTTCTTGTAAATAGTAATTATTTCCGTAGTAATTCCTTCAACCATAGAGGCGAGAGGGAACTCTTCGGTTAAAGTTTGCAAACTCATTTCAAAAATATCTCTTGCTTGGCAAAGGTGATGCCAGTTAATTTTGCTATCTCCTTGAAGCCTTGCGAAAGCCCTTACAAGATTGGCAAACTCTTGATACTTTCTATTATCTGTTGCGCCCCTAATATTAAAAACTTGTGTAAATTGTGGTCTTGCTTCAATTTCATCATAAGTGCTATTAATTCTTGGAATATATTCTCTCAATTTCGGTTGCATTTTTGAAACATACCTTAGATACTCCCTAAAGAAACTTCTCCAAATAACTAATCTTTCAGCCATATCGGAATCTCTATAATCTCCATCCATAGATGAAACAATAGCATTTCTAATTTCTTCAACTGCTGAACCTCCACTTAAAGAAAGTTGAGTAAATATCAAAGTCATTCTTGAAACAATTTGAAATGTGTATTGTCCGAAAGCATCAAGCATCATTGATTTATCTTCGTGTTTTTCAGGGTCGTAGTAATGGGGAGGATTACCTAAAAACATAAGATTCAAGGTTGTTTCTCTTTCAACATCTAAAGCCCCCTTTTGCATTTCAATTTTTCCATTAGCCATCATGTTCATCAGTTCGCCAAAAGTTTCCTCACTCCATGTTTGAAATTCCGAAACAGTAACTCTTTCATGATTCATCTTAGGAAGCAAACCGATTTCAATAGCGTTAAGGTCGTCACCACTCATAGCCCCGAAAAGTCCGGGAATAGTAGCCATTTTACCCGAACCTGCCATTCTGCAAGGAACTAATTTTTGAATAACATTTTCAACCAAGTGGTCTTTTCCCTCTCCGTGAGAAGAAACAATTCCCATATGTATCATGTCTTGCTTCCTTAGAGGGTTTAAACAGAATAATAATACTGCCTTTTTGAGAAAATCCTTGGCATAAAATTCTGCCCAAAGAGTATCATCCCTCATCATTAAATCCATCGGAGTTGTTTTCAACTCTTTACAAATCTTTTTGAAACCATTAAATTGTTTTTCAGTAAGTTGTGAGTCTTTAAGTCCTTCATCCAACTCCACTGATTCGCATAAAAAAGCCCTTTTCTTTCCATAATTAATGAATTTCCCACTTACTTCTACCCTTTTACCTTGCTTTTGACTTCTCGTAAGAATTTTTAGAAAATCAGTCATTTCCTCATTAGTAATTCCTCCTTCAAGATAGTCCGATTTAGCATTGTGGGCAATAGCCGGAACTGAATACTCACCATCCGAAAGTGAAAAATCAATTAACACCCTATCGGAACCGGCTTTTTCGTGAACTATCCCCTTAGTATTAATTTTGATACAAAATCCTGAGCCTTGCACTTGACCCTTTAAAATTTTTGCATTATAAACATCTGCGAGAGAGGTTTCAATGGATTCAAAAGTATCTGCACACTCTTCAACATAGTCAAATAATGGTTGCGGAATATCCTCCATGAAATCAATTATACTAAA
>Ga0209337_1002255_pt1 | contig 14148 bp, 8 predicted proteins | sample LinPmetageLP53_FD_184044 | JGI IMG/M metagenome (GOLD analysis project Ga0209337, IMG submission 184044) | Marine viral communities from the Pacific Ocean - LP-53 (SPAdes) (version 2) | ecosystem: Environmental > Aquatic > Marine > Oceanic | place: Pacific Ocean | collected 2010-02-08
TTAAATCTACTGTTCTTGTTGGCCACTTTATATTCTCCGATACTTCAATGACATCTTTTTCTGTTAGAGTTTGATTTTTAACAGTATTCTCTATTCTAGTCATTTCAGTGCTTAATGCTTCAAGGCGACCTTCCATCTCTTTATCTACTTTCCCGCCCGCATTCCACTCGTTATAAAGCTTATTTGAACGCTTAGCAAGACTATCAAGCTTATCTCTGTCAGTTAAAGGTAGTTTAGAGCGTTTCCATCTACGCATTGCAGAAAACAACGCTGTTGTGCCGGGTATGAAGTCTACACCAGCAATCGTACCGCCTAGCCTATCTGCTTCTTTAGATGTTTTAATTAAATCTCTAGCTATTTTAATTGCTTCTTTTAACTCACCAACAGAAAGTTCTGTCTCAGTTGTCTTATCTTTAAAGCCTTGATACTGCTTTAAGCGAGCTTCAAATCCTTTTAATGCTTGTTCTAATGATTTTTTATCTGTTTGAGATAATGATTTTCTATCAGGAGCTGTAAACTCTGGCGCATTTTCCGCCGTAACTACTCTGCGACCTCCTCCTGTTAGTCCTACTTTAAACTCTGAAAACTTCTTTGCTATAGCACCTTTGCTAAATTGTCTAAAAAATTCGTATGTATTACTAGCTTGGGATTTACCCACTTTACCATCTCCAAAATGTACTTCTTTAGGAAGAACCACCTCGTAGCTTCCATTAACCTGAGGTAGATTTATTTCTAAAACATTGTCTCCATTTTTTCTTTCAATAATTCTACTGTTTTTCGGAGCTTTTACAAGTTCGTAATTAATAGTCCTTGCTCCATCACTGACTCCCTGCATCTCAAGTTGCTCTTTAATGCTTTCAAAAATATTTTGTATTTCAATTTTACCTGAGGTGTCTTTAGCTGGTTTCTTTACAACCTTCTTTTTACCTTTAATTGGCTTTGATGTTGGCGTTAATGTAACCTGGTCTCCATCTCGAGGTTTTCCAATTTTTGCATCACCAATCATCGTTGTTAAATCTGCCTTATCAAGCTGCAAACCCATAACTTTGTCAGCGTCTGCTTTTTCCCCTTTATTCAATTCTGCCTGTAACTTCTTTTCTATCTCTGCTTTTTGCAAAACCATTTCTTGAATAGCCATTGGCGCATCTTCCCTGACTTCACCCTTTTCAGCGTCTTCAATCATTTTAGTCTTTTGCTCATTACCACTTAATTTTGCTTTAGCCACCTTTTCACTTATAGGCTTAGTATCATTTTCTCCTCTTTTAAGATTTTTTCTTCTAGCTATATCTAAAGCTTCCCCGTAGTTCTTAGCTTCTTTCATTATTTTATTTGTTTCAGTCCAAGCCTCACCTCTAACGTGGTCAAATTCACCTTCTTTTTTCCCTAAAAACGCGCTCATAATAGACTTATGGTGTCCCGGAACAAGCTCTGTTGTATACTCATCATATTCAGGTGTCTTAAACTCTTCGCGGGTTGTTTTTTCAGCACCACGCGCAGCATCACCTTTAGCTTGCCAGTTTTTTAAAGCATCAACAATTTGAGGCTTTGATAGAGAACTAATGCTCTTATATCTACCTTGATGTACTGTTTCGTCTAAAAGTTTTATTAAATCTTTTTTAGAGAAATTTAATAGATCAGATTTAGCATTGTCTTTTATAGCTTTATTATCAAAAGTCTTTTCTACTTCTATTATCGCATCTTGAAGTTCTTTAGATAACTTACTTCTGTCTAAGTCTGTGTCTTTTCTTGCAATACGTTCTGCTAGTTTATCAAAAGCCTGTTTGTATGTACCAAAAAATTCACCTTCAACAGTTTGTACTTGTGCTCTCAATCCTGTGTCTGTACGGTTTATAGCAATCTTATATACTTCTTTTCCGCCCTTAACATCTTTCCTTATGCCATAATTACCAAACTTTTCACCTTCTTGCAGCATATTTATTTCGCCCAGCTTATTACCTTTTGAGCCTGTAATGTCTTCAAACTTAGGTTTCGATGGAGCTTTAGCTTTAGGAGTTGTTTTTTCAGCCGCCTCAATTTCTTTTATTGCTTGATTGTTTAGTCTGTCAAGTAGCTTTTTCGATTCTTTTTCTTTCTTTTCTAATAGCTTATAAACCTCTGATTGAGATTTGTTTTTTATTAAGTCTTCGTATTTTGTGTCTAGCTTTGAAAGCTCTTCACTCATAATTTTTTTATATTTCGCTTGTATTGGCCTTAGAATACTTTTAGGAGCATCTTGCACTATCCTTTCTTGCTCCGTTTGTTCCTGCCCTGGCTTTTCTTTCTTGACTGGAGCTTCGCCTCTACTCATTAAATCAGCAGCTTTTGCCTGCTCAGGTGAAACTGGTGGCTTCCTAAGCTCAGAACCGCCAACAGGTACTCTCATAACGCCACCTTCACCAGCACCGCCAATAGGAACCTCTGCTTCTCCTGGTAATAAATCTTGCCCCTTTAATCCGCGTCCTTTTTCGCCTTTTTTGCCAACAGGTACTCTAACTGCTCTATTTGCTATTTCACTATCAAGCTCTTGTATTCTATCACCCGTTTCAACAATTTTCTTTTCTTTAGCGTCGTACTCTGGAGTCCCCTCTCTTAATAATTTTAATTCCTGAAATAATTTATTTTGCTCAACTTGTGATTCGCTTCGCTCTTGTACTAACGAGGCTACATCTTTTTCTTGAGATGCAACGTCCTCTATACCTTCTTGTTTTCTACGCTCTTGCTCAAACCGAATAGCTTGAGATTCTCTTTGGGAAATATTTTTTTCACTTAAGTCTCTCTCTAAACTGGCACTAGGCACTGATTCTATAGAGCCTTTTTTAAGGTAATTAGGTAAATCAAGTTGCTCCGCTACGGCCTCACTTATTGGAACTTGCTCTCTTATTTCTTGCGTAACCTCTTTAGTTACGACTTCCCCTTCTTTATCTAAAACAGGTTTACCCTCTTTATCTAAGACAGGCTCCATCGCTTTCTTTGTATCTACAACTTTTCCTGGGACTCTTGTTTCGCCCGGTGCTTTTTCAGGAACTTGGCCTCGGCCTACAGCAATAACCTCGCCATCTGCGTTTTTCTGTTCTCCTGTTAATACTAATTCTCTTTGAGATAATAAAGGTTTAAAAGGAATCCTGTTACCATTTGCGTCCAGTATTATCGCTATACCATTCTCATCTACTGGTAGGTCTTTCTTTTCGCCAAGTAAATGAGACTTTCCTCTGCCACCCATTCCTTGAGGACTGCCATCTGATGGAAGCTGACCAAACTCTTTTTCCATCGCTATATCAACTGCACTCTTTACTTCATTGTAAACAATTTCTTGAGCCTGCTCAAAGCTCTTTCCTTTGGCATACTCTCTCTTAATCCTAAAAGCTATAGTTTTGTTTACAAGCTTAGAAGTTGCTTGGCCATACACTTGCTGCAATGGAGATGCAAGCTTTATTCCAAGTAAAAAAGTAGCTGCTTCAGTAAAATCTTTTCCCGTAGGCTTTCTTCCCTCAACTAAAAGCGGAGAAAACCCGCCAAATCCTGCAACTTCTCCAACAAAACCTAACCCTTGTTGTGTTAGTTTTGCGCCTCTTCCTGTTGCTAATGGCTTTACCATTCTAGGAACAGCAGCACCAAGCTCAGCTAAGCTTCCTGTAACCATACCTAATGCGGTATGAGCTATTACATCTTTAGTCCAAGTAACTGGGTCAATAAATCCTTTTTCATCTAATTGTCTAAACGCAGAGCCAAGCCCTTCATAAGTGCCTAACGCTCCACCAAAAGTTGCCATTCTGTTTGCTGTTTTTGCAGTGGCTATCGAAACAGCCCTACTAGCCATCACAGGGTCAACTCCATTTTTTATCATTCTAGCTCTTGCTAGTTTGCCGGAGGTTGCATTTAAAGTGGTTCTTGTTAAGTTTGTAATCTTAGCTGCGCTCATTCCAGCCTTACCTAAGAGCCCACCAACGCCAAAAGAAAGCGCATCTAATGGCATCATCAATCCTACAATTCCAGCTGCCATTTGCTCGTGGTCACTTGGTTCGTAAAAAGTTAAATCAACATCGTCTCCGCCTGCTAATTTAAATCCGAGACCTGTCAATGAGTTACTCCAAGCTAATGACGCAAAATCTTCACCCCTAAGAAAACTTGGCCCCGTACCTATATCGAACCTTGCCAACTCTTTCTTATATCTTTCTCTTGGACTTCCAGATGCTCTTTCTTTATCTTTTGCTTTTTTCTGTGCTTGCTGAAAGCTTTTGCCCAGGGCTGATTCTTGTTCGCCCATAAATAATTTAGGCTCACTCATAACCTCCCAAGCGACTTGTTCTTTTACCTCTGATTCCCACTCAGGAGAATTAGGATGTAAAAATACATTGTTCTCTTTAGATAGTTGTTTAAGGCGGTCTGTTGCTAAAAAATCTGCTTGTGCCCTACCAGCCATTGCTGCTTGAGATGGGTCTTGAAATGTTAAGTCTCTATTTTGCCACGCGCTTGCTAATCGGTCTCCTATTTTTGAAATAAAACTTTTTTCAGGAGCTTGAGATATTGATGTCTCTGGGACTTGCTCATCTATAAGAAGATTTGACTTAGGTAGATTAAGCGTTGGTGTTGGCGCTGACTCTTCAATTTCTTTTTTAACTGATCTATAATTATTGTTAGTCTTTGTAGGGTCATAGTCTGATTCGGCAGCAAAGACAGCTTTTATTGTAGATGCCTCAGCGCCCGCAAGCGAATCTATTAATGCAAGATGTTCCGGGTTTGCACCTAAGACCGCCTCATACTGCTCGTTCGTCCAATCTTTGTACTTTGCATAGGAGCCGTTTGTATACGCTGCCCAGTTCTGTATTTTATCAGGACTATCCCCTTTTTCGTTTAGCAAGATTCTATTTATACCAAATTCTATCTGCTCTTCTGGTAATGAATCAGCCAACCCTTTTCCGTATTGCTCTTTAAAAGCACCTTCCCAAATAAAATTATTAATTTGAGGTATGCCATAGTCAGTAGATACTATTTCCTTCTTTGAAGTGTTTAGCCCTCCCATTGACTCGTTTATCTTTTCTCCAGAAGAATTAGCGTATTTTAATTCAGAGGAAAGAATACTTTCAGGCGTTACATCTATAACGTGCTTTGGGTGTGAGTAAATAAGACCATCATCGCCCCTATAAACTACATTACCAATTCGCCTCTCTTCGTCAAGCGTTTGATTAAAAGTTGGATGCCCTTCTCCTTTTAGTATTTGACCTGTCTCAGGAACTCTGCTTGGCCAGTGGCCTGTAGCATCAACTTGCAATCCATTGTCTGTTGCTGTTTTGTAATCGTAATCATCTCCAGCTGACTCAAAAGACTGCTGCGGGTCATTATCCGCCATTGGAATACTAAAATCAATAGTCTCTTTATATTCAGGGTATTTTTCAAGCATTGCATCCAGCAAAGTGCTATCAGCAACCGATTCATACTCAGGGTACTTATCTCTAACGCGCCCAAGAAACTGAGCTTGAGATACTTGAGTTTGAGGCATTGTTAAAAAATGCCCAGTGGGTCGTTATCTTGCTTTGAGAAAATTATACCATATCCTGTAAGTGTTTTGTTTATAGACTGAATCTCAGTTTCATACTCTTTCCTTTTTTCTGGAGTCATTTGTATCCTCTTCAATGTTTGCCTTTGTTCACTTAACCCTGAAGCGTCTGGCTGACCTTCTTCCTCATTCCAGTAAGCCTCTGTCGCGCCAGAGTATACAGTTACCTCTGTACTACCCTCTAAATAAGCACTTAATTTGTTTTTTCTATTTAACAATGTTTGTATGCTAATCTTATCTCTTGGAGCTAACGCTGCTGGCTTTAAAGCTTTTTCTGCTGTCTTGTAAAATCTATCAACATCTGTAGCTTTTGTAGTTGAAGGCATACTTCTAAATTGATTATATGTATCTAGCTTTTCCTGTGTTTTTTCCTTGTCTCTCAAAAACTTATCAATAGTTTCAAGTTTAGAAGAGTCATTTCCATCATAATTTTTATAATTTTCCAGAATAACTTCTGGATGCTTTGATTCAAAGTCAGGCTCATTGTTAGTCTTTGCCGTTTGATAATCTCTCCACATCTGGGCTTCCGGCCCTAAATAAGCTTTGTCGCCTTTGCTACCCGCTATTCCATCTTTGTCGGTATCTTCATATACAATAGACCCGTCAAGATATTTATCAAAAAACTGCTGGCCATATACTTTTCCCCAATTTTGAACGCCTGCACCCTTACCTGCTATTTGCATATCATATTTATTTGTCTCTGGATTGAATTGCATTACCTCACCAGTGGGCAATGTAAGCGTTTCAGAAGCTTGCCTAGATTCCCTGTAATCAGCTGTTGCCTGAGTTGCTTCTTGTTCCAATGCTAGTTTTTGGTAATCAAGAGATTGTTGGTTGTTTTGAGCAATTAAATCGCCTAAAAACCCAAGTGCTATTTCTGCTGTGCGATAAGGCTTATCCTTGTCTCTTTCTCTTGAATATGAACCGTATGACCGTGCCATTAAGTTGCTCCCTCGTATGCTATTTCTTCTGTTTCAATTTGATATAATAAATCTTCAAGACCTGACATCTCTACGCCACGAGCTTTCAATAGATCAGAAATGCTACGCGCTTGAGCTATATCCATTCCTTGAAGTTGATTTTGTAATTCTTGTGAGGAAATATCTAATCCTTGTGATTGAGACGCAAAGCCTTCTTGTTGAGCTCTCATCATATTGCCCATCGTTGCCCTTTGCCTTTCAACTCCACGCTCTTGCTCCCCTGAATAAAGACCGCCTGTTGCTTTTTGAACATCTCCTGACTGCCTAAAACTGTAAGCATCTCCTAAAAATTGATTTAATGCGCTAGATTCTTGCCTATCAAGTGAACCTCTTTGCAAGTCAAGTCTTTGCCCTTGCAAGTCAACTCCACCTCTACGCAATGCAAACTCTTGTTCTGTTAAATCTTGTTGCCCTTCGTAATATTTCTCAATTCCTGCTTTTCTGCCAAAACCGCCTTCCTGTAAACCACCGCCTGTTATCGAACTTTTATATTGTTGCAAAGCTTCAAGACCCGCTTGTGCTGTAGATTTTTCTGCTCGAGATTCAGGACTTCCTGGTGCTGTATCTCCAAAAATTCCAAAAGACCCTGAAGCAGGATGCCATTTAGCACTACTCATAATTGTACCTCAATTTTCCATTGGACAACTTTCATATCATTAAAAAGTTTTTCCCAAATTTTTCCATTTCTTCTTGTTGTAAATTGTATTTTTTTGCATTTTAAACTTTTTGCAATTTCTTTTAATTCCACCCAGGCTTTTTTTGTATCCGTTACGTCTTTGCTAAACGCTGTGTTTATCCAAAGTATATCATCGTACACATCAAAATCTGCCCAACAATTATTGTGGTCAGGCATATATAAATGCTCGGGTGTCTCAGTTCCAAAATATTCTAATTCAGTATCTTTAGATTTTTCTAAGTATTTATAAATATTATCAGAAATTCTTTTAGGTAATTGCTCAGGGTTTCTTTTTTTAGATTTAATCATTAGCTAATATTTAACCTCCTTAAACTTTTTCCTATTGGTGTCCTTGATAGAGCATTTCTATCGCCACCCATAAAACTACCGCCAAGACTTAATGCCGCTGGTATCGCTGCCGCCCATCCAGCAGGATTCCAAAAATTAGTTAGAGCAACTGCTTGAGCAGCTCCTCCAGCCACTTGCATTGCTCCGCCTAGCTGAGTCGCTTTGTCTTTACTTTTCAATCTTTCTACCCCTGACGCTACAGACAAGCCTGCGCCAACACCTCCAGCTACTTTTCCTAATGTACTTTTTAAACCGCCTTTAGCAGCTTCTTCTGCACCTGCCTTAACTGTTTCTTTTTTAGCTAACGCCTTAGCCATATCATCGTATTCTAATTGAGCAGCCATCGCATCTCCAGGCTGAGATTTAAGCCCCATCCCAGATGCTTTTAATTTTTTCTTTCCCACTTCTTCCATAGACTTTATTATTTTAGCCTCACCTTCTAACTCAGGCGCTGTACCTTTTCCAAAGATACCTTTTAACCCTTCTTTTTGACGCGAGCCAAATTTCATCCCAGGTATGTCTTTTATATCTACTCCAGCCGCAACATCATCTGCAATTTTTCTTTGACCTTGTATTCTATAAGCTGCACTAGTCGATGGATTCTGAGCGTAGTCCCAAAACTTTAATTCAGGATTAGCATACTTAGCTTCCATAAATCCGCGTAGCATTTTATCATAACCAACAAAAGCCTTTCCCCCAGTTGAGAGTAATTTATTTTTACGTTCTTCTGCTGATTGCGTCGCAACCATAGCGTCATCCATAAACATTCGTTGTCTTTGAACAAGCGAACTAAAGGATGGGCTTGCAGGAGCTGGGTATTGAGGAGCCTGAACGCCAGCACTCTGTTCTTGCATATCTGTAGAAGTTTGACCTTGCGAAACAGACGTAGGTAGGGGGTCGTTAAATCCGTAATTTGAATGTGTTGGGGTATGCATTATAACTTTCTTATTATCTCATTTATTTTAGCAGCTAAAGTAGCAACGTCATCTTTTTGAGCAGAGGTTGTATCGTCTACTGTATCTGTAATAGTTCCGCCTGTGCTGTCAGTTAGCTTTTGGATACCTGTACGTCCTTCTTCAGCTAATCTTGTATTAAATAATCTATTTAAAAATTTTACAAATAAAAAAACACCTTGGCCAGGGACATATCTTAAGGTTATATCGCCTTCTGTAAGTTCTTTTATGTGAGGATAACCAGTTTTGACTTGTATTTTTTCTTGAGCTGCGTTTTTAACCGCAAGAAGCTCTCGAGATAAATCATTTTCATCTCTAGGGCTTGCAGGATTAAATCCTTCTCTTTCCATATAAGCCATTATGTAGTCTCCTTAAATAAAGGTCTATATTCAAAAACAATGCTTTGAATCATTAAGCCTGTTGATACAGCTGGCCTAAATCGCACTTGAACACTATCGCAAACTACGCCATTTCTAGTCTCAGAATCTACAGTGCTTGTTATCGAAAATCTTGCTTGCTTCCATTTTAGCGCAGTAATTGCAGCATCATTAGAAGTTGCATCAATAACCCCACCAATAGGATGAGCTCTTACAACTCTTAATTTGTTAGCATAAGTCGTCTCTGCTACTTTCATATATTCACTACCATCTCCGGCTATGGATATAAAGTCACCAACTTCTATTTCAGCAGCTCCAGAAGAGTCTATTATTATTTCTGTGTTAGCGTGAGCTGCCGTTGTCGTTCCGTTGGTTAAAACAGCTGTCCCGCCTAGTTTTAAAGCTGTAAATGTTGTAGGTAAATTGGTAACAGCAGCTCCGTCAATTGAGCAAGCTGCAAAGTTAATAAAATTACCTGTTCCGTTTACAGCGTATCTTAATTTTTGAACTGCACTCGCAATTGCCTCTGTAGATTTGTATGTAATATATACATTGTAAAGTTTTACTTTTTTATTAGGCGCTCCTAAAACAAAATCTTTTGTAGTAAAATCGGCCAATAAGCCTTTATGCATTTCATCTCTCCACAAATAAAAATCTCCATAATTTGAATACATCAATTCACCGTCCCACCGCTCAACAAAATTACTTCTCCCTTTAAAGGTAGCTGCGCTTGTCATACTTCCTGGATTAAAAGACCAAGCCCCAGTTTTAAAATCGTAAACATAAGTATTTAAAGCGGCTGAAGATGCATCTAAATCAATAACTAAAACTTTTCCAGCAGCACTATAGCCTACGCTTACAGGCGTATCAACCGCTGTTCCAATTATAGCTTTCCAAGCTTCTGGGTCAATCTTTCTTTTTCCTTGACGGTCAAGCATTAGATCAATAATTGTTTTTCCATTATACAAATAACAGCCGTGCTGGTTAACCCATGCGACCCCATAGTCTGTATTCACTGCTGCCGATTTAACCGGCAAGCCTTTTTGCTTATAAGAAGCTTCTAAATATTCTCTATCCTGAGCAATGTTTATAATATATAAAGTTCTTTTCTTGAATTGTAAAATTCTATCACCATACTCCATTAGCCTTACAATTTCATCACCATCTTTAATAGCAGCATCTATTGAGTTTCCTAAAGGCAATACATCATAATTATCTACAACAGATTTTATCATAGAGTCGCCCAAAACTTCTTCGCTTCCATCTGGATACGCGGCCATTAGATTTCCTACATACAATCTTCTATTCGCAACAACTGAGGTTTTATATCTAGGACTGGTTACTGTTTCATCTTCAGGAATACCGCTTTCAATTCCAAAAGTTGACCTTTTGTGCGGTCTAATAAAATTTTCTTTTGCAAGATAAAATATATGCTGAGAGTTAGCTGCGTTATATTCTGCTGGCTCAATTACTCCACTTTCAAAAGCGGTTATAGTCCCTTCAAGGAAATCGCATTCAGCTTGAGGAAACCATTCTGATTTATCACTGCTTTTTGCTGATTGCAATTCACGCATATAAACTTTACACCCCGTTACTCGCTTGTTCCAATTTAAAGAACTTGTGCCACTATCATTGTCGTATTTTACAAAGATTGGTATATTTGGAGCTTTTCCCTCGGTTAAAACAACATAACCAACGCCACCAGTTGCTTCATTTGTGCACTTCGTAATTAAACTTTCTTGTTTGCGCGGCGAATCATATAAAAGACTTACGCCCACTTCCCAATTACTACCCCAGCCCGTAGAGCCTGTTAATGTATCTTCATTAAAACCAACGTGAATATTATTTCCTCCTAAGCCGGTGTGGTCTGACCAAGAAGCAGTGGTTTCATTTAGCGTTATATTTGTTATGCTAATAGTAATAGAATCATCAACATCCGCATCTACAATTGTTAATTTAGATAAAATTCCGTCAGCAGTCCCGTTTGCAATTGTCAAACTACCTGTCCAGCTAAGTGTTCTTGTACTACTACCTCTACCTGAGAGCGTCCACGCTTGATAATTTGAACCATCAAAACTACTTCCCGTGTCAACAGATTCACCAACTTCAACAAGGACATTATTGTAAACACCAGCAAGACCGCTCTCATCAGTAATATCAACCTGAACTGTAAAAGAAGTAATTGTTGGAGTGTTACTTAAGCCTCCCGCATCCATATCTGCCTCAGTTTCAAAATCTGTATCAGTTAGAGTGCTCCCAGAACAAGAAAGGGCAGGACTGTAAGAATATGAACTGCTTGGAATTAAACCAAGCGTTTCAGCTAATTTAAAAGTTGAGGGATTAGGTTTTGAGCATTCAGCGTTTAAAGCATACCACTCGGCAGGAACTTTATCAGATTGACTTGTTTCTGTAAACAATGACCTATCTATATAACCCCACCATTTATTTGCTTGACTAGCTGTAGAATAATTACTATTTGACGTTCTTAAAACTCCATCGACAAAAGAAAAGTCAATTATTGACTTAATTGCTGTTGAGGGTTGCGGCTCATCACCAGCATCTATCCACCCAGGATAACCACCTTTTACGCGACCATCCGAACCGATAGTTGTTGATACACCTGAGCTGCTTTGCTCTATTGCAAATGCAGTCCCGCTTGTCCTCGTTTTAACTGAGTGAATCGTATTGTTTAACAATGTACCCATATCGCCACCTATGCCTGCAAACCTAACAGTATCTCCGACTATTAAATTATGATCAGCTGAAACTGTAATAACCGCATCAGCTGCGGCTGTTATGCTGCTTATCGTTCTAGTTTGCCCATTATATCTGCCAAAAATATGAACTTTATTTGAACCTTGATGGTCTGCAATCGCTACCCAGTCTTCGCCGGAAATTTCTGTACCTTCGTTTTGCGTTCCGTTGTAATGTCTGTCGGAGCTAAAAGAAAATACATTATGTCCGGGTTTTATATTTGAAGCATAATGAGAAGGATACGGGTCTAGGCCATTTTCAATACCATTTCCACCAGACCTATTTAGAACTGTACCAATAGAGCCTGATTTAATAATTCCATTAGCACCCACTGATAAGTTTTGCAACTTAACTAATTCATTGTCTTCTATTTTACGAGACCCACCAAAAGAGTTTTCACCCCCTGAAAAGTCATCTATTATTTTTAATTGTTTAGGCATTTTACGTTTTCGCTATTACATATTCTATAGTTGAATCAGAAGAGTCTCTTATTACGCCAATTTTATTGGTATTTAGCCCGTTTCCTCTAAACTGGACACTCGCTCCACCTTTTACCTTTATTGGGTATGTAGGCGAACCTGCGCCGTATTCCACTGTTACTTTAACTGTATTCTCGCCTGTATTTTTTATGTAACAAAAAGCCATCGTATTTGAATTACTTGTTAACTGAACTACAGAGCTTGAAATTGTTACTATACCATCCCAAGTATTGTCAGCTGATTCCCATTGACTTAGATTCCCTATCCAGTTTGCTTGAGGAGACCTAAATGAAGTCCAGCTGTCATCAGCTTGAGTAGCATTAACGTCTATATAGCCATTTCCACCTAGCTTTTTATTAACACTAGTATGGAGTTTATTATATCGAGAGCCACTATACTCTTCAAGTCCTGATTCTATTTTAGGGATTACCTGTGTAGAAAATTGTATTTTTCTATCTTGCGCCATTATGTTACTGTTAAATATTCTACTACAGAGTTTCCGTCTGCGGTAGCTGTTAAAAATTTTATGTCTGCTGCGGAACTGTCAACAAAAGAAGCAAAGGCTTCACCTACTGATAGTAATACTAAATAATTAGACCCGCCATCAAAAGAAAGTTTTACATCATCCCCTGATACGCATTTTAAATAAAAAAAATCAAATCCAGTTTGTAAATCTACAGATACTTCTGGGTCAGCTGTGCTACTCTTAACATCCGCAGTAGCAACATAGTTTAATGTATTGCCCATTTCCCCAGACAATACTGAGTTTCCTGAAAGTTTTCTACCGCAATCACTATCCATAAACCATCGAGTACCTCCACTGTCAAGTTCTTGTGGAGTGCACGAATTTTTATAAGTTAGTGTTACATCGTTTGTAGCCATTAGCTACTAGCCTGCTGAGGACTGTATTGTTTAAACCTACTTGTTATTACTGTAAGCCCGCGCTCGTATTCTTTTGTAAGATTGTCATAAAGCTTAGCATACTGAGAAAATTTTGAATTGCTTTCTTCAATTTCTTTTGATACCTCTGCTTGGTATTGGTTTAGCTCTTGAGAATATCTATTTATTGTTAAGTTATAATCTTGAACAAGAGCATCCATTACCTTCGTTGCATTCTGAATATTTACATTAGTAGAAAGTGACATTTTTTGTATTGCTGCGCTAGTCGATTGTCCCATTTTAGCTATAGAAGCATTGACATCGTTACCCGCGTTTGCAATAGAAGCCTGTGTTTGACTTGAAATGGAAGCTCCGTAAATAGAAGTATCATTTCCAGCATTTGCTACGCTTGCTTGTGTTGCTTGACGCGCATCCTCAATTGTGGCCTGCATTGCCGCAGACGAATTTTGGACTTCAGCTTGGAACGCATCAATGTATGTTCTTATCTTAGATAATTGCGCGCTTGCAAGTTCAACGTCTTCTTCACTTTCGATATATTCTGCTAGTACATCCCAAAATTTATCATAATCAATTTGATCTCCGTCTGTATTAATTGTTCCATCTGTCATAGACAGCAAGCCTTTAGATACGGTGGCTCCTTCTACGCCTGGTGCCGTATAGGAAGAATCTGTAGAGCCAGTTACGTCAGTAGTTGCTGTTGTCGCTGATACGCCAGCTGCATCTGTTGGGCCCGCCGTTATAGAGTCTACTGCCGCACTAACAGCATCACCTACAACTGCAATTGAATAGGAAATATTAGGCAATCCAGGAACATCAGGAGGTACGGCTGTTATAGAGACAACACTATCAGACATTAGTCTTATTGTACATTTCATTGCAGCACCCGTTACTACTACTGATTCATATTCGTCAGGAAATCCTGTTATAGCAGATGACCCAAACGCAACAGTTGGGTTTGTTACATATTCAACCTGAAAAGCGTTAGGGCTTACTCCTGGAGCGGGATAAACAAAAACGTGTCCATTTTTTAATAAATAAACAGGTTCAGAAGTTGATGGATACCAAACACTGTTAACGTCTTGGACATGACCGAAATAAGAAGAAGGAACTTCGTGGCAATTATGATA
>Ga0209337_1002256_pt1 | contig 14146 bp, 5 predicted proteins | sample LinPmetageLP53_FD_184044 | JGI IMG/M metagenome (GOLD analysis project Ga0209337, IMG submission 184044) | Marine viral communities from the Pacific Ocean - LP-53 (SPAdes) (version 2) | ecosystem: Environmental > Aquatic > Marine > Oceanic | place: Pacific Ocean | collected 2010-02-08
TCGTATGTTGACTTAGTAACTGGTGTTACAACTTACTGTATTGCTACCCCGGCAAGTTCAGGTAACTTTCAACCACCAGCATCTTCCTCAAATCCAAAACTGTTTCCAGCTCCTACTGGTTCCGCTTTATGGAATGCTAATAATGTTAATGGATTTTGGGAGTGTTGTGATATTGATCCTTGCTGTGTTGTATCACTTGATATAGATACACCTTGTCAAGATATAATTAACGTTTGGACATCGGGACTATATGGACCAGCGCCAGCTCATGTTTACGATCCTCTACAGCAATATTATCCAAACCAAACAGTTTCATTCCTTGACCCAGCGGTTGGTATTATAAACTATTTTATCGCTACTCCTGCAAGTGGACAAACTATTGCCAATGGAGGCCTGGGAGCATCAAGTAGTAGTCCACAATTATATCCACCACCTACCGCGCCTAATCTATTTTCAGGTACTAATGTTAATGGAAGTTGGGAAGGATGCGATGTTGTTCCTTGTGCGCCTGTTGTTCTTCAGGCATAAAACTTAAAAAGATTTACTGTCTAATTAAAAATAAAAAATATGTGGTACAAAAATATTAAATTATATTCTCCAGATAGTCCAACTGTGTACGGCGGTGGCGGTGGCGCAGAGGGCGGTAGTGGTGGTGCTGATACTGGTGGCGCTAGTAGTGGTAGCGTTGGAGGTGGTGGGGGGATGGGTTCTCCAACTGCAGGTGGAAGCTATAATGGTAGTATGGATGCTGATGGAAATGTTATTAGTGATAGTGTAATAGGTGGTGAAGTTGAGATAAAAACCATAAGATTTTATGATAATAAAAACTTTAGATATATAGAGCCTAAGGGTGAAACTAGAACTATAACAATACAAGGTAGTGAGGGGGCTGGTTTTTCTTTAATAATAAAAGATAGTTCTGATTGTAGTATATTGAAAGATAAAATGGAAAATATAGAAATACCAAAAAAAGGTAAATATAGTTTTCAGCAAGAATTTCCATCTATCCTTGCCAATGGCACAGCTGTAAGATCAAAAGAAGTATATACTATAACATTAACGCCATGGGCTGACACTACTTTACAATCTTCTAATATAGTAATCTTAACTCAAACAGCAGATCCAGTTATAACAATAAGTAGTACATCGTCACAAACAGGGCCGGCGCTATCAACGTCAGGCAGTGATATAACTATTACAGGACGCGCTAATTCTATCGTAGAATATGACACTGCTAAATCATATAGTTTAACAATAGGAGGTAGTAATGAAAGTACAGCAGAATCTCTTTATGTTAAAGACACTAATTTTAATAGAAGTATTATTAGTAGTACCGTAGTAAAAAAAGTTATTGATAGATGCGGTGGGACGGGTTCTGTAGGTCAAATATCATTAAAGCCATTAACAACTAGGACAACTAGCACGATAGAAGGTGGAAATACTATAAGTGGTGATTTAGAGACTGGAATGATACTTTATGCTAAAGTTGAACATGAAAAAATTGTAAAAGCAAACTTAGATGAAGACGGTAATGTTTTAGATTATAATAAATGTAAAACACATCCTAAAAATTTTAGACTTGACAACACTAACGATCTTACTTTAGGAATGGCTGTCGTAAGCGACGATATAAAATCAGGAACTTATATATCATCTATAGATTGTGATAAAAATATAACACTATTTCCTAAACAAATTATTAGGACAGACTCTGTTCTTACTTTTAAACAAGAATGGTGGAGTACGGTGATGGAAGTTATATCTAATATTGATAGCAAAGGTAATGCTAATATAGTTTTATCTAACAGTGTTGATATTCCAAACGACACAGAGATCGAGTTTAGAGATAAAAGAAGTTCAATAAGTGGTACAAATCAGCTTTATAACAGTGGTTCTGATGCTATAACACTAACTTCTTATATTAATGCGACATCTTTTGGAGATAAAAATGTAACATTTACATTGGACTTAGATAAATTTATAACGTCAAAACCAAACGCATATAATCAAGATATTGTCGTAGCGAAAAACTCCTCCGCAACAACTATAAAAATGCTAAAATTTGATCGTGATTTGAACGCGTCTAGTAAAACAGGTACTGTTACTGGTGGACCTAGTAATGGGAGTATCTCCGCATACGCCACAAGTACTGATTCTTTTGCTTATACGCCACATACAGGTTTTTCGGGCGAAGACTCTTTTACATTTACCATGAGTGATAGTGTAAACACAAGTGATGAAAAAACAGTTAGAATAACAATAAAATAATAATAATATGCATTTAACATGGCTACCTGGTGATCCAGTTGTACAATTAAATTTTCCTAATCCTTTGAATGTCTCTGTGCAGGTTGGTGATGTAGCATATTTTAGCAATCCAACTCCAGTTGGACAAGCACACCCTTGGACAGCTACTACTACACCTCACTTGTCAAACCCTAAAAGTGGTATTATTATGATTGGGGAAATAATACAAATAATACCATGGAATGGTACCGTTAGTAGTATAATATGCAATATGCCACAATTATTATTTAACCAATATTTCGCGGATATTGTAGAGGGTGGGTGTCCGTGGAATCCACCGATTTGCAGTGGTGATTGTGATAGAATTGATCCGATGGTTGGTTTGTATAATGGTATGGTTGATGCATATACTTATACATTTACACCAACACAGATTCAAATGCCCAATTTTTTTGTTCCTGATTGGCCAACAGTTGGGTCTTGGGATCCAGGGTATTTGGCCTTTAAATTCTTTTTTGATAATCCTACGTTTCACGTTGATGACTATAAATTCCACACTCTATTTGATCTACAAAACTCAAACCTCTCTATAATAAGTCAATATTGTCAAGTTGTAAGTAGCCATCCTTTTTATAATCCGCTATGGCTTAATTATTATAGGCGAGTAGTAAATATACATGTAAGACCATTTACCACGATTGCTAATCCAAATCCTCCTAACATTCTTACCCAACATTCTACTGCTAATTCAGCTATAAATGAATTAATGATCGAATATCCAAGCTTAGGATTTTCTTTAGGAATGACACTTTCTCAAGTACAAACTATTTGTTTCGCGAATAGTATGAGGGTTCATGTATCAACAAATCCAGTTAATGGTAGTTGTGTAGAAAACCCTATTGTATTACCATGTGTTCAAGGAAGTTTCATAATGTTTAGTAAAGACAATAAGGTTAATATGAGTGATATGCTTGGATATTATGCCTCTGTTGAACTTAGAAACAACTCTAAAACTGATGCTGAGTTATTTAACGTAGGTACCACTTTCTTTGAAAGTAGTAAATAAACAGCAAAAAGTGTGACTATATTAGATATAAATTTAATTAAATTATGTCTAAAAATGAATTAGAGAAAATATTCGATAATACTTTAGCTGTATCGTATAAAGAAAAAGTAAAGGAAATTGAAGATTATCTTATAAACATAGCTGATGGAGAGAATATTATTGGTACTGGAAAGGAAATAATATATCCAGAGGGATTATGGGAATATAAACATTCTTTTGCTGAAGGTATTTATATTAGAGAGATGAGAATGAAGAAAGGTCAATTAGGTTTTTCAGCTATTCACAAGCATAGTTATGGGTTTTTTTTGTTATCAGGAATACTAGCATCGTCAAAAGAAGATGGCGTTGAAGAGTTTATAGGACCTTGTTATATTATATCACCACAAGGGGCAAAAAGAATAGTATATGCAATTGAAGATTGTGTTATAACAACTGTACATGCAAATCCTACAAACACTGAGGATTTAGATGAGTTAGCAAAAATTAACGTTGTATTTACGTGGGAAGAATACAACGAATATATAAAATCAAAGAAATGAGAAAATTAATAATTAAAACATATACGTTATGAGCTGGGGCGCGATAATTGTCGGTACTGCTGGGGCTGTAGTTAGTGGAATCAATGCTAAAAGAAATAGCGATAAAGCTGACGAGCAATATACAGAATCGTTGAAATTACAAAAAGCTCAACAAGATAAATTAGACGAGCAAAAGAAAGAATATGAAGAGCAGGAGTTTGTTAATCCTTACTCTGATCTAAAAAATCAGTTTGCGAATATGGAAAATGTTTATGAAGATCTTACTGTTAACCAGCAAGAAGCTCAATTCCAAGCTCAACAAGGATCACAACAAAGGGCTAATATAATGCAAAATTTAAAAGGCGCGGCAGGAAGTAGTGGTATCGCTGGTTTAGCACAATCATTAGCAAATCAAGGAGCTTTACAAACAAAACAAATATCTGCTAGTATTGGAAAACAAGAAGCTAGTAATCAAGAATTAGCCGCAAAAGGTGCTATGGGTCTACAAACGTTAGAACGACAAGGTCAAGCGGCTATAGATGCTACTAAAGCTCAAGGTGATCAATGGGTGCAACAAGCTGAAATGGATAGACAAGCAACTTTACTTGGAATGCAAGCAGGTGAAACTACTGGTGCTAATTTAGCTCTACAACAATCACAAGCAAATCAAATGAACGCTGGTATAGCTCAGCAACAAATTACGGCAGATCTTTTTAGCACTATAGGATCAGCAGCTGGAAGCGCGGGTGGAGACGACGATAATATATTTACAAAATAATAATAAAATATGGCAGCAGATAGAACATTAGTAGACGCAGCTTTTAGAGAAGCGAAATCAAGAGGTGGAGCAAGCGGTGATATACCCGGGGTTATAGATAGAAGTAGTCAGTATCAAAGCTCAATAGATATAAGTAGACAATCTTTAGGTTTGATAACAGGTGCGATGAAAGGTCTTAATGACAAAATGGAAAAACAAAGACTTGGAGCTGAAAGTCAGTTAAAGAATTTTAATAATATTTCTAAAAATAACGTAAAAAAGTTATATGATCAAAAAGAACCTTTGCCAGATAAAATTATATTTGCTATTGAGGCTCAAATTAAAGAGCTTCAAGCTGATTTTGATAAAGTTAATACTTATGGTAAAAAGGATACTTCTGAAAATGAAAAAGCGAGAATCAAGATAGAAGCTAGTTTACAAAGAGTAATAAACCAAGCTATAGATACTAGAGCAGGGTTTATGAAAATTTCTGGAAATATGAAAAACTTAAACGTGGATCAAATGTCAAGAAACACTGATTCTATAGCGCCAATGGAAACCGTACTTGATTTAGAAAATATGGATGCTAATGACAATATTACTGTTAAAGTTATCGATGGGAATCTTACTTTTATAACTAAAGATTTTTACAGTGATGCTAATAGTTCTTGGGGTAAAGATGGTTTATCAGGTGACGCTGGTGCAGTTGGTATGACTATGTCTCAATTACAAAGCTATTTACCTACTAAAAATGCTCCTCATGAAATCATGTTAAACGATTCATATAAAACAGCTATTACAAATGGTAAAAATGGAGGCGTAGACGGTGTGTTTAACGTAGAAGCTGCAAAAGGAGAAATACTCGGTCATGGTAGTATTGCTGATACACAAGATTTTCAAAGTGCAATGGATCAAAAACACCCACAATTAGGTTTATCATTCACAAGATCTTTAACAAGTAATACTGCAATACCATTAAGTGTTATTCAAGCTGTTTTCCCTAATCCACCATTAGTTAAAGATAGTTATGGTAAAATGAGTCAAGGACCTGGTAGTTACGTGTATGGCGTAAATGTTAGTCCTGAGTATATGGCGGGAATCGGTATTGACGCTAATTACGGCAACGAAGATGGTATTTTACAACAAAGTGAAATGGATGCAGCGTTGGCAGATAATGATGCTGCTGATTTTTATGGTATGGGGTTAGAAGGATTAAAAGAGAATGCAGAAGTTTTAATTGACGCTATAACAAACGTAGATAACCCATTATTTAGCGAGTCTACTTCTAAAGATTTATACGCAGGATGGGTGGCTAACACAAATAAAACAGTTTATGATGATGGAATTACTAAGAATGTAGCAGCTCAACAAAAAGTGTTTGATGAAAATAATAAAGCAAGTGAAAGTCAAGAAACTTATGTTGATTTACCATGGCAAAAAGGATTTGATAAACCTGCTAATATAACAGCAACTGCACAACTTGATTTAGTACAAGACATATTGAGTGAGCGAGGAGAGGTTCCCTTCGGTAACGATATATACACCTTACAAAAAAATGGAAAATATAAATTAACAGGTGAAAGAAAAGGTGAAAAAACAAGTCCAGTAGAATCTGGCAAAATGCTTACTAAAGTTCAATTAATTCAAAGGTATGGCGGGATTTATGGAAACATACCCGATGATTATTTTGATATAAAATCTATTGATCATGACAAACTTAGTCCTACTCCCAATATAGAAACATCAAAGTATTTAAAAGACATAGGTAGTACTAATTCCGAAAGTAATACAAGTAGTAAAAAAACATTTAATGTTGGAGAAATATATCCTATGGGTGGTAAAAACTATGAGTATTTAAAAGGTGGAGGATTTAAAGAAATAGTCGAATCCAAAACATTAAAGTTTAAAGACATGCCAGGTGATATGAAAGAAATTTTATTGCCAAAGCATACAGGTGGGGATAAAGCAAAAGCTGATAGAAAAAATAAAGAGTACTTAGCAGAGTATTTAAAAGAAGACGATACAGCAAGTTGGGCAGAGTTTGATTCTTGGATGGAGGGTAAATAAATGACTTATTTTAATAATATAAATATACAATAGATAAATATGCCAGATAATATTATTTCAATGGAAGAATTTCTAGCTTTAGAGCAAGGGATTCAAGGAGAAAAAGATGAAAATATTATTTCAGAAGAAGAATTTCTTGCTCTGGGAACTACTTCTATCACGGATATTACAAGCGATATAGTAGGGGATGTTAACGATCATCATATCTTGAATATTTCAAACGCTGAAGTTGACTCGGACAAAGTAAATAAAAAATTAGCAGAAAATTATTTTAATTTAGATAAATTTAAAAGACCAACTAAGATAGTTCAAAAAAACATAGCAGATATATATGGTGACGAATCACTTAGAGAATTAGGTGAAACAGAAGGAGAAGAAGGATATGCAAATGATTTAGACACAGACTTAATTAACTATTTTGGAGAGAAAAAAGCTAAACAGTATTTAGAGTATGATAAAAATAAAGTTTGGAATGACAAGTGGGATCCAAAAAATGATCAGAAAAAAGAAATAATAGAAAACGATATAACGGAAAGAAATGTACAGGATTACGTAGAAACTCTTTCAGAGGAAGAAATTAAAAGTGTTAAAGTAATTACGAGCGAAGAGGCATATAAAATATTCGAACCAGGTGATGAGGTTGCGTTAGCAGCGTACAAGGCGGCTAAGATTAAAGACGATGCTACTAAAAAGCAGATAAAAAAAGACGTAAGTGATTACTCACTTTTTGACATGAGCACATGGGAAACTGACACAGAGCTTGCTGCTTATAAGAAATCACAAGAGCAAAGTGAAGTTAGCAAAGTTTTAACTAAGTATTTTAACGGGAAGTATGCAAGTTTAAAAACTGATTCAGATCTTTATAAAAAGCAAGAAGCAAGTTATATAGAAATAAGAGATAAGTGGGTAGATCAAGTTGAAACTTATACCAAAGAATTAGTTGGAATGGGGAAAGTAGATACATCTACCCAAGCAGATGTGGAAAAATATAACCAAACTCTTAGTTTGCTTAATGGGGTATTAGAAAAATACCAAAATGAATTAAAAGAAAACGATATAAACGAAGAAGTTTTATTACAAGCTCCAGATATGTTAAATTCTAGACTTGATAAATTAAACAATAACGTTAGTAAAGCAGAAAACCTTGACATGGTAGCTAAAGCTCTTGCTGCTGATTACACTCTTAGCACAAGAACAGCATTAAGTTTTGAAGAAGTTGTTGGAAGCGCGTCAGAAATAATATCAGGTGTTGGTAGTGCGTTTGGGGTTGCAGCTGAATATGTAGGAGGTACTGTAGAAATGGCTTCTAAACCTTTTGGTATGGCGAGGGTTGCTGAGAGTATATTTGGAAAAGGAAAAATTACAGATTTAAGAAGCGAAGGAGATGCTGGTACTAATTACATGCACGATCAGTATGCGCATTCGCTTGATTATGCTGAAAGTTTAAAAAATTACAAAGAAACTGCACTTTCTTTAGATATTGACTGGGAAGACGCTAACGCAGATAATTGGGGCGCTTATTCAAAACAATTATTAGGTAATAACGCTTTTACTATAGCGTCTGCACTTACATACGGTGGCGCTATAAAAGCTGGTTTTAATGCAGCGAAAGCAAGTAATGCTTTAAGTGGAGCATTTTTTACCGTTGAAGCTGGATCAAAGTTAACAACAGATTATACTGGTCAGAAATATGCCGCTGAAAATATTGAAGGATTAAATATAGCTCTTAGTAATGCCACAAGTCCTGATGAAAGAAATAGTATATTATTACAAATTGAAGATCAAGAGATTTATAAAAACAAAACCATGCTTGATAAAGCTCTTTCAGCATCAATATATGCTTTTGGAGCAACATACGCAGAAAGACTTGGTACTATGCGTTATGTTCGAAATATGGCTAAACTTAAACCGCAGGGAATTGGGTTTAGCTGGGGTGGAACCTACCAAGGCGTTAAACAAACTGTCTTCAACACAGGTATAGAATACGTAGAAGAATTTGGAACTCAGGTCTTCCATAACTTATGGGATTATGCTTACATGGGTGAAAACAAATCGCTTACGGCTGGTATTGATGCAAATTTTAATGCAAACGTAATATTCTCTACATTAGCAATTCAAGCTCCTTCGACTACAGCCAATGTATATAATACCATTAGAAGTGAAGTTCAAAACACAATAGAAGTTGGCGCAAACAAAACTCGCGCTGAGGAGATGATCGCAGTAGTTTCACAATTACAACCAGACGTAGTAAACACACACACGCAAGAATATTACGAATATTTAGTAAGTGAATTTGACAGATTAAAATCAGAGGCTGCTTTAGCAGATTCATATACTTTCGCAAGAGTAGCAAATAGTACTGGCGCGGAGATTCACGGAATATTTGAAGCAAATCAAAAAATAAGAAATGAGAAAGCTAAACTTCAAAATCTAGGCGCCCAAAGCGCTGGAGACCAAGTGAGTCCTTATGTAAAAAAACAAAAACAAAAAATACTTAATAATATAAAAGTATTACTTGATCAAAAAGAAGGATTAAGAGCAAAATCAACAGAAAGACAAAAAGAAGTAACTGCTGAAATATTAAAAGACGACGTGGTAAAAGCAGAAAGTCAGTTTTGGATCGGTAGAGCTTTTGGCGCAAAAAATATCGCTAAAGGATTAGGTAAAGTAAAAGTGTTTGACGGAAAAGTTATTAAAAATCCTGAAACAGGGAAAAACGAAGTTGATCTCACTGAATTAGAAACTTACTTAACTAGAAAAGTGAAGTCAGGAAAAATCACTGAAGCTGATAAAGCTAAATATTTAAAAGGCTTTAAAGAGGGAGCTAACGCTTCTTTTGTTGGTAATGAAGTTATATATGTTGAAGGTAATGTTATACGAAATATAAACAACGCTAAAACTAATATTGAAAGATCTATAGCTGCGTATTCTTCGATTCACGAACTGCAGCACCTTAATGACATAACCCAAGGTTTAGTAAAGGACGGTGATGTTGTTGCTTCCCAAAAAAGAGCAGTTGAAGAAATGGGATTAGAAATACTAACACAAATCGAGCAGGGTAGAATAAAAGAGGAAGATGGAAAGACAATATTAAATAGAATAAGCGCATACGCTAAAGATAATGGTGGTAGTGTTGATTATTCAGAACTGTTGACTTTAGTTGGCGAAATGAAAGACGCTGGCATACTTAACGAAAACTCTACAAACCCATTGTTAGCGTTAAAATTAATGATAAACAAATTTGCTGTAAAGCACTTTGGTGATGGAGAAATGTTTGTTAAATTAAAAGATGGTCAAGGTGTATTACAATATATTGATTATTTCCAAAGTAAAGTTAGAACAGGAAGATTAGTGTTAGGTCCTGAGGAGAAAGTTAAAAAACCTCAATTTTCTTTAACCACAGCTGAAAAAGCTGAAAAAGAACAAGCTGTAAACGATATAGGTAATCTAGGATGGAACGATAAAACATGGAAAGATTCAGGAGTTAAATATGCTATTGAAACTATGAAGGACGAAAAACTTCTTGATGCTTTGATCTATGCCAAGTATAAAATAGAAGATGTACCAGCTAACTTTGTTGATTTGGTTTACGCTGAGCTAGTTCCAGACATACAAAAATTTAATTCTTCTTATACTAAAAAGAATGGGGAAAAGGTTAAAGCAAAATGGGGTACAGAACAAGAAAATGATAGTCTATTTGGATACTTACAAGGTTTAATTAAATTTAGAGCAGGTGACGTATATAACAGGGAGTTTAAAGCAAGGGTAGAGGATAAGGGCGCTAAACCTACAGAGGCAAAAACTAAAGAAGGTGAAGTTAAGATTCAAGTTGCAGCAAAAAAAGATGTTGCTATGAAGGAACTTGAGACTAAAGACGTTAGCGTAGCCGCTCAAATTAAAGAAAGAAAAACTGAAAAGGAAGGTAAATCAGAAGAGCAAAAAAAGTCAGAGTTTAGAAGAAAAGTAGGTTTTAAAACAGGTAGCCCGATATATAATGAAATTTTAGACGCTGCAAGAAAAAGCTTAATGAGAGCATATGCTAAAACTGAAAATATTAAAGATATAGCAGCTAGAGAAAGAGCTATAGTAGAAGAAATACAAAAAGAACACAACAGTCTTAATAGTCCATTATTTAAACAAATAAAAAATTGGTTAACATATGGTGTGGCTCAAGAAACAGTACCTAGAGGAACTAAAGATATTTATTTTAGTAACTTAAAAGAATTTAGAGAAGATATAGTAAAACTAATATCAACATCTGATCTTGTTCAAATAGAAAGACTTATTAACGAAAGTGATAGAATTTTTACAATTTACAAACAAACACTTACAAGAAAAGGAGATGTTGAACAAGCTGTAAACGAAAATAGATTACCGCCAGATGCTTTGAGAAAGTACGATAAAGATAAAAAAGTTAACGAATACGATAAAGTTATACCTAGTGAAACTCAAATTGTAGTTTTTGCAGCTCAACCATTAAAAATACCAGCTAAAGACAAGCAAGGTAATATTATGACAAAAGATGGTGAAGTTTTGATGATTAGAAGTGGATTGAAAGGCACTAGAAAAGATGGTATTGCTAAAAATACAGTTAATGGTTTAGTTTTAGATGCTATAATGGAAGCTAGACAAAGTAAAGAGGTTAGAAATCTTTTGCTTGAAGGGAATATACAACAGTTGGTTAACGATAAAAAAATAACAAGACAAGACGCTGACAACTATTTATTGCTTCCACAAAACGTACAAACAAAAGAAGATATAGCTTTAAAAGAAAAGGTAGAAAATGCTTTAGAAGCTTTAGAAGTAAAAAAAGTAGGAGCTTTATCCGCTGTTATAGGTAGACCAGTTGATGTTAAGTTTTCAAAATCAATAGTTATTGATGGTAAGAAAACTTTTAACGAAAAAAACCTAGAAGATATGTTTGGTAAACCAATTAAACATACCAGTTTGATGGGTGAAAATCAAAAACAAAAATCAATTAGATTTATTGATAACACTATAGAAAATTTAGATCCAGTTGTATATAGTACTATTGTTTATCAATTTGAAGTTTTAAAAGAACAAATATCAAAAGGCATTGCCATTAAAGAAATAATAAATAATACCATTTCAGAAACAAAACACTTATATAAAGATATAGCTGAATACCAAATGCAATTAGAGCTTCACAATGGTGTTTTAAACAAACAGCATATAACTAATTTTTTAGTAAAAGCAAAAAGAATTACTGATGTTCAATTTAGTCAAATAGCTTTTAATGGTTTAGTAAAAGATTTAGAACAAAATGCCACAGCTGCTAAAATAAATAATTTTTTAAAAATACATGGTAAACAAGCCAAAACTATTAAGGTTAGATATAATGGAAAAACTATAACTAATAACAGGTTAATGCTTGATAATGTTATAAAACCTATTGCTGAAAAAAATAACATAGAAGGTTTTGATTTTGTATATACAAACAAGGAAAAAACAAAAACTAGAATAACTTATGAAGGCGTAGAGCAAACAGGATTTCAAAACTCTACAGAAATAAAACAAGCTTTTAAAAATAACGATCAAGAAGCAATAAGTGAAATAATTAAAAAGTATTCAGAAGAATCTGATTTAGCTATAAAAAGTGTTTTTGACGTAATTAACTCTAAAAAAAATACAGAAGTAATAAAATCTATAATTAAGTTTATGTTTGCGGATACAGACGCTGTAGGTAGAAAAATAGCCAAACTTGGTATAGCGGCTATTGGTGTTAATGAAACTGTTTTAGATCACAGAATTCCTATAAACAAAGTTGTTAAAGAAATATATAAAACTGTTGACAACCCAACTTCTCAAAACTTAACTAAATTAAGAGAATTTTTAGAAAACACTTATGTTAACAATATACCTAAAAACGTAGATACAAAACTAGTGAAGCTGAATAAAAAAACCGAAGGTGGTATGGAGGTTATGGAAGATACTAGAGTTGTGGAAGCCATGAGCGGTGTTGAAACTAAAAGCTACAATGGTGCTAAATTTAGTAAATCTACAAATTTTAAAGCTATAGAAAAAGCTGTAATATCTTCTAGAGTTAATAAAGAATCTAATGGTATTACTGTTTTAGATTTTGATGATACCTTAGCAACCACTGAATCTTTAGTTAAATTTACTAGACCAGATGGTACTACTGGCACTTTAAACGCGGAGCAATATGCTAGTACTTATGAAAGTTTATTAGATCAAGGTTATAAGTTTAACTTCACAGAATTCAATAAGGTTGTTAAAGGTAAATTAGCTCCATTGTTTCAAAAGGCATTAAAGCTACAAGATAAGTTTGGTCCTGAGAATATGTTTATATTAACAGCAAGACCAATGGAAGCTCAAAAAGCTATATTTGATTTTCTAAAAGCTAATGGTTTAAATATACCTATTAAAAATATAACTGGTTTAGGAAACTCTACAGCTGAAGCAAAAGCACTTTGGGTTGCTGGAAAAGTTGGTGAAGGTTATAATGATTTTTATTTTGCAGATGATGCTTTACAAAACGTACAAGCAGTAGATGACGTGTTAAGCCAACTTGGTGTAAAAAGAAAAGTACAACAGGCTAAAGTTAAATTTAGCAAAAGTTTAGGTAAAGATTTAGCTAAAAACCAAAACTACAAAAAGTTTATAAATAGTTTAAAAGGTTCTGTGCTTTACCATGGAGGAACAGCATCGTTGAGTGATAATAAAGCTGTTTGGTTTACGGCTAGTGATTTTAATGGCGCTGAACTATATGCAGAAAGAAGAGATGGCAAGGTTTATAGTATTAATTCAAATAATTTAAACAACGCTATTATAATACCAGATGTTTCAGATTTAATAGGACTTGAAAAAGTTATAAAAAACAAATATAAATCTATAGCAAAAGAAGTTTTTGATGAGTATGGGCGGGTAGATATAAAAAAGGTTTTAGAAACAGACATTGCTAGTGAGGTAATTTCTGATTTCATGGATTATATTAATAACAACTTTGAGCTTCTAGACGGTGTTTATGGCCCAGAAACCTTATACGATAATGATGGTAAAATATCAAAAGGCGTGCCTGTTATAGTTTTAGGCGGTAACGTATCTACTAAGGTTAGTAAGGTTAAACTTTCTAAATCTATACAAACTATTCCCGCTGTGGCTAATATGCTAGACCAGTTCGATGTTAAGTCTAAAGTTCAACAAGCTAGAGTTAAGTTTAGTAAATCAATGGATAAAAACTTCAATGATATATTAGAAAATGTAACTGGTATTGAATCTAAAAAAAGATTTTCAGCTATTAAAGCTAGAAAACGTGGCGAAAGCAAAGGTAAGTTTAGATTTTTTATACCACCATCTCATGAAGATTTTGTAGGGTTGTTATACAACTTTATGGGCAAAGGAAAAGAAGGTAATGCTCATAGAGACTTTTGGGAGAAATCTTTAGTTAGACCTTTAAATAGAGCATATAGAGAACTAAACACAGCTAAACAATCTATTGCTAATGATTAC
>Ga0209337_1002257_pt1 | contig 14142 bp, 14 predicted proteins | sample LinPmetageLP53_FD_184044 | JGI IMG/M metagenome (GOLD analysis project Ga0209337, IMG submission 184044) | Marine viral communities from the Pacific Ocean - LP-53 (SPAdes) (version 2) | ecosystem: Environmental > Aquatic > Marine > Oceanic | place: Pacific Ocean | collected 2010-02-08
GAAAATGCTTGATACTGAAGGTGTCCTACCATATAAAAATTTTATGGAAGAAGATTAAATATTAAATATATTAAATATTAAATAAAAATTGATTTGATAAAATTACATCTATATTTTTTATTAATAACAAGATGTGTTCCAAACCGAATGAAACCGAAAAAAAATATATGAATATGATGGAAAAAATTGAAAATGAAATCCCTTATATTGATATAAAACCATTCAGTCATAATATTATTAATCTTGAATTAAGATTGATGGAAGAATTAGTTGGTGAAGAAAGAGTTGTTGAATTTATTAGAGATAATGAAGATTTGATGGAAAAGGGATGGGGTTGGATTGTAGAAAATTGGGATGAAGAACATAAAAAAGATGGTCTGGTTGGTTGGATTGATAAAAGAATTGAAAAATCTAAAGTTTTAAAATGCGATAAATGTAATAAAATTGTTGGCGAAAGAAAAGAAGAACCCGCCATAGCAATTGGAAATGATATAAAAAATGGGATTTATTGTCTTCCGTGTCGGGGTGGTCTTATCATTTATAAATAATAAATTAGCGTAATCCACGCATCATCTTTGCTAAATTTCTATTAGACATAGTGGGTTGCGGTTCGGGTTGTGGTTCGGGTTCGGGTTCGGGTTCGGGTTCGGGTGATGAGGGCGGTGTAATGGGTTTTTTTATTTGTTTCGGTTTTCTTTCTTTCTTCGGTTTTTGCGGTGTCTCTGCTGGTGCTTGTGGTTGTTCTTTTTCCGCCAGTTTTCTTTTTAATTCATCTATTTCATTTAAAAGGTTAGATTGGTCTTTTGAACTATTTTTTTTCTTTTCAATTGCTTTAAAAATCTTATCTTCTTGTTCTGTTATTTTTTCTTCTTTTTCTATTTTTTTTAAAGTTGCTTTCTTCTGTCTATTCGCCAAACTGGTTGCCCGTCCTTTCGCCAGTTGAAGTTTTAATCTTTCTTTTTGTTCGTCGCTAAGGGGTGCTCGTTTCTTTCTCTGTTTTACGAATTTCTCTGGAATAGCATCGGGCATCTCAGTTATGGTGTCTGTTTCTTCTAATTCTTTTATTTCTTTTTTATTTATGGTCTGTGTCCCCTCAAATATCTCTGCTTGGTCTTTCATTCTATAAATAATAAACAAGATTATATTTCTATATATTTTATATTATCTTTCTAATAACTTTTTGTAATAAAAATAATAATAATCTAATAAATCTATATTTGTAATAAGAAGAATAAGAATAATTAGCGGTAGGGAGAAACGGCATTTAAAGTTTTCAAAAAAAAAAAAAGTTCAAAAAAAAAAAAGTTTAAACAGCAAATCTCCTCATCGCTAATTATTGTAAGACTGGATTAATTAAATAATACAATTAAATATTAATATTAAAATAAAATTGATTTGAAAATAAGATATAATTATTTAATATAACAAGATGAATAACCTTGACTCCCGATGCCCTAATATTGTGAATGTTGAAATCCATTTTAATAATTTTATGGGTGATATTTTTGATGGATGGAAAAACCAACAAGACATCGCAGATAAAATTGACGATTATGAATTTGCCGAAGAAGAATTTTCAGTTGCTTTTCATAACACATTAAATGAATTTTATGGTTATTACCTAAATTCAGTAATTAGAAATCCAAGTGCTATTGAAGACCTAACTACTGAATTATGGGAAAATTTTAATGATGAATTCCAAACAGAAGTAGAAAATAAAAGAATTACAATTTGGTTGGAAGGAGAAAAATAAAATATTAATATATTATATAGATTTACATATATAGTTATGAGTTTATTTATTTTTAATAGAATTATATATTTTTTTATTAAAGGACACCTACCACATTATTCTTTATTAAAGGACACCTACCACAATACCCTTCTACTGTGATAATTAGGTGAGTGTGGGTCATCTTTGGTAAGACCTCCACTACCATTTTTTATACCACCCGAGCGAGATAAATAGTTTGCTCTTCTTTTAGAATCGCCGTGATTTTTAGACGACCAAATCCCAGTTTTATCTTTGAATTGTTCCATATTTGAATCGCCGAAATGAATTGTTTTTTTTTTACCATTTTTAATTACGACAACCATTAGTTTTTTACCAGCACTTGTGCTTTTAGAATAATCATATCTACCCACACGAACCATATATAAGACTGTAATATTTTATTATAAATATTTTTCTTTTTATCCCATTTAAAGAAAAAATAGAAATTATTATTAGATGGGTCGTGAATATTCAAAATCAATTATATATATGCTAAAATGCCGAATCCCGAGATTTAAAAAGGTTTATATAGGTGGAACAATAAATATTAAAAATTCATTACATCAACACACACGCCACGCCAAACACAAAGATAGTTCAAGGTGGAATGCCGAACTATATAACTATATTAGAGAAACTGGGGGAATAATGAACTGGACTATAGAACAATTAATAGAATATCCGTGTGATAGTGTGAAAGAATTAAATAAAGAAGTTTTATATTGGCGAAATAAAAAGAATGAAAGCGATAATATCACATTATTAGACGATGGATTAAAAACAACGGATTTAGCAACCTACCCCGAAAAAAGATTTGAAAAATTAAAACAAAACCCAACTGTTTATCAACCCCAAGTAGAAGAAAAACAATTAAATAACTGGTATAAATTAAATCGGCATAAATTAATGGAACGAGTGCCGTGTGATAAATGCGATTTAAAAATTGCCCGAACTAATATGAAACAACATAAAAAAACTAAAAGATGTTTAAATTTTTTATAATATAAAATTTATAAAAAAATAATATATATTAATTTTATTAATGAGCGGACAATATTCAACCAGCGTAAAAGTTCAATATCTTCAACCAAGAACCCATTTAAATAACACTTTAACAGAATTTAGATTAGACCAAGACACCGCTTATTTCCCCAATCTTCGTTTATCCAATATTGGATTGACCGCAAGTGCCGATAAAAAACATAATGAATTGACTGGTGCTTATGGTTGTATAAAAAATATTAGATTAATGGATGGTTCAGTTGAAATTTCGGCGACCCGCCACGCAAATAGGTGGTTGAGTTTTATGTCCCAGCGAGACCATAACCAAAATAATCTTTGTGTCCATTCCAAACTCTCAAAAGCGAGAGTGGGTTATATGCTTGATGATAATGATAAATGTAATTATGTTTTTACCGATGTGAATGATGTTATTGCTACTACCGATGGTGCTAATGATGTTGATAATAAATTAGCGTTATTGGATTTACGCAAGGTTTTTCCTATCCTCCAAAATTTAACCATTTTAGACACATCATTAATGAAAAATTTAAAAGTTGTTATTGAATGGACTATTGACCCTACTGTAGTGGCGACATTAAAAGATATTGCTGGGGTAAAAATTAAAGAACCCGAACTATTATGCGACCAAGTTATGGCGGAAGGTGCTATTAATAGTCTTCGTAAATCCCAAAAATCTGTAGTATGGGATGAAATAGAACACGACCAATATAATATTCCAGCACTCGCTAATCCCGCTGGTGGAGCGGGTGATAAAGTAGTTCAACCAACATCCGCTGTTGTAAATGGTTTTGATAATAAATATATATCAAGGATGCTTTTGATGAAAGTTCCAGCGGTGAAAACTGATATTTATTCTGGCGATGTTTCACAAGGTTTAGGTAATTTTGCTTCGGTGAATTTATTTAGAGAAAAACTCCAATTAAGAGTAAATGGTGCTAATATTTTTGCTGGTGATGGGATTAGAAGCGATAGTCAAAAGGCGATGTTGATGAGTCAGTCTTGGGGTGATTTAAATATTCTTCCATTTTCCAACCGACAGAATGTGGGTAGTGAAGACCGTGATGCCGTAGTCCAAAACAGTAGTGGTGTTCCACCTTTAAATGCGAATAAAATGGACGAAAGAATAGGACATAGTGATTATATAGGATTTTCGGTTGAAGACAAAATCCGTCAGTTGAATTTCCAACACGAAAGAACTGGTTTAAATAACACACTAACTATTAGACAGAATGAATTAGCATATGATATTCACATTTTTGCCGAATGCCGTAAAGTTCTCCAAATCGGTAATGGCGGTTATAAAATCGCATATATGTAATCGCATTTTTTTTAGTTATATTTTTTTATTTTATTATTCTATTATGAGTAAATCAATTGTAGTAGAGTTGGCGGAACAAGGAAAAAATAGTTATAGGAATAGTGCTGGTGATTATTTAGTTAGACTGCCCGAACCCATAGTGGTTGAAAAGGGAGACACAGTTGCCGTAAAATCAGTTTTTGTTGATAATGTTTCGGCATCGCAAAATGGAACTATTCATATTGACCCCGATGATAATGAAAATCCCAACACTGGTGTAGATTGTTCTATCACATTTGGTTATTATTATCAAGATTGGGGTTCATCATTACAGACAGAAACACAATCTAAAAGTTTTAGTTCATTTATCGCAAATCAATTTAATTCACCCGACGCACCAACCGCTGGTTCGCATCCAACCGCCCCAACCCGAGAAAAAGCAAGTGGAGTTCATTACACTATGAATAGACCTACAGGCGACCAATCAGCAGTTTCTAAAAAATTGGTTTCATTTGATATTTTATGGGACGGGACAACTGTAGGACACCCGAACACCGATGGAGGTGGTCCATGGTTAGTCGCTCAATTAGCATTAGACATAAAAGACATAAGTGGTAATTTTGGAAGTAGAACATTTGGGTTAGGAGTTTTTCCCGACAGAGCAAGAAAATTAGGATTATTTAAAAGTAGCGACCCAAACTCGGTAGATTATAACACGCTTACAATAAATTCCGCCAATTTATCTAAAGGTTTTAGTCTTCCATCACCCGAATATAATCCAACCCAAACCTATCAATCCGCTTTCTTCCATTTATATGATAGTGGCGGTGGGACAGAGGACATTTTGCCTATTCCAATATCTATCCCCGACAGCATAAGCGGAGATTGGTTTAAAGGCATTAAATATTTGGATAATAAAAGAAATCACACAAAAAATCCAAATAACCAGTGGGGCAACACGGGGTTTTCCGTTTCACCCGAAAACCAAGTTTTTCAAACTTATGGTGCGACTGATGTAGTTAATGTTGCCTACACCCAAACAATTAATTTTAATATTCCAGCGGGAGATTTTCAACCACCCGATTTATGTAAATTAATAACAGACACTATAACTGATATAAATTTAAAATCCGCCAACACAACAACATCATTAAATAATGATTACACATTTTCAACCAATCCATTATTAAAAACAGTTCGGCAACTATTTAATGAAGATGACGCTAATAAAACCGACCAACCATTTATATCATCCCCCGCATTTTTTTCCCAAGACGATAATCACACATTCACATTTAACACAGCAAAAGCAAGACCCGACCTTCCCGCCCAAACGAATGCGAACAAACCAGTAGAAGTTTCCACCGCTGGATTTATTAATCCGTTAATTGGTTCAAGTCAGTTCGCTTTATCATTTAATGCCGAACAACAAAAAGTAGAATTACAAGCAATCCATTCACCTTTATATGGAAAAGATGGAGTCCCTCAAGTTCGTTTTTCAAAAGGAGAAGCAACCGCACAAGCAAATTTAAAAGATATTCAATATTTAAATAAAAATACTGGAATTTATATAACATCTATGACCCCAGCAAAATTGTGGTTTAATGGATTAAAACTGCCTAAAACCGTTGAAAGTCAATTATTCCACGCCTACTCTTGGAAAGAAATAGATGCGAATACTGTAGTAAAAGTTTATTATGATAGAATATATGGATATAACGATGGTGTGAATATAACTGGTGAAGAAATCGCTATGGATGGAATAATTGAAAAAAAAAGAACATTAGCAAGTGAAGCGACCTACACAGAAGCAAACGCCGACGCTGGGACAGCATCAGCAACCGTAGATGGAGTCCAAGCATTTGATATTCCACCAATATTTTCAACCCAAACTAATGTAGATGGAGTGGATATTGTTGAAATAAATTCAGCACAGACAAGGGGAATAATGGGGACACAAACCCTAACAGCAAATACGATTGATGTTTTAGATGTGGAAAAAGCGGGTGGATATTTTAAGATAGAAGTGGCGATGCCTAATATTATGCCCGAAGTTCGTGAAAGTCATAATAAAAATAATAAAATTAGTTCAATCATTTCAAGATATAATAGTTTGGGACAATACACATCCAGTTATGGCGAAGGTTCAATCCCATACACATATAATAGCGATTTCCCAACCTATTTAAGTGAATTCAAAATAAGAGTTTTAGAACCTAATGGGGAATTAAGTAGTAAATTAGGGTCTTGTAGTGCTGTCTTTTTAGAAGTCGTAAAACCATTACCTAAATAATTTTTTATATTTTTTTTTTATTTGATTATTTTATTAATGCCGAAACAACATTTAAATAGTCATAGTTTATATCAAACCGAATTGTTGGGAGACCAACACGCAACACTAAAGAAAATAGAAACAAATACTAAAAACATAAATGTAAATGTGGATACTCTTGAAGTAAATACAGACGGATTAGAAGGATTACAAACAATAAATAATACTAAAACTACATCTATAGATACGAGATTGGATTCAGTTATAGGAGCAGTAAATAATATGTCCGCCATAGGTGATGGAAGTAGTCAATTTAAATCAGTTTCGCTTGGTTATGATAGAACAAATGGATTAGCACGGGCAATTTTAGTTGATTCTGGCGGGATAATTCAAACCCACGATAGTGTTGCCGAAGCAAGTCTAACAAGTTTGGAAGGGAAGATTGATACATTAGATGGAGTCCAAGATAATGCCCTAACTAAATTAACTAATGTTGAAACCCTAATTACCCAATTAGATGTAGTGGCGGATGCTTCGTTGGTAAAACATACTAATAACGAAACGCTTTTAACTGCTATATCCGCTGATGGTGATGCCGTCCAAACCCTATTAACCCAATTAGATGTAGTGGCGGACGCAAGTTTGGTGAAACAAACTAATATTGAAACCCTAATTACGACATTAGATGGAGTCCAAGATAATGCCCTAACTAAATTAACGAATGTTGAAACCCTAATTACGACATTAGATGGAGTCCAAGATAATGCCCTAACAAAATTAACTAATGTTGAAACCCTAATTACCCAATTAGATGTAGTGGCGGATGCTTCGTTGGTAAAACATACTAATAATGAAACGCTTTTAACTGCTATATCCGCTGATGGTAATGCCGTCCAAACCCTATTAACCCAATTAGATGTAGTGGCGGACGCAAGTTTGGTGAAACAAACTAATATTGAAACCCTAATTACGACATTAGATGGAGTCCAAGATAATGCCCTAACTAAATTAACGAATGTTGAAACCCTAATTACGACATTAGATGGAGTCCAAGATAATGCCCTAACTAAATTAACGAATGTTGAAACCCTAATAACCCAATTAGATGTAGTGGCGGACGCAAGTTTGGTAAAACTAACTAATAATGAAACTCTTTTAACTGCTATTAGTGCCGATGGTGATGCCGTCCAATCCCTATTATCAACATTAGATGGAGTCCAAGATAATGCCCTAACAAAATTAACTAATCTTGAAACCCTAACAACCCAATTAGATGTAGTGGCGGACGCAAGTTTGGTAAAACAAACTAATATTGAAACCCTAATTACGACATTAGATGGAGTCCAAGATAATGCCCTAACAAAATTAACTGGGATTGATGAAGACACAAACGCTATAAAAGGAAGCGTAGATGGAATAGAAACTCTTATTACAGCAACCAACAGCAAAATTGATACATTTGACGCTGTTTTAGATGCGAGTTTGGTGAAACATACCGCTATAGAAACTCTTATTACGGCATCTAATAGTGATTTAGGTTCAATTGATAGTGCTTTAACTGATATTGATGGTCTTATTGGCGACAATAAAGATTTATTAACCACAATTGATAGTGATACAAATGATATTAAAACCGCCACCGAATTAATAGCGACTGCCGTGGATACTAATAGTTCTAACGCTACTGCTGTGCGTAGTGATGTTTATTTTGAAGGTGTAGCAAGTGAAACTAATAGTGGAAATAAAAATAATAATGTCCAACGAGTGGTTCTTGCGACAGACGACATCCCAATAGCATTAGTAAATACTAATTTAGGAGAAATTGAAACTACAGCAAACGCTATTTTAGCAAAAAATACGGAGATAGAAACCACTGCTGATGCTATTTTAGCAAAAAATACGGAGATGGAAACAAGTTTGAACAGTTTAATATCGGCAAACCACACCGATTTAGTAGCATTAGAAACAACATTAACCGAAATCGCACCAAGAGTGGCAACTGGAACTCTTAGTGCCGCAGCGAATTTAGCAGATGGGGCAGCAACCGCTATTGTAGATACTAATGGATATAGATATATGACTTTTTTTGGAAAAGCAACCAACTCATTTGAATTAACAGTCCAATATAGTTTAACTAATTCTGCCTCAAATATGATTTCTTTATATCTACAAGATATGAGTAGTGAGAGTGTTAATGATGTAGAGACAAATCATAGAGTTTTAGAACACCCAGCAAGATATGTTAGGTTTATTAATTTTAATGGAGACCAAGCAAACTCTTTAACGCTATATTATCAATTATCAAATTAATTTTTTACAAAATAAAATATAATAATAATTATAATGAGTAATCGGTTAGTTATTTTAAATACAGACCCATTAACCGAAGATGGATTGAACGGCATATTTGACGCACAATTTAAAGAAGAAATCATAATTGAAGAAGAGAGCGAAATTGCCCTCCAATCCACCCTAATAAATAGACAAGTTCCATATTTAGAAGTAAGCGAAAATAGAAATGGAATATTATGTAGGATAAATAAAGACGCAGACAGCATCGTAAAAATCCCTAATGGTTCATTTAGCAGAACCACACTACCAACCTTATTAGAAGAATTACAACATAATTTTAATCGTGGTTTTACTCAAGTTGAAGAAGGACGAGCGGGACTTGCTACATCTGTTTCTATTGGAAAAAAAATAAGAATGGATGTAGATAATACTGAAAAAATTAATTGGACTTTAACATCAGTTCCATTATCTACATTTGAAAAAGCAAGTGATTCCATCGGTTCGGCGAATACTTGGACTTTTGCGAAAGATGTTAATGGTGATAGAAGATTGATGTTTGGTGATAATACTGGCGGAGGAGATAATATAGGAGGTAAATTTTTTTCGGGTAGAACTGCCGAAGCGGTGGAGCAAAATTATGCGATGTTGAATTTTAAATTTATAACTGGATGCGGTCAGTTTAGATGTCGCATTAACAAACACGCAGTTGGAAACCCAACAAATACACCTAACGGAATGATGATTGGATTAGTTGAAAATACAGAAGCAAATTTAGAAAAAGCAAGAAATAATAGTTTAACACTAACTGATATGGTTTATGCTATAAGAACAAATAAAGATTATGCTAATTCATTAACAAGTGGAATTCAATTTAGAAGTCCCAATACGGTGGATGAAGCGGGTGGTTTCGCTACATCAACAGTTGTCCCAACTAATAATAATCAAGGACAATCAACCTATAACGACCATTTAATAATTGATATAGTTGGAGGAAAAATAAGATTAATTATTTTTAAAAGAGGTGGAACATTTAATATATTAGATAGTAGTGATTATGATTACGAAGCGAATAAATCATATCTACCAGTTATAAATGTTTTTGGCGACCCCGATACTGGACGGATGGATAAAGTAGGATTACATATAGACCCCGACCATCCCGATGCTGATATAATATTTCATAATACCCCTAATTTAACAAGTATGGATGATGGGATGGGACACGCTGTTTTGAATGCGATAGGTGGCGATGTAGGCACAATTGACCCCTACCCAATAAGAATTGATTTCCCAACATTAGAAGTTGCTAATTTTTTTGGATATAACAATTTGATAAATGGTGGGATTGAAAATGTTAGGAGTCTCACATTATTAAGCGATAAAGCAATAGATATAATTTTAAATACCAATACATATTTAATTGAACTATTAAATTTATCAGTAGATTCTTTTCATTCTGGCGAAAAAGGTAGAAAAAATATATTGTCTGCTATTCCAACACCCGAAGATAATAACAGTCTAATCCGCTATGAACCATCTACATTATTTTATGTTGCTTTGAGAAATAAATTTAAATTGAGTTTAAGAAATCTAAGAGCAAGGGTTATTACCAATCAGTTTGATTCTATTAAAACCCAAGGCATAAGTGAAATTAATCTTTTAATTAAAAAAGCATAATTAGCGGTGAGGAAGGTTGAAGAAATAATATTTTTTATTTTGAGATTCATTTTTTTTTTTTTAATTATTTTTAGGAATATCCCTACTGCTAATTAACTATTTTTATATATAAATAATAAAACTAAAATATAATAATAATATAATGTTTAGAAGACTATTAAAGTGGTTGAGGTGTTGTAAAAATTCAGCAGAGGAACTGATTGAAGAGGTGGAAGACATAGGTGAATATGAAGAGAACTATAAAAACAAAATATATAAATAATAATTAAATAATAAAAAAAAATTGATTTGATTATTAGAATTAAAATTAAGAACATATAAGATGGCGAATATTAGGAATTATTTTCAACCGAAAGCAAAAAGACCGCCGATGCCTACCCGACTACCGCCTAAATATAATAAACCATTAGTAGATTATAGCAGTAGTGAAGAAGAAGAAGAAGAAGAAGACGAACACGCTATAATTGTTAGGAAATTTAAATATAAAGGAACAGTCTATTTAGTAGATGAATTGACTGGGACTGTTTATGATTGTGAAACACAAAAAAAAGTAGGTGATATAGAAAATAGTGGGATGTGGTGGTGGGATGATTGGGAAAAAGATATATACCCACCACCAAGTGAATGGGATGAAGGTGAAATGCCCTCTGTCTATAATTTAGAATTTAAAAAAATTAAAAAAGAAAAAGTTGAGATAAAAAAAAGAATACAAACAAAACCTATTGGATATGAAAAATTACTGGATGGGTTGAAAATAGTAGCAGAACAATTTAAAGTTATGAAGAATGGCGTAAAAGTAGTAGCAAATGTAAATGATTTAATTAATATGATGAAATATACTGGTTCAACTGATACTGCTTTTGAACCACCACCCGATTTAAATTATCATCCACTATGTAATAAACATAATTTTAGTAAGTTTTCAAAAAAAGATAAACCAAACTGTCTATGTTCCCAAGAAGACCTACGCTATTTATTCCTTTTTAAAGTTCCAGTTGAGAACATTAAAACAAAAAAATATATTGATTTTATTCTCGGTTCTAATTGTGTAAGAAATTTATTAGCAGATGAAAATATCCCAAAAGAAGTAAGAGATTTATTAAAATCTACTCATCAAGTTATGGTGGATAGTGAATATTATAAATGTAAAAGATGTGGTGAAAGAAACGGACATATCGGCATCCACGGCAACACAAAAAAGGGAGGTAGAACTGATTATTGTAGTGTGTGTTCCAAAATATTAACTAAAATAAATAATGAAATTAAAAAATGTAAAAAAAAAAAAGAATGGGGAACAGTAAGAACTTGGAGAAAATTAATAAGAGATTTTCAAGATTTAGAAACATTTATTCCGTTCTGTGTGAGGTGATTTAATCCCGACCCCGAAATAAAATTGAATTGAAAAATTTACAATATATTAACTATCATATCACTTGGAAAATGCGTTTTATTCAACAACTGGAAAGACTACTGAAATATCGCATATGGGTGGAGGAGGGTGGGGGGTGGAGGAGTGGGTGTCCCTCGTCCGCTTGTAGCGAAATTACACCATACACCAAAGATGATATAAGAAAAAAGCACGGAATTTGGAACAACCCCACGCACCCCATACCGAAAGAATACTGGGTTGTAAAGGATTATGAGCGATTGTTTGATTTTAATAGATGGTGTGGTTATGTGCGGGGATGGAATAATATTTTTGAAATTGAAGATGATTGTGATTGGAGAGAAATGTTTAAAGAATTTGAATGGTGTAATTTTTATGAAACCGTGGAAAAAGATAGAAAATTGAGTGAATTTAAAACAAATGAGTTTCCACCATTTATGAAAAAAGCAGAATTTAAAAATGTAAGACAATTATTTTATGATATTTATAAAATTCTTTATGAAAAAGATGAAGAAGAAGAAAGAAAATACTTGGAAAAAAAGGAAGCAGACTACCAAAAAAAAATTAAAAGAATAGAAGAAAAAAACAGATATAAATTTGTTCGCAAGATAGAAAATTATTATTTAAATGCTAAATACAATCCCCGCACACCAATTGGCGTTAGATTCGCCAATAAATTATATGATGATAATTTTAATTAAATGTAGGAATCCCGACCCCGAAATAAAATTGATTTGAAAAATTTACAATATATTAACTATCATATCACTTGGAAATGAGTGTTTTTGCGACTGATGATGGGTTCAGCATCCTTAGCGATGAAAGAATGGAGATGATGACGGGACAAAGAAAAGCAGACCATAAAGGCAACTGTATGGAAGACAACGGCAAAAGAATTTTACAGTTTTGGGAAAAAGGTTTTAAAGATTGTGTCTATGTGGCGGGTGTGATTGAGGTGAAAGGGAGGAAGATGATTCAAAATCCACGACCCGCCATCCACCACTTCTTCGTGTGGGACAAAAAAAATGATAGAATTATATCTACAAGCAACGGGAAACACAGCATCCACACTCGGGAATCATATATTACAGCGAACCCGTGGATTTGTTATGCCGAGATGACTTGGGATGATTTACAAAAACTAAAAAAAATGAACCCGACAGCAACCGACCTTGAGTGTGTGATGGGTTGGGGCAGTAAATTTGGGAAGGCGATGGTTGAACCAGCGATTAAGTGGTGTAAAAAAAATGGATTTGATTATAATTATTTGAAATCTAAATAAAATTATATAATAATAATTAAATGATTAGTTATATTTTTGATACAGTTATATTTATTTTTATTTTAGGTTATGTAAATTATAATATATCTTGTGCTTTGAGAAGGTGTAAGAATCCTACCGCAAAACAAAATTGATTTGAAAAAATTACAATAGACTAAATACATTACTCTTGGATAAGACAAAACAAAACAAAACAAAATGGCGAAATCATCATCCACAAATATTTCCACCCGTTCAGTCGCTCGGGGATACAAGCATTATATTACCACCCCAAAAAAATGGAGTGAAATCTCTTACCAAGAATGGTTCAACTACATCGTGTTCGGGGTGGCAATCATCCGTGAGGTGTAAGAATCCCGACCCCAAGAAAAAATTGATTTGGTTTTGAAACCAAGACACCAAACAACTACCTCGTGTAAGAATTCCAAGAAACAAAACAAAACCAACACGATGTCTGCTTTCGCAACCTACATTTTCGCCACACACACACACAACGACACCCTCGCCAAGTGTTTGCTTGAAACAAAAATTCGCATCTGCGACAAAAAAAAATTTAAAATTATGAAAACAATCCCCGACATTCCGTTTGAGTTGATGAATATGATTTTGTGCGAGACCGAGAAGTCTTGGCGAAAAGACCACGAGAAGGAGTTTTTTGAGGTGATGACGCAATTGACCCAAATACGACTTTCTACTTTGGTTGATGTGGCGGAAGGGTTTGCGGACGATGTTGATGATGATGTGGTGATGGAGGAGGACTGGTTGGAGCGTGTTGATGAAGACCGACCCGATGGTGAGTGGTTCTACCGCCCCGTTGATGTGATAAATCATATGAGGATTTGGTTTGAGTCTATGGAGGATAATGGTGAAGCGACCCCGCACTACGATTCTTGGGGAGACTACACTTTCTTGGAATGCCTCGCACCGATGAAGAAGAAAGCGGTGATGAGTCATATTGGTTTGAATAAAAAGTTTGTCTATGGGTTGGAGAAGTTGCTTGAAGACCACCCCGAAGGTGATTCCTACAAAATTAGTGAGATGATTAAAAACTGAATAAAAATTTAAATAAAATTACATATAAATATGAAACTCGCTTCGCTCGTTTGCCGACCCCATCCTAAAACAATAATTTAGGGTC
>Ga0209337_1002258_pt1 | contig 14139 bp, 11 predicted proteins | sample LinPmetageLP53_FD_184044 | JGI IMG/M metagenome (GOLD analysis project Ga0209337, IMG submission 184044) | Marine viral communities from the Pacific Ocean - LP-53 (SPAdes) (version 2) | ecosystem: Environmental > Aquatic > Marine > Oceanic | place: Pacific Ocean | collected 2010-02-08
ATATCCCATAATTTTATTTTTTACAATTTGACTCAACTGTTGCGTCCCAAGTTTCAGTTAACCCATCCGCATTAGCGTGACATACGTTAATATATAATTGACCATTACAACCACAAACATAATCTACTTCCATAGTACATACGCGGTCTTTGTATGGTGTTATTTTATTTTCATCTATACAACCCGTTGGTATAATAAAATCCTCTTCACAACTTACTAAAAGAAAAATTGTTAGAAAGACATAAAAAGAAACAAGTGATATTTGTAATATTCTTCTCAATTGTTTTTCTTTTTACCACCACCACCAGATGTAACTGGATTACTAGCTACAGGGTTACCTGAAGAACCACTAGTATTAGAACCACTTGAAATACCTGATGAGCTTGATTGTATTGATGGGCTTATATTATTATACTGTATTTTAAAACCAGAACTTTGTACTCCGTAATTATGGTTATAGTTTCTACGGTAATCATAATATCTATCATACCAATTGTTTCTATATCTATTATAATACATATCATATGGATTATAAAAATCATAACCTATAACATTATATAAACGTTGAGGTTGAATATCGTTTATAGGTATTTTTATAGTATCACCTTGATTAGTCAAAGCGAACACGTGTGTTACCACAGGTTTATTTTTATCAAAATGTTCCCTGTATTTATAAAGAGAACTACTACAACCCGTTGTAAATATAATTATTGTACAAATTAATAGCAACGCTAATAGTATCTCTGTAATATTTTCTTTAATTTTTTCTCTCATGAAATTCTTTTAGTATTTTAAATAACTTTATAAAACGTTTTACCGTTTTCTCTATAGGCTTTTAAACACCTATTTCTATTGTGTTTGTCGTTCACATAGCTTACATGCACCCAGTCAGGATTTTCATCATCACCAAATTCATATATTAATTGATCATAATTTAAATTGTCTTTAATCCAATGAAACATTTGCATATTTGTTTTATAACCATGTATATCGTCAAGATCAATTGCACAACCACTACAGTGTTGTGACTTAGAACTACCACCTATTACCTTATTAAGTTCTGGCGACCTAAAAAATGAATTTATTTTTATTGGTCCACCAACATAAATACGTAGTGGTTCAAAAATTTTTTTTGCAATAACCTGCATATTAACTAAACTATCTTTGTCTGGAACGTTATTAATATCAAGTCTTGTAGCGGTGTTGCTATACACACCCTCCTTAAAACTTATGTGTTCGCTTATCATCATTGTTAAAATTTATCATCAACAAGGTTGTTGATTTCTTCTTGTATATCATCGATTGAATCCTCTAATTTCATCATTAACGTTGGTAAAAATCTTTTAACTTCTTTACCATTATTGTATAATACTAAAGTGGGTACAGCCATAACTTTATGTGTTACCATTAAAGTTGGATCTAAACTCATATCGACCCTATATTTTTTGCAATCATACAGCTTTTTAAGATTAACTTGGTTGGATTTGTTAAACTCTGCCCAGAATTCAACAATAACAATACCCTGAGATGTTTTCTTTTTAAAATCATCCTCATGTATGAAGTCTTGAGACAAAGCCTTAGAAGTCATTAAAATCATTATACCCAACAAAACAAAAGTTAATTTTAAAAGAATATGATTAGGTAATTTTTTCATCTATCTCTTTTTTTTGCTAACTCTATTTTAATTTCTTGTATATCATCTTCCATTTCTTCCACCTTTTCCACTAACTGATCTAGTGTCATTCTACTCATTTGATCTTTCATATTAAACTCTACACGAGTAGGTGGATACGTATTTATAGCTTGCATGTCTCCAGCGTCTATAGTATATTGTCCTGATCCTATTTTAGGTAATAGTTTTGCTTCTTCTATGTCCGATTGTATTTGAAAATAAAACATAGTCATAGATACGATTGCCGCAACAACCATACCAATTGTTTTTAAGTTGACATTAAAATCAGGTTTTCCATCACCATCATAGTCTACACCCACATTAGTTTCCTCTCCTATTGTTTTCATTTAAAATTTATATTTAAACCAACCTTTGCATTATAAATATCTTTGTCCCATAGTTTTGAATATTCTCCTTCAAGGAAAAATCCAAAAACCTTTTTAACTTTCCACCCTAGTACTAAACCAGCTTGGTAATCCACCCATTGTTTTTTACCATCATTTTGGTTTTGATAAAATAAACCATAACCAAAATCAGTATCTCCTTTTATTTGTTTATGCCAAGGCATTACGCTAACGTAGTTGTGCAGCCAAAAATTATCATTATAATGATAAAAATCATAACCGACAACTGCAGAGACATAAGCCATACGACCAATTTCTCTGTATTTTTCCTGATTATACTCATTCACTAATTGTTTATAAATATGTTTCCTAAAATCTAAATCACTGTCTGCTATTCTAACACCTAAAGAATCTGCCCACCACCAATCATACTCTTTATTGTCATCAAATTCAACCCCGTAATAATGATCTGTATATCCTTTATCATATGCTAAATTCCACCAATTTATGGAATCTGGAGCCAAAAACTCTTCTATTGGATTATAACCAAATACCTTATCAGAGGTTCTATATATACCACCTAGTGATATATTAAATTTATTACCAATTGGTAATCGTAATCTTATATCTAATGCTTGATAATTAAAATCAATTGCGCCTTCTTCCCTTGATTCACCTTTTATAATATACCAAGGTCCTAAGTAACGTATAAAAAATCTTTTATTATTAAACTCATGCCCCATTCTCCTGACCCAATCATAGTTAGCTAACCATTCCCAGTTTTCAACACTACCAATACCTGCGGACAATGTTATATTTTTTTCAGATCCATCATAGAATGTATTTGCTCTATTCTCATAATCAAATCTAGCAAGTTTTCTCCAACCTATAGAATATCTGTAATCAAATTCTGGTTCAATTGTTATATCTTTAACATCACCAGCTTGTGTTACAAAGAATTCTCTAAAATCCTCTTTCAATGGTATACCTATACTACCTGATGTATATATAGTAGAGTGCCTAAATATTTTTTTAAAAAATTGAGCATCAGCATTTAAGCTAATAAACAAAAAAAATAATGTTAGTAATTGTTTCATGAATTTATGCTTTTTATAAAGTCCCAAATATGTTTTCCGATTAAACTAAATACACCAACACCTAACGCGTTTCTCCACGTTATAGTATCTTTTCTAAAATTTGAATTATCTTTTATTTCTGTCCATATACCTTCTTTAGGATCAAAGATATTGTTTTTAAGAAACCTTAGGTCTTCTTTTACTTCTTGATGAGCAATGTGATTCTCCTCTTTCATAGTTTTTATTTCTTCGAAGGTTTGATCAATTTGATACTCTAGTATACCTAATAGTTCTTTTGTTGTTTTTTGGGCCATAGTTTATTATTACTTATTTTTTAGCTAAATTAAGCTTTTTGATCTTTGCTTTAAACTTTTTTTCTCTAGCTTTTTTCTGCTTTAATTCTCTTTTTACCTTATCAACCTCTCTATCTGGTATATTTAAGTCCCACGCATTCCAACCCATTAATGAAGCCATACGTTGCCAAGCTTGGTTTCTTTTGTCTAAAGCGTTCCTTACATTATCAATATTTGCTAAAACTCTATCAAGCGGAACGTTTGTTGTTCCAGAAATAACACTAGCTACAGCATCATACCCCGGGTTATCAATATCAAATCCCATTTCCTTAACTTCATCTCTATTGAATTTATACGTTTGCGTTGCGCTATATATTTTTCTTGCTTTACTACCAATTGGTGGGGATATATTTAATCCTTGCATCATTGTGTATGCGTGATCTGCTCTGTATCCTTTTTTCTCTTGTTCTAAAAATTTTAGTACCATATTTTTTACAGTTGCAACTACAGCTCCACCAACACCTAAACCTCTTAAAACAGAATCAGCCATACCATTAGCTATTCTAATTGCTTTCTTTTCTAAAGCTGGATTCTCAACCATCTCTTCATCATCATCACCACCAAATGCTATAGCGAATAATGCGGATTGCATGGCATTAAATACTAAATTCTGTACAGCACCATAGTATATTATTTTTGATATATGTGTTTTTGCATCACCTCTTCCATTTGCTAGATCTTGAAATGATTTTTTCATTAAACGAGCGTATTGCATAGGTGTATTTTGAAATGCTTGAACTAATCTACCAAGTGGTCCAGCTTGTTGTTGAGAGATCATATCTGGTCTCGCTGACTGTTGTGTTGATTCTGATACCTCTTGAAAATCAATAAATGCTTTATTTTCAGCTTCAGCTTTTGTAAATCCTTTTTTGAGATATGTATTAACCCTGTTTCTATACATACTAGCTCCACCCATAGAAATAGCAAAACTATCCGCCATTTGTGTAGGTAAAAATCCTTTTTGTAACAACCAAGCTAAAGCAGATGATACTGGGTTATTACTATTAGCAACTCTTTCTGCTATTTCATTAGCATTAATATCTGTCTGTAAACCCGATCTTCTTTGTTTTAAAGTAGGATGGTTGAATATCATTGAAAAATCTTTCCAGAACTGTGGTTGATTAGCAAAGGCTTTACCAGCTGCTAAAATATTATTATCACTCCAGTTTACAAAGTTAGTTATTGATAATGTTTGTAATATAGCAGATCTTACATTAAAGAACATAATAGCACCAACTGAGTTATTAACCCAGTTCGACCAAGTATTTACTAATCTATTTTGACCTTGTTGTCTATTAGTACCGTACCGCATTCTATATAATATATCTCGCATAGCCTCAACATACTTGCTACCGTATTGAGCTTCTAATTTATTTAAATTTTTCTCTGTAAATATTTTTTTAGCATTTTGTAAAAATTCTTGTAAAAACTGAGCTCTACCCACCTTATTTGTCACCGCTAACATATCTGTATCAATGTTTCCAATAAGCCAACTATCATCTGGTTTTATGTAACCTTCTTTTAATTTCGTTATTAAACTAACTTTATCAGCAAATGCTTTCATATCAGGATTACTCTCAACATACTTTACCAAAGCGGCTTGATCTGTTTTTGACAAACCAGGTATTTCAATATTGTTTTTAGCCCAAAGATAAACTCTCATAGCATGAGCGTTGTTGTATCCTTTAACTGGTGAATCTTTTCTTAGTGCTTTTCTAACTTCTGGGTACGTTTTCTTTAATTGTGCAAACTCATTTGCTATAATTTGCTTAGCTGCGTTTAAATCTTTTATACCTCTAGCAAAAGGTCTTATTAAAGTGTCTTGAAAAAATTTCCATTGACTCTCTCCTTTTTTACCTTTACCTAATAACCCATATAGTAATCCAGAAAAATCTTCAGCAGAAGGTGGTATAAAGAAATCTTTGAACCAATTACCTTTTTTTGCACCTTTTAATTTAGCTTTAGCTAAACTAACGTTAGCATCTTTACTTAAACCGGTATTTTCTTGTATAATTTTATTAAATTCCGTATCCATGCTTTTGCTAAATTTGATGCGAGCTTGTTGTACATCTCTTTTTACATCAACTACATCTAATACTTGTTGAACAGCTTTTACATTAGCATAAGCATCATCACCAAAGAAAAAGTTATTATATCCATCTGCTACTTTATCTATAACAAAATTAGATTTAGCATTTGGTGTACCATTTTCTAAACCAGTTATGTTTTCTATTTTAATATCTAAACCAATACTTTTTAGAAATGATTGTATTGCAACGTCTGATGATTGTGGTCTCGCTGTTAATATAAATATATTTTCATTACCAAACTTTCCTTTTATTTTTTGTGCTAAATCAAAAAATGGTCCTTTAGTTGCTCCTTTAACTTTTTCAAATTGCTTAAAATCAAATTCAGCACCATCTAATTCTAACTGTTCTGCTTTCTCTGCAAATTCCTTAGCGGTTAATTTACCTTTTTTACCATCAGGCATTGTGTATAAAACATTTTCTTTTGTGTTAGCTAGTGTTTGGTCAAAATCAAATATGGATATACCTTTTTCTTCAGCATCTGGATTTCTAGCAACCTCAAGTGCTTTATCAATTTTTCTGAATCTATCCAACTGTTCTTTGTTACTCATGTTCTCATTAACGGATTTAGAGTAACTTATATTTACTTTCTTAGCACCTTTTCTACCTAAATCCCCCTTAATATAACTATCTATTTCAGCTTGAGGATCAGCAACGGTTTCTTGTTTACTTGCAATTCTATTTATAATTTCAGCTTGTTTTTCTATTACATCAGGATTATTATGATATTTGCTATCAACCTTTACATTATATTTTCCAGCATAACCAGTTGTATTAGGATTTATATGATGGTACTTATTAAAGTATCTAATATCAGGTGAAGGAACTTTACTAAAATCACCATTTTTCATTGCTTTATCTAAAGCTTCTTTTACAAGCGGGTGTTCTTGGTTTTTAGCATCCCAACCAGCATCTTTGGCTTTTTGACTTTTGTCAACTATATTTGCGGTTTTTTGAGTTAATGCTATTTGATAATAATTATCAACAAGCCAGTCTAAATAATTATTAAATACTTTATCTGATTTGCCCATAGCTTCTAATGTTCTCACTGCTGCTCTACCAGCTTGAAAAACATGTTCTTCTATCATTTTTCCATTCTTTGGGTTTGCTTCTACATCCAATAAAGAAGCAAAATCTCTATTAAAGTTAGCATTTGCATTTGGGTTATATAATAACTCTCTTACTTGACTTGGGTATTTCTTATATAAATCTCTTAGTCTTGTGAGTATTTCTTTAACGCCTTTTTTATGAATTTCTAAATTAGCTATGTTTTTATTTAAACCACCTCTATTTTTCGCCCTAATAGCCTCTCGCTTGTTTGTTACATCTGGATTTCCCTTGTAAGTAGTTTCTGATGCTTTAGCTATTACAACTTCTACATCAGCAACGTTTCCAGCTTCCAATTGATTGTAAGTATCTTCTTTTTTATTTGGATCATTAGCATTTCTATCTGCGTCATTTCTTGTCTTTCCAAAATTACCAATAAATCTAAAACCACGATCTAATGCTCTAAGTGCATCATTGCCAGCGGCCGCAAGATTACTAGAACGTATTATTAACTTATATGGTAAAACTTCAGCAAGCTTGGTTGTTAGAAAATCCACCATTTTTGTAGTTCCATCTTTATTTATTGGTAATCTTTCTGCTATATTATCCAATGCTTTAGTTGCCTGCGTATCACTGTATAATATTCTGCTTTTACCATCATCTATTTTTTGTATTGCTTCTTTTTGTAATTGCGGATCAAGATTCTTTTTAATAGCTTGATTAGTCATTGCTTTACCAGTTTCATTCATCATTGCTTTGATCATACCAGATATTTGAGTTTGGTTTTTAACTTTCATAACCTCACCTTTAACAATACCAAAAGCTTTTAAAAATTCAGCTTGATTAAATGGTTGTTTAATTCTTACTTCAGAACCTTGTGCACTTCTACCTAAAGCAGATTCTTTTCTAACGCCTGTTGTTTTATAGAAATTATCTAGTAATAACTTTCTTATACCAGTGGATTTACCTTGTTCATTTAAACTTTCTGGTAACATGTTATATAATAATTCAGCATTTTTTCTTATGAATGTTCTCGCTGCTATAACATCTTCTTTTTTTAATGATTTTTTAGGATTAACATATTGATCTGGATTAACACCAAATAATTCAGCTGTTAACGCTGGTGTTATATCTTTTACTGATTTATAACTATCAGGCATTTTAAAGTTTTTATCTTTCATTAATTTTGTAATAGCTTTGAGAATTTTTTCAAATTGAAATTCTTTAGATAAAACTTTTTTACTCACTTTGTCTATTTTTTTCTTTGGTTTTTTATCTGCTATAGTTTCTTCTTTTACAGCCACATCTTTAACATCCGCTATATCAACTTCAAATTCAGTTTTTAATACTCTATTTGCAGCTTCAATTGCCCTTGCTTTTAAATATTTATTTATATAAGCAGCTAATGGCACGCCTTTTTCTGGTTTATATTCTCTTACTAAATCATAAATACCTCTTTTACCCGTGTTAATTTCATCAGTTAACATTTGTCTATCAAAACCAGGTACATTTTGATATTTATTTACAATATTATTAACCATCGGTGTATATTCGTTTAGTATATCCATTATACCATCAGAACCTTGTTGTTCATATATTTTTTGAACACTATCAGAAGCTGTGTTAGATAATTTAACATCACCTTTTGTTACTTGTGGTTGTTTAGCTAAATCTTTAATTGCTTGTCTAACTACACCTTGGTCAATGTCTTTATTATAATCTTTCATAAAATTATAAACATCTTTACCAGTTTCGAATTTTATATTGTCATATCCTTCTGTTTTAAATGTAGGAATAAAACTATCACCTAAATTTTTCCACCACTGAGCATCAGTAGGAGTATATTTTATATCACCCTTGTTTACAGCATCGTGAAATACATTTAGATATTCTTCAGCATACTCATCGTATTTTTTTTCGGTACCATCTTTATTGTATCTATAACTTGCGTCTATTCTTTTTTGTACAACATTATTTTCTTTAGTTGATAATTGTTCTCTAAAACCATCTATTAATTTTTTACCATCAGGTGTTAATTTACCATTAACATCGTTTAGTTTGGATTTTGTTATATCATGTAACAACTCATGAGAACCTACAGTTACAGCATTCGTATTAATTGCTGCTGCTTTATTAATATGTAAAACTCCACCAACATAAAATCCATCCACACCAGTTACATCCATAGATTTTTTTGGATCACCACCAGTTATTTCATCATGTATTTGTTGGAAATTTTTAGGATCAGTGTGTACTTTTACATTTTTAGCACCTTTTGTTTTTCTAGCCGTAGCTATATTTTCTTGAAGTCTTCTTTTAGTAGCATTGTTAAACAAATTACTGTTTCTTTGTTTAACTTTTTTAATATTATCTTCTAATATTTTTCTAGCATTACCATCTTTTTCTCTTTTTAAAGATTTTGTAAGTTTTTGCATTTGATCAAGGTTATTACCCATTTCTATTAATTCTGTTTGCCCTTGTTTTGATTTTAATAAATTATCAAAATTATTTTCTATTTTACGTCTTTCTTCTTTAATTTCGTTACCTTTTTCCTTTATTTGCTTTTTGATAATATCTTTAGCTTCTGGTGTTGTTGCTTTTTCTTTTTGGAGTTGTAATTCATTAGCTTCTTTAACCTTGTCGTTAATTGATTTGAGATTGTGCGTTGGCATCACCACATTCATAGCTCTATTTTTCAAACCTCTATTTGATTGAAATCCAGTTGTTACCGTTTTCATTTTACCACCTGTAAAACCACCAATGATACCTTCATCCATTTTTTCTCTTGCTTTTTCAAGAAAATTAAATTCCTGCCCCTCTAATCTACTTAATGTTACATGATCAATATAATCAGATACCATTGCCTGTGTCCATTCTTCAGCACCTTCACCTAAGTAACCATTTACAACAATATCTTTAACTTTATTAGTCCATGGTTTTAATGCGTTAGCAACCGCTGCTTTACCAGCTGCTGGTGGAAAAATACCACTACCAAATAAAAGTTTTTGTGTTATTAAACCACCAATTACTTCAGTTCCAGCTGTTGCAGCCGAATTAAACATAAGTGTTTCTATTGCTTCATCAGGATTTTCATCAAATTCATCTGTAAATTTTGTACCATACATACCAACTCCCATTGCAGCTAAACCAACAGGACCAGCATATGCTGCGGCTAAAGATGGTGCTGAGGATATTGCGCCATTTAATGATCTTTGACCTGCTTGTAAAAATCTACCATTCATAAGATCACTAGCAATATCAGTAGGATTTCCATCTTCATCAAGAAATGTTGTCATTTTACTTTGATTTTCTTCCATGGCTTCGTCGATCATAAAAACTGGTGGTGCTGCTCCTCCAAATCCGCCCACGTTGGGTATTGATGACATATAATCAATTAACATCTTTTGTTCAACGTCAGCTTCTACTTTCAATTTTTCTTCTGTTGTTAATCCATGTTCAAAAATATTAATTTGCTTATGATCTAAAATTCCATCTCTATCCTCATCTTGATCTGGCATTCCTCCAAGAGCTTCATGAAGGTATTTTTTTTGCATATTTTTTAACATGCTACCCACACCGTTTTTTTTCACAGACTCATAACCCATTCCAATATGCATCAATCCTGCTTTTTTTGCACTTGATCTCCAATCAGCAACTTGTAAAGCCGCGGTAACAACACTCTCATCTAGATCAAATTTATCTTCTGGATCCAAACCAAATAAACTTGATTTATTTTCAATTTCCTTCATTGCATTATCAACACTTTTAACTGCTTCTGGATTGTTTAATGCTTGATCTGTTTGGGCTGCAACTATTTGTTTATTATCCTCTCTAAGTTTATTAGCCGCTGTTATATCTTCATCTTCTTTAAAAACATTTCTTAATCCTAAGAAACCCTCTCCACCAAAAAATCCTTTTTCTTCTTCTTTTGCTTCTTCTCCATCAATTTTTTCAAGACGCGTTTGTTTAAGATTTGCTGCCGTTTTTACTTCTTCTTTTTTATCTCCTTTGTCTTCTAACGTTTTTGGTTTATATAGATCATATTTCAAACTTTGGTTTCGCGCATCAATAGCACTACTAACATAGCTTTTTGCTTTATCAAACCAGCTAGGTGCTTCGTCTTCAGATTTTTCGTTTGTATTTAATGGGGGATTTGGTGCGGTTTGCACCTCTGGATTCTTAATTAACTCTTCTTCTTGTATTTTTGTTCCGTTCGGCATAACATTTTTTTATTTTATTGTTGTGGTTGATCAGGCGTTGCGTTTTCGGGTTGTTGCTCAGTTGTTGTAGGTTGTTTTTGAGCATATCTTTGCATGCCAGAATCTATTGATGGTTGTATTTTAACCTCTTTATCAAACTGTACTAAAGCTGGTGCAACCATATCTCTAAATTGAATCCCTGTGCCTCCTCGTATAATAGAAGTAAGCATAGCCACATCTATTTTATTAGCTTCAGCCCACTGTGGAAATTGTGGATCGTCGTATATTGTTGATAATGCATATTCTTTTGGTCTTTGTGGATCAATATTACCTTCACCATCTGAACTATCTATACGTTGTAGTAATAACTTATGATCAACTTGATTCATATTTACTGACTCCATACCAGATTTAGCTATTGTATCTTCAATTTGAAATGCTTGTTTCATTAATAAATTTCTTTCTTTATTAGCTGGTAACATCATTGTATTTTGTTTTCCAGTTATTTCATTTAGTGATATGTACTCTTCATTATTTGTAATAACACCTGGTTTATCGTCTATTATCTGATAACCTAAATGATTATCACCGTAAATATCAGACAACATACTTATATCTTCAGGGTTATTTGCTTTAGAAAAACTAAAAAGGTTCTGAAAAAACTCTTGTTTACCTCTTTGGTAATTTGTAAAATCATTTTTCCAACTAACCATCCTCTCTTTTGTTCTTGCTATTTCTTTTTTAATCTTTGTATAACGTGGATCTTTTGCTTCGGTTTCCTTTAATGCATCCATTAAATTCATAACCTCAATTTTTAATTCCATTCCAGCTTCTTGTACAGCATCCGTAGCACCTTTTGGCATTTCTGATAATTGCTGTATGTTTATATTTTCATTTTCTATTTTCTGAGATAACATACTTTGTTTAGCGTCCGCCATATCTTGCATGTTACCATAATTTTCTGTATTACCTACCATTGTTATTTATTTACTAACCAATTAAACTTTTGAAAAATCCACCTGCTTTCTTTATGTTACTATCACCTGCGTTTTCAACAGTGTCTTGAAACATTGCACCATTTGCTCCAGCACCAGATGCATTACTTGCTGCCATAGCCGTTGCACCTGCTCCAGCACCCATAACTCCACCAATACCACTGACTATTGATGATGTAGCATCTTGCCTTGCTTGATCAGCTGCGTCAAGTCTTTCACCAGACATGCTTAGCATTTCAGAAACTTTGTCTGATTCTAAACCTCTTGCTGCTCCTGCGCCTGCAATTTGTTGTTGTTGTATACTAGCCGCTTGTTGTGCTGTAGCCATTTGATTTCTCTGTTCTTGTTGTGCTATACTAGATGAAGCTTGCTGCATATTCTGTGATTGTTGACCAGCCATTGCTTGTGCTAAAGCCGCTATACCACTACCACCAGCCGCACCGCTTAATGCACCCATTGTATTAGCTATTCCTTGTTGTTGATTTTGTGCTGCAAAATCCGCTGCTTGTGTATTTACAGTTAAATCCTCCATTGTATTCTGCATATTTGCAGATAAGTTTGATGTGTCAAGATTTTGAAACTGTGATTTTGCTATATCATATTCCTTTTGTGCCTCTCTTTGTTCTCTTCTTCTTTTTCCACCACCTATGATACCGCTAGCGATACCTGTTAGGCCCTTAATTGCTCCCCCTGCTAATTTTGCTACTTGTCCAGCAGCTGCTAATGGTATCATATTATTTTTGTTTAATTTTTATACATATATAATTACACGTTATTTGCTACTTTCAAATATTTCAGATCCTACTGCGTGTATTTCAACAGAACTTGTACTATTGTTTTTCATTTCTACTTCAGCGTAATATCCTTTCAATGTGGATAAATTAGCTTTATTATCTTTGCTAAATAATATAAAATCATTTGCCGTAGGTCGTGTGTCACCTGTTGCTATATTACAACTAACAGTGAAGCTTGTAACAGCGGTTACAGTTCCAACCTCCACCAAAGCACCAGCTTCACCGTATGATCCTAATGTAGTTTTATATATCATATCACCAATTTGTACTGATGTATTGATTTCTTTTGCAAATGTCATTGTTATTACTGCCATATATTTTTATTTTAAGGTGTGCTTGATAATGCTACAGCAAATGTTATACTGTATCCTGTTGCTATATCAGAAGCACTAGCTGCTCCACCGCTATTATTATCTATTGGTATTGAGTAACTAAACGAACCAGTTTGATTACTACTACCCATACCTGAGAAAGTAGGATTAGTATCTCCAGCGTACGTACCCATTTGTGTATCCGCACTAACTGATATTGTACAATCACTTGATAAGTTACCACTCCAGTTACCTGTTAATGTACCAGATCCAGTTATTGTTGTGCCATCTGACGTACCTTGAGCTATCATATGTCTACTTATATTAGCTGCTGTAAGATTTGCTCCAGCAACACCAACTAACGCTGTTGAAGAACTACCACCACCACTACCAGACGATGCTGTTACAAAATTATCTACAGTTAAAACAGATGTTAAATTTGATGATCCATATTTTTCTACTTCCACATCAGCGGTTATTTTATAAACATAAACTTTAGCCGCATCACTATCTTTACTTCCCCTAAACACATAAGAATGCCCTGATAAAGTTCCACTTGGAACTATATTTAAAACAACTGATGTTCCACTTATTGATCTTACAACTGTGTTTACTGCTATGTTAGTTCCACTAAGCGTCATACCTGGAACTATGTTTGTATTAGCTGCTGATAATGTTACTGTTGTTGATCCATTATCACCACTTACTGTTTGTGCGGTAACATCCGCAACTGTTGCTCCAGTTATATTGAATACATCCCAACTCCAACCATCAGCTACCGAAAATGCTAACTCTTCACCAGAAGGTATAACCTGTGCTGATGATAAAACTAAAGCAGTACCACTTATTGATACTACTGTTACTGAAGTTTCTGTTCCTTTTATTGAAATACTATCACTAGTAACAATCATACCAGCTACTATTGCTGTGTTTGGACTTGATAATGTTACTGCTGTTGAATTATTTACAGTTGATGCTGTTGTTACCTCAACTTCACTATACGTAAAATCACTTTCAGTTGGACCAACAGAGTTAATTGTTAAGTAATCTGTATCAGCCTCATCGCCAGTCTCGTCATCTCTTTTTATATAAAATTCTAATGAAAAACTACGTTGTGATGAATATTCAGGTGGTTCACTTGAAGCAAAGTAAGAACTACTTGTTGTGGCTGCTATACCATTACTTGGATATATAGATGTTGATCCCGTGTTGGCATTTATAGTTAGCGTAATATCAGCATATTGATTTAATATAATAGGAT
>Ga0209337_1002259_pt1 | contig 14137 bp, 19 predicted proteins | sample LinPmetageLP53_FD_184044 | JGI IMG/M metagenome (GOLD analysis project Ga0209337, IMG submission 184044) | Marine viral communities from the Pacific Ocean - LP-53 (SPAdes) (version 2) | ecosystem: Environmental > Aquatic > Marine > Oceanic | place: Pacific Ocean | collected 2010-02-08
CACTCAATGCCTAAAGGTGAGTTGGCTATAACTGAGTTAATTACTCGCAAGCTACCAAGTGTCGCATGGGTTGAGCAGGTCAGTGGCTTTATCGGCACCCCACACCCGGGGAGCAGGATGTTTAACTTCGGAGCAAACTACGGGTGCATCCTTGGGGCCATCCACGCTCTCGAGTTTCTCAGCGGCAAGGGCTGCGAGGTGAACCTCGTGAGGCCACAGAAGTGGCAGAAATGGCTGGACATGGGAAACAGATCATCAGCCAACGTGGACAAGCCGGAGTGGAAGCGGATGCTGAAGCGTGAGGCTAAGATTAGGTACCCCGAACTGAAGATCACAGACAAGACGGCAGACGCCCTGCTGATATTAGATTATGGGTTAAGTAAACAGAAATAAATAATAAACAATACAATGAAGACAAAGAAAATAAACACACCTCAAGGATTCGCCCCGCTCATGGCTGGGCCTGCTTGGGAGAGAGTAGCCGAGGCAATTGCTGAGCACTTCGGTAAGACACTTGAGCTGGTTAGGTCTCAAGGGAGGCAGGCTGAGCTCATCACGCCGAGGTTTTTAACCTACTACATCCTGCATAAATACTATGGGCTGAGTTCCAAGACTGTGGGTAGATTATTGAACCGAGATCACGGCGCTGTGCTCAGCGGATGCAAGCAGTTTAACAACTGGATGGAAACTACTAGGTATGCGAAGCCGCTGCTAACAAAGTGCATCCAAGTGGTCGAAGAGGTATCAGAACAAGATGGGTTTATGGTGGGAATTAAAGTGGAACAACCAAAGCAACAAGGTGTGAACAAGGTCGAGGGTGCTAAGGGTAAGAAAACACCTAAACCCTCAGTAAAAGCGGAAAAACCCTCCGAGTTGTTCCCAGCTTATAGTCAAAACACCGAAAATGACCCCTCTCTCTATAAATATATATATAAGAATAGTAAGGGGGTTACTAAGGGGGAAGCTGTCGAATACACACTTCCACTTCGGCTCGACAACCCAGATTTCTTTGAAGTTTGGAATGAGTGGCTGAAGCACCGAGGTGACATCAAGAAGCCTCTGACCCAGAACATGGTGAAGGCTCAGTTGAAGATGATGGCAAGGGAAGGTGCTGCGGTCTCAATCGAGACTATGCAGCTAAGCATGGAGCAGGGTTGGGTAGGATTATTCCCAGACAAGATCACAGGAAAGAGCAATGCACGTATCAAAAACAATAAAAACATTAATGCCGGTTATAACAAAGGAGACGGCTCAGCCTATGAAGACAAAGCTAGATCAAGAAGCACTGAGGAAGTGGGCGAAGCATTTTCACTTTGACCCCTGTAAAGATCCGTCGCTGATGAAGCTACTCAGAGCAGGTGCCGAGTTCGCGTCAGACCTCTGCTATAAATACGAGTCCCCAAGATGGCTCACCTTAGTTGGCAAGAGCGGCACGGGTAAGACTCACATGGCCCGAGGCATCTGGAAGACATGGAGCCGCAAGGCAATGTGGTACGAACACAACGGGTGCAACCTAGTTCGAGAGGGTCAGTATCACCGCTACGCGAAGATGGTGAATGACATGAGGGCAGGAGGCTACGGCATATTCCAGAGCTGTGCGGACTGCGACTTCCTCACACTCGACGATGTGGGCACCGAGTACGCCTCTGAGTTTAGCCAGAGGCAGCTCACAGGGATGCTCGATCAACGGGAACGCAAGTGGACGGTGCTAACCAGCAACCTCACGCTTGATGACATTGCCAAGATCGATACTCGGATCGTTGACCGCATGATGCGGGGCAACAACGAGGTCATCGAGGTGGACACACTCAGTTATTCACTCAGAAATTAAGTATATTCATGGACAGAACATACGATTACCACAAGGTACCAACGGGAATACGGATCACTCACACACTGTGGGTAGTGTTCGCATTCGGAACTATAATCTCGCTACTCATTTTCGGGTGGCAGTAAAACAAGGACAGAAAATGAACAGAACATTCAAGGCAACGGTCACCCTCGGCAAGAGTCAACTCGCTAAGTTGATTTGTTGGGCGGTGAAGAATAACTGCTCGGGAGGATTAACCTTCGGGGCTAACCTAGATGATGACACAGCTCGAATGGAAGTGTCAGTGGAAGAGGCACGGGCAGCAATAGCCGCAACGGCTGACCTACCCCGCAAGAGGAAGTCACCCAAGCGGATCAAGTCATCCGCAAGGCCACTGGTGAGGAAGCTATCGGGAGCGATTGACGTTGAAGAGTCACTTCTGTCACTGGGGCTCAGTCGAGAGACAGTGATCCGAAGGAACTGGAAGCAGGGCTCCAACCCTCACAGGCTGAAGGCAGCTATCCGCTGTGGGTGGAGAGAGGCACTGAAGGCCAAGAACGCACACGCCTACCGTGACAGCAACGGGAAACGCAGCAGGGACATGGGGCCAACCTACAGCACTAATGGCAACATCATGGGCAAGGCCGAGATGAGGAAGAAGGGGCTCAAGGACACATCTAAGGGATAAAGCAGGATAAGGGTGGGCTGGATAACACTGGCCCGCCCTTCCTTGGGCCTAGAGGGTGTATTAAGGACACTTTTAGATGTAAAGAGTATGATGACTGCGGAGGAGGAGCGTAAGGCCCGTGAGGAGGCTCTAAGGGAGGATAGGGAGGATAGGGCCGCTCTAATCCACACAGAGGACGATAACCTCGACGCAGCCAAGTTGATCGGCCTCAACACAGCCGGAGCTTGGGGCACAAAGAAGAGGTACGAGTTCAAGCCACTGCATGATCCGCCTAATTACGGCTCAATTCACTACTGGCTCGCTTACGCTCGAGAGGTGCTACTCGAGGCTCAACGGCGCAAGGCATTCACCAGCGAGCTAAGGTGTGCTATCGAGGGGTTGAAGGGGTTTGCAGCACAGCCGAAGGAATCTATCCACAACGTGGCTGCGTTTAGGATTCACAGCGAGCTCACAGCCATCCACAAGGGATACTCTAGGTCATCAAGCTGATCACAAGCTGATCATATGTGTGTGAAGCTCTTTACATAGCCGTAAGAGGTTTATCACGCTTATCGTTTGGGCCGTGGCAGACGCTAACAGCTATAAGCACAAGCGACCGGAGAAGTACCAAGAGATACTGTCGCTGCGTAAGGAAGGTAAGAGCTACAACGAGATCACCGCTATCACCGGCGCTGCGCCCAACACTATTAGCCGTATCTGCTATGAGAATGCAGAGGAACTGGGCAAGTGGAAGAAGCGCGTCAGCAACAAGTTGGGAGAGGCAATTGACCTGCTGAGTGATAGGCTAGTGAGTGAGGGGGATAAATTATCGGTAGGTCAGATTCCCGTCGCCATCGCGATAGCCCTCGATAAGAAGGCTGCTCTCGACGGGGACAACATTTCCCACGTCGTTCACCACAAAGGACTTAGCCACACAGAGATGGCTGACAAGCTCGCAGAGATGAAGTCCGCCAAGGTTATGGACGTTGACCCTAGTTGATTGTGAATCATCTCCCAGCACACCCAGAATGGAGCAACCAGAGCGATCTGTGCTCAATTGGGTGTAGATTGGGTGTGAGCAGAGGGGGCGGGGGGGGTCAATCGGCTCGAGACAAGGAAATCAGCACGGGTTAGAGCCACTACTTTTTTTTTATGAAAAGACATCAACCAACCCCTAAATCTGCATAATGAGACGATCATTCAAGCGTAGACCAGTGTGTTCCTGCTGCCGGGGGAAGCTGCCTAATTTACACAAGCACACTTGCGAACACTGTGAGCGCAACCATGGCCCTTTTACGTTTAAGCGAATGACACAGGCTGACACTCCGAATTGGTACTGGGCAGACCCCGCCAAGGCAGACCCCAACTTTTTTGAGGAGGCAGTTGATGAGGAGGTAAAAGCTTGAGCCCAGCGGCTAGGACAGAGATGGAGGGGTTCCGCAACATAGTGGCGGAGGTGATAGTGCAGGCTGCTCGGGACTACAGGAAGCTGAAGAAATGTAAGGGAGAGGAAGCTAAATTCGATGGGGCTAAGATCATCGTATCAGTTGAGATCCAGCGTATAAAAGAGTTTTTTATAAATGGGGGAGCGGACGCCTACCTCGAGATGATGGACGGGTTGGAGCTTAAAGGGGTTGACCTCTTGGAGAGGCTTGAGGGGAGCACCGGGGATGGGTTTATGGGTAACCGAGGAATTTAGTGACGGCTAGATTATTAACAAAAACATTAGCAGTTAGAAAGGCTGCTTTATAGTCAATGGTGTTATGGTTATTAAGCTGGAGCAAGAACCGTCACTGACCCCGCCCCACGATTGTGGTGTGCGGGGAGACTTTAGCGCAGGGAATAGAGGTGCCGGAGAACTGCACACAGGCGAACTGTCTTCTCGCTTTTGTTGAACACCCTGCGCTTTTTATTTAAAGGAAATCCTGCGCTTTTTTAATTTGATAGATTCAGATCTAAACATGGATGAGCCAGAGATGGAGAATGGAGACTTCTACATCTTGAAATATGTGGATGGAGAGGGGGGAACCGTGGAGGCAGTGGCTCGTCAGAGCGAGGATGGGGATATTATTGTGAACGCAAAGGCGAGCGCAAATATGTGCGTGAACTTTTCAAACGAACTGGTAGATGAATGGGTAAAGAAGGAGTTTGGTAATGGCGAAAGCATGGATTAAAAAAGCGGCAAAAGGCTTGGGCCTTACGGTGGATGAGTTGAAGGGTTTACCCGGGGTTGATGGGTACATAACCGAGCGCAAGGTTGGCCCTAACTTGGGCTATATGATCAGTGACGAGGGGATAGCCTTCGCTAAGAACAGAATGAACCCTGTTAGTAGGCCCGACCCTAATCTAGCTATAAGGGCTAAGATTGTCAAGAGGCCAAGGAACCGGCGACTGCTTATATGCAGGCTAGAGGGGGACGGTATGCCCCTAGCCGAGGGCTCAGAGCAGAGCGAGGCTATTGTGAGGGTGCGGAACAACCAGAACTGGTCAGCGGGGCAGATTATAGAGCTCGACTCAGTTGATAGTGAGGGGCTGTGGCGCCTAACGCACAGGTGGACTCAATGGGAGAAGAGAAGAAAAAACTGACCCAGTGCGAGATGCTGGAGGTAGAGGTTATGAATTTAATTAACCGAGCCTACGATGAGTATGACCTCCCGCAGGAAGCTATATGGGGGGTTTTACTAAAGGGGTTGATGAGGGAGACAATTAGCCACATTGGCAGCGAGTACTTCCTAACAGAAGAAGATTTAACGGATGAAGAGTAATATGGAAATCAAGACAGCAATGGGCAAAGAGGCCCACACATTAGCCCTCAACTTTGTTAGGGTTCTGGACAGCAAACAGCAGGATTATGGCTCGGATAATATAACTATAAGCGGTGAGCTTGGCGTTGTGGTTAGGGCTCAAGACAAGCTGTGCCGTTTGAAGCATTTATTAGCAAAAAACGGTGATGTAAACCATGAGAGCGTGGCTGACTCGTGGATGGACTTGGCCAACTACGGGATAATTGGTCATATGCTGCATAACGGGGTTTGGCGCTAAATGTAAACACAAAACGAGGGCAGCAGAGTCTTGTGGATGAACGCAGGGCTATGGAGGCATTTTCGACTCAATTTGGCATGGGCTGGGTGGAGACTCCCCGAGGTAAACCAGCTAGGGTTGATGGTTTACTCATTAAAAGTGGTGAGCTCAACGGTGTTGGTGAGGTTAAGTGCAGATACAACTTAACTCTAAAGCACTTCACTGACGTATTTAACATGGAGTGGCTTGTCACCTTGAGCAAGGTTGAGAAGTGCAAGGAAGTGGCCGAAGGGCTACAGGTTCCGTTTATAGGTTTTATGTTTTTAGCAGACGAGGGGGATAATGGTCTACTTCTGTGGAAGCGCCTTGACCAGATAAAGCTTGAAACGAAGTGGACTGATTCCAAGAAGAACTGTAACGGGGGACACGCCCATAGGCTTAACGCATTCATCCCCATGAACCAGTGCAGGGCTTTAAGGTTATGATCAAGCTAACCGACCATCCAACCCTATACAAACCGACAGAGGATGAGATCCTTGAGTTTGAGAAGGCTAACGGCAAGGATGCCACTGTAGAGCTCCTCATGGGCAGGGAGGAGAAGATACGGCTCGAGAAAAGCGACCCATTCAACCACAGGAATGTTTTGCCCCACTGGCAGAAGGCGAGCGACCTCCTCGAGGAGCACGACCAGCTACTAATCAGCGGAGGTAACCGTAGCGGAAAAACAGCTTTTGCGAGCTGGTATGTGACGAAGCTGTTGGACGAGATCCCCGGTGCCCGTATTGCTTGTTTTAGCATGACCCACCAAAGCAGTATACGGGATCAGCAGCCCTCAGTGTATGAGATGCTGCCCCAACGCTATAAGAAGATCAAAAGGGGTGTAGTGCAGAACATCAAATACACCCAGAAGAATGGCTTCAGTGATGGCACGTTTGTTTTCCCTATAAAGCTAGACTCACCAGACGAGCCGGGGAGTCAGTGCTGGTTTAACGCCTACCAACAGCCCATGGATATCCTAGAGGGATTCGAGGCTGACCTTATATGGTTTGACGAGTTGGTGCCATTTAGTTGGTACGAGACGGCTGCTTTTCGGTTGGTGACAAGAAAGGGGAAGATGCTGATCACAGCCACACCAATAACCGGCTATACTCCCGTATATGGCAGCTTTGTAAACGGGGCACAGGTCACCGAGTCGAAGCCTGCCAGCTTAATTGATGGCCCAACGGTTCAAGGAGTGAAAAACGGTGAGATGCCGTATGTAATGGAGTGTATCGACGCCAAACGCTCGGTGATGTTCTTCTTCACCGACATGAACCCGTACAACCCTTATGAGCAGATGGAGAGAACGCTCTCGGGTGAAAGCTCGGTACAGATTAAGATAAGAGCATACGGTTATACCGATAAGAGCAGCGGCAACTTCTTCCCGAAGTTTGGTAAGGCTCACATTATCGAGCCAGAAAAGGTGCCGAGTGAAGGAACGAATTATATGTGCGTTGATCCTGCTGGGAGCAGGAACTGGTCTATGCTTTGGATTCGTGTTGATAGGGATGACAATATATACGTTTACCGTGATTGGCCCGACAAGGCGTCTTACGGGGAGTGGGCTGTGCCGGGGGATAAGGCCGAGGGCTCGATTGGCCCAGCGGCAAAACCAGAGGGCAGGGGGCTTTCGGAGTATAGGGACATGATTAAGGAACTCGAGGGTGACGAGACTATCGAATGCAGATTAATTGACCCAAGAGCAGGAGGGAGCAGGGCTATGACAGACGAAGGGGGCGAAACCCTAATCGACCTACTAAATGACCTTGGTCTAGACTTCTTTAAGGCACCGGGACTTCCTATAGAGCAAGGGATCAGCTTGATAAACGAAAAAATGAACTATAACCTTGACGAGCCACTGAGCGTATGTAATCAGCCGTCTCTGTTTATTAGCAGTGAATGCGGGAACTTGATTGACTGTATAAAGGAGGTCTCGGCTGCGGGGGGAGACAAGAATAAGTATAAGGATTTTGTTGACTGCCTTCGATACCTTTTGACGTTCGACCCTATTCATGTTGACGCTAATACTTGGAAGGCACACGGGGTTGGAGGAGGTTACGGATGAACAGTCTACTGAGAAATGACTCGGTTTTTGTGGGGTTCAAGGAGGCAAGCACTGCCTTGAACGTGAGTATCAGTTACTTGCAAAAAGTTGCAAATGCTGGAGCCTTGAAGACGTTTACGATGCAAGGAGGCAAGCGTAAACTGTACCGGGAGGATGTTATAAAGGAATTTAGGTTAAGGGAAAAAAATGAACGATAAACTATCTAGGGCAAGTGAAAAGCCCGATGTACTGGAGCTGCACACTGAGTATAGGAAAGCCGTCGATGATGGATTCACCTCTGAGCGGCTGGACTACTGCGACAAACAGAGGCTTGCCGTCTGGGATGGCCAGAGCAAGGACTTCAAGAAACACGCAGATGACGAGGCTGGAGCTTTCCCATGGGAGGGCGCCGCTGACACACGGCAGAGGTTGGTTGACACAACTATAAGAACCTTGACTGACCTGTTGATGGTCAGCTTTAGGCGAGCACAGGTGCGTATCAACCCTGTGGAGGCTGGGGACTCCGAGTCTGCGGCAGCACTGAACACACTGTTCCGCTGGTTGGTTGGCTCCAAGCTATACAACGAGCTGCAAAAGGAGGCTGAGCTGTATAGCGAATACGCACTGACCTATGGGTATAGCGCGATGTTTGTGGGATGGGAGCAGTCATCAATACTCAAGCCGCAGGAGATCACCATGGAAGCGTTGTCATCAATGGCTGAGCAAGGAGGTGCCGAAGTTGGCTTCACCTCAGAGATCATTGAGATGATGCAAAACCCCGAGTTTGATAATCAAGTTGCAGAGCTGTTTGTTGGGCTTGTTCCAAACGTCAAAAAGCGTCGAGCACTCAAGATGGTCAAAGAACTTCGGGAGACAGGAGCCACTAAAGTTCCCATAGCTGAGATGCACAAGAATCAGCCGGTCTGCGTGGCTCTCAAGCCGTTCGAGGATATTGTGTTCCCCGACGAGACCGTTGACCTCCAAAAAGCGAGGGTGATATTCCGAAAGGTCTACATGACCGAGGTCGAGCTAAGGGCTAAGGTGCAAGAGGACGGCTGGGACGAGAAATTCGTTGACGCAGCGGTGGAAACAACTGGCAAATCACAGGACGCAACCAATGTGATGATAAATGCCACAACTCTGTCACCTAGTTTCGACACAAATCGAAACATGATTGAGATCGTCTACGCCTACACTAGGCAGTTAAACGAGGACGATGTTCCCGGCATATATTGTACGGTTTTCAGCCCATACGCGACTCAGAACGAATCCGAGGAGCCTCTGTACGGGAAGCATGAGCTGGTTGGGTACGCTCACGGTAACTACCCATTTGTGGAGTACCGCAGGGAGCGCCCAAGCCGCAGAGCCTTAACAGAGAGCAGAGGTGTTGCCGAGGTAAGCGCCTGCGCCCAATCAGAGTTAAAGGCCCAGCGTGATTCGATAATTGACAGGACATCACTGGAGACAATCCCTCCAATTCAGTATAACCGCAGGCTGGGGATGGCTAACAACCTCGGCCCAGCAGTCATGGTGCCAGTGAGTAAACCCGGGGACTATCAGCCGCTACAACTGACCGCAGGAGTTCCTGCCACTTCGATGCAGTGCATTGAGATGATCATGCAGGATACGGCAGACTACTATGGCCTGCCCCACTCGAACATCCCTCCTGTCACAACTACACTTAAACAGCAGGCGCTGGTAAATAACTGGCTGTGCTCATGGACTGAGATTTATCAGCAGATGCTGGCTTTATCACTGCAATACCTGTCACCACAGGAGGTTGAGAGGGTCACAGGGGTGCCGTTAGAGGTAAGAGACCTGTCAACGATGCCAGACTTCATTCTGAAGTTCGATGCGCGTGACATGAACGATGACTATGTCCTCAAAAAGCTCGAGGTGATAGCACAGCAACTGCTACCGCTTGACGCTGGGGGGTCTATTGAGCGAAACGCGCTTGTCGAGAAGCTAGTTCGTAGCATAGCGCCGGAGTTGGCAGACGAGATCCTAGTTGACCAAGGCTCGGCATCTCAACGGATGTATAACGAAACTAAGAGCGAACTGGTTGGGATGATGGCAGGCTACGAGGCTAATTATCAAGAGAAAGACCCCGCAGCACAGAGCAAGATGCAGTATTTGGAGCAACTCGTTAAGGGCAACCCCAAGGCTCTAGAAGCCGCACAGAGCGACGAACAGTTCAAGTCGCTGCTAGACAACTACTCGCAGTCACTGCAATTCAGTATGCAGCAGCAGCAAAACGCCCAGATAGGTAGGATCGGGGTTAAACCAATCCAACAAGGACAAGGCCAACCCCCAGCACAACAATGAACGCATTGGAATCAATAAGCGATAAACTGGCGACAGGAAACGCAGATGACCTATTGGCAGGCGTCAACCTCCTGCTGGATGAGAGCATGGATTCAGAGATAGGGTTTGTCTCTACTCCCGGGATAGATGATGGGGAGAGGTCACACTCGGCTGGAAGGCTGGATGCATTACGATCATTCAAAGAACTCCTAAACAATGCTGTGACCGCAGCCAAAAAGAACAGGTAAATTATAGTACAACAGGTTTAACGGGTTTATCTCGCTGAACACATTAGTAAACAGAGCCCATGCAGCGTTATACCTGCGTGGGTTTTCTGTATTTACCCATCACAAAACAAATACTGAAGGGGACTTGCTCCCATTAAAGGCATGGCTGAAGGACAGAATACAGGCGACTCACTGCCCGAGACGCAGGAAGCAACGGAAGGGCTGAATAATTTAGGAGGTCTTATTGACCAAGCGGGACTTGCCAGAGTCTTCGGTGCAACCGAGGAGACTGAGCAGGAGGCTACTGAACCCGAGCCTACGCCACCCGCAAATGAAGCTGAAACAGGGGTAAAGGAATCTGATTCGCCAGAGTCGAGTGACGCTGGAAATGACGAGTCGGAAACTGAGTCGAAGGTTCTTTCTAATAGTGAAGATGATGACGAGCCAGTTGACGCTAAAGGTCAAGATGGACTCCTCAAGCGGATCGGCAAGCTAACCGCGATTAGGCGTGAGACTGAAGATAAAGTCACCACGCTTGAAGACGAAAACGCTTCGTTAAGAACGCAACTTGAGCAGAAGGACGAGCAGTCTCCTACGGTTGTTGATAACAGCAACCCATTCGGGGATGTGAGGTCAGTGAAGGATGTTGAAAGCAAACTTCGAGAAGCTCAAGAGGTGTATGATTGGGCCGAGGATCACCCTAACGGGGCGACTCAAGGCGAAAAGGATTACACCGAGGAGGACATTCTAGGGATTAAGCGAAGAGCTCGGCAGGCATTGAGGGAGTTGCCCAAACGCAAAGAGTTTCTGAACTCCGAGCGGGAAAACTCAAGAGCAGTGGAGGAAGCCTTTCCGTACTGGAAAGATCGATCCCACGAAATGTACCAACAGGCACAGGAGATCTTGAGAAACCGCCCAGAGATAAAGAAACACGCTGAGTGGAAGGCAGATGTCACCATATACCAACTGGGTTTGATGGCCTACAGCGAGTTGCAAAACTCGAAGGGCAAGAAAGCCAAGGTTGCAAAAGCGACAGCTCAACCAACAAAACCTGCCTCGGCACCGAGAAATACGGATGCCGAAACAAAGCGTAAAAATGGTGCCGTCAAAAACTTCACTGAGAGAAGGGATCGAGATTCACTAACTGAATTAATGAAAGGTTTTATTTAAGATGGCACAACTATTTGAAAGCGACTTCCAAGGAAGCGGGGGCGGCGCGGCCGGCCCAAGTAAGCGAGAAGACCTCGCCAATTATATCGCCCTAATCGATGCTAAGGACACGCCCTTTAGCTCCATGGCCCCGAAAGGGAAAGACTTAGGGAATATGTATCACCGCTGGTCAGCCGACCAGTACGAGGGTGCGACGAGCGAAGGGTTTAGGGACGGCAAAGATGCTACAACCACAGCAAGTCAAAACGCTACAAAGACAAACGTCCTTGGACATGATGGGGGAACAAGTACGGACGCTGATCCCTTTATCTCAACGACTCACGGTGCGGCTTATGAGCCGCTGGTGATGAATCATGCTCGCCAGCAGGACGAGCTGAGCAACTACGCTCAGTACTTCCGCAGGGCGACCAAGGTCAGCCCGTTGGCAGCAGAGGTTGTTACCCCTGTTCAGAGCCAGAACTTGCTCGCCGCAGCGACTGCTAAAAAGACCGTTGAATTAAAACGCGATCTTGAGAAGACGATGCTGAGCAACAACCACCCTGTCAAAGAAACGAGCAGCGTTCCTTATAAGACTCGCGGGATGGGAAGTTGGGTTAACAACGCCCCAGAACTAGCGGTACATGGATCAGCATCAACGGACGCAGATATTCCAGCCGCATTCAAAACACCAGCGACAAGCACGTTTGATATCTCGGCTGGTACAGGGAGTGAGTTGCTTACTGAAGAAGCAATCCAAGGAGTACTTGAGTCCATCTACGACCAGACGGGCACTGTTCGCTCTTATGACCTTATCTGTGGTGCTAAGGTTAAAAGAGGCTTCACCAACCTAACGGCAACCTCAACAGAACACGTCACAGATATTAGCAGCAAGACTTTGGCTGCTACGGGTATTCGCACGTTTAACCAAGAGCTGAACAACACCACGTTCAAAAACACCATCACGGTGTTCGAGGGTGACTTTGGTACGCTCAACATCCATGTCGATAACTTCATGCCCGAGCCCAACACTGGCTACATTATCCCTATGGAGAAGACCGAGATTAGGTACGGGATGCTCCCTCGGGTGCAGAACATTCCTAACTCGGGATCGGGTGAAGGTAGGATCGTAGAGGCAGTCGCCTCACTTGTGGTGAAGCAACCACAGGCATTTGGTAAATTCGCAGCTAACCTCGCCACAGGTTAATAGCGATGCTTGTTAGCTTAGAAGGGCTCGATGAGGGTCTCGTTAGCGGGATGCTTGACGAGTTCAAGACAGGCTGGAACAGGCAAAAGGTTGTAGCCCGGGCCGCACAAAAGCGGCTCGGGCAGACCAACCAAACGGAGCGCAAGTCGGTTGACGGCTTGGGTGCAATGAAAGCGCAGATAAGCGCGGATAGTTATCATTATTGGGGGCAGCGGTTAGGTTATGATTGTTGGAATGACAAGAAGTTTATGAGCAACTACCTAAGCGAAAACCCACAGTGCAAAGTTAAAAGTAAGGGAACCAAACTACAGGTTGGGCACGGTTCCACTCCAAAGTATAGGAAGAGTTACGGTTGATGCTAACACTTGATTTTGGAACAGTACTAAACGGGGTAGCCCAACTAGCGGGGTTGGACAGAGATAATCTGCCAACCCATTTTTTTAAGCAGGTCAGAGACTTGGCAAATCGTCGGTTAGCGATTGTCTACATATCGGCTCCTTGGCCCGACTTGGTGAGGGTAGTGAACCTTACCACAGCAACCTCAGATAAGTTCACCATGACATCAACCATGGGTGACGTTATAGAGGTTTACCAGAAAGACCCACTACTAACCACAGAAGCCATCCCCCAGAGCTATAGGCTATATGGTGATGGCACCGACAGGTTCATCTACACAAGGGGAGGCCAGACGAGTGTGTATGTGGAGTATAGAGAAGCAAGAACAGATTTAACGGGGGAAGTGTGGAGTGCGGCAAGCGATTATGCTGTTGGTGCCCAAGTGTATTCCAGCAGCAACTTCTGGGATGTAAAAGTGGCCAGAGACGGCACAGATGCGGGAGGCTCTGCGGGGACAAGTGGAGACCCCGCCCCTTCGGTAGGCGGCAACTGGGCTAAGGTCAAGATACCAAGCCGCTTTATGGGTTACTTAACCCAAGGAATTTATACGGATTACTTAACTGCGAATGGAACTCCAAACCCACTTGAGGAGCAGAAAGCCGAGGGGCTACTGTCAATCGAGCTGGATAGCCTACACAGGGAGCAGGGGCAGGTTCGCAAACCAAAGGTAAGCACTTACTAAATTATGAAAGTCAGAGCAGTAACAGGCGCGAGAACAATCACGGCGAATAGTAGCACGACATTTAAGACAACCACGTCAGCACTAGTCGCAAACGATTACCGAAAGTCATTCACTTTAACAAACATGGCAACAGGCAAGCTGTATGTAAATTTATCTGGAACAACAGCAACCGCTACGGCTTGCCACTTCGTCCTTCCCGGTTGCACTTCGGCAGCAGACGGCACGGGCGGCTCATTAAGTGTGGATGGATATGTTGGAGCAGTGACAGTAGCGGGAACAGGGGCAGGGGGCAGTTACTCAGTTGTTGAGTTCGGTTAAAATAAAATATCATGGGAGCAAAATTTAGCGGCGGTGGAGCCACAGTATTCCACGACAGAACAGACTCTCCCGGCGAGATTGTCACCGAGCTAGTCAACGCCAGCGATGGTGCGGGATTGCACTTCAACGGAACGAGCGGGAACATCAGCTTTACGCCGACCGACCTCGGCACGAAGATAAGTTTCGAGTTTATTGTGCAAGCAGACAGTTGGGGTTCTTCATCCGATTTTCTGGTTGATTTCGGAAATGGCGGCCGGTTCAATATCGGTGGCCATT